>Ga0193953_1001418_pt1 | contig 11081 bp, 12 predicted proteins | sample BB_4_MG_FD_140325 | JGI IMG/M metagenome (GOLD analysis project Ga0193953, IMG submission 140325) | Microbial mat bacterial communities from the Broadkill River, Lewes, Delaware, United States - BB_4_MG | ecosystem: Environmental > Aquatic > Freshwater > River > Microbial mats | place: USA... | reverse complement strand
TATGAAAAATTTTAAAGCTGACCTTATTTTTGCTGGATTTGTATGTGCAGTTGCAACCCTGGTTGTTCTTTCATGCCAGGCAATCAGTTAAGATATTTTTTGTTGAAACACAAAAGTCTACCAACCCGATCCCATCACGGGACTACAATGGAGATAACTATGAAAAATTTTAAAGCCGACCTTATTTTTGCTGGATTTGTTTGTGCTGTTGCGACCCTCGTTGTTCTTTCATGTCAGGCAATCAGCTAAGTTTTCTGCTGACAGATTGTGATCAGACAATTCAATGGTCTGGTAAGATTTCTATCAAATGTGATTAACAGATAAATCCTTAATAGAAAGTTACAGATGAAAGAACCTGTGTCCAATTCTAATAATGATCCAGCGATAGCGAGGGATCAAGAAGCCGAAAATAACATAAACATGTGGCGGTAGTGCGGAAGTCAATGCCGCGCTACCGCTTATTGATACAGAAACCTGTCCTGAAAGAGGCCTCCCAAATGGTCAGCATCTGACTTCAGATCACAGCCAACAAAACCTCTCGACGAAAAATTAACGTGCCATCGCTTCAATCAATTCCAGACCCCTTTTTAAGCAATGATCTCGCAATCTCCAGTTTTTACTGCCACATCCTTAAAAATTGATAAGCCTGACTAGCAAGCATACTCATTTGCTAGACCCTCAAGCTCAAGAATAGATACTGAGCCTCAGTCAATAACTGAACTTAAGTCAAAATTTTTTTCATCTAACAGCCATGAAATCACAAACCACTATGCATTTATCAACTCCGTTTTCAAGAAGTGCTATCTGTCGCTGAATACGGCTTGTTTTTATGCAGGTTACAATGTATTTTTTCGGTACTTCAGCAATCACCTTTAACGCTGGAATCTACTGATTTATAACGTAGAAAGAACCAAGGAGACTGCAAAAGCTTTACTTTCTGCAAAGCTTATGATAACGGTTATCAATTACGTCAATTTCTATGAGGAGGAAAGAATGTTTCAAGGATCTATGGTCGCTCTCATCACTCCCTTCGATGCCCAGGGAAATTTTGATGAAGACAGCTATCGCCAACTGATTGAATTTCAGATTGAAAACGGCACTGATGTCATCGTCCCTTGCGGTACAACAGGGGAATCAACAACTTTGGAACATGAAGAGCATGATCAGGTCATCAAAGCCTGTATCGAACAAGTCAATAAACGCGTGCCTGTTTTAGCTGGCACCGGTTCTAATTCAACACGTGAAGCGATCAGATTATCCAAACATGCCAAAGAAATGGGCGCAGATGGTCTTCTTCTCGTCGCTCCTTACTATAACAAGCCAACCCAGGAAGGCATCTATCAGCATTACAAACTGCTGGCAGAAAGCGTTGCCCTGCCTCAGGTAGTTTACAACGTTCCACCTCGGACTGGAAAAAACATTGAGGTCGAGACCACGGTTCGTCTGGCTCAAATCGACAACATCGTGGCGATCAAAGAAGCTTCAGGCGATGTCACTCAAGCGAGTGAAATCATTGCCAAAGCCGGGGATAAGATCGACGTTCTTTCAGGCGACGATTTCTTGACCCTGCCTCTGATGTCCTGTGGTGTTAAGGGAGTTATCTCAGTCACAGCGAACATCATCCCTGATCAGATCAAGGCAATGGTTCAAGCAATCCTTGAGAATCGTTGGGATGATGCCAGAAAAATGCATCTGCATTTGCTAGAGCTGAACCAGACCATGTTTATCGAAGCAAATCCGGTTCCAGCGAAAACCAGCGTGGCTTTAATGGGTAAATGCCTTCCTGACGTCCGCTTACCATTGGTTGGCATGGAAGAAAGTAATCTTGAAATATTGAAATCAGTCTTAAGAAAATATGAGCTGATCTGATTTACCACAGGGCTGGATTTCCTCATTCAGCCCTGTTCAAGCCATCAACACAAAGGCGAACCTCTGGTTCGCCTTTGTAAAATCATGGAATAAATTATGAATGTAGCAATTGTCGGTGCTGCCGGTCGTATGGGCGGTCGCCTGATCCATTCTGTCCTGGAAACTGAAGGGTTGGAATTAACCGGAGCGGTTGAACGTCCGGGCCACCCCCAAATCGGACTCGACGCTGGCTTAATTGCTGGTGCAGGAGAACTCGGGGTCAAGATCGTTGACGATCTGGCTACAGCGATGGCTGGTGCTGACGTCCTGATCGATTTCACTTTCCCAGATGTGACCCTCAAAAATCTCGAGATTTGTGCTGGCATGAACAAAATGTTGGTCAGTGGCTCTACGGGCTTTACCCCCGATCAAAAAGAACAGGTCGCAAAGTACGCGGAAAAAATTCCTGTCGTTCTGGCTCCCAACATGAGCGTCGGTGTCAACGCCTGTTTCAAATTGCTCAAGGAAGCAGCTCAAATTCTTGGAGATGACTTTGATGTTGAGGTGGTAGAACTCCATCACAATAAGAAGAAAGATTCACCATCGGGAACAGCCGTCCGCATGGGTGAAGTTGTTGCTGAAAGCCTGGGGCGAGACTACAACCAGGTCGCCAACTATCACCGTGAAGGGATGTGCGGGGAGCGCACAAAAGAAGAAATCGGCATGCAGACAATCCGCGGTGGAGATATCGTCGGTGAACATACCGTTTACTTTATCGGTATGGGCGAAAGAATCGAGATCAGCCACCGCGCTATGAGTCGCGACATGTTTGCCCGTGGTGCTGCTCGTGCTTGTCAGTGGCTTGATGGAAAAAATCCTGGTCTCTATGACATGCAGGATGTACTGGAATTAAATTAACTCAGCGAGCGATAGACCAAATGAGACGCTTAGTGGCTATTCTATTGATCATAACTGCCCTGTTAATATCTGGATGTCAAACAATCAGTGGTCTCGGCAGAGATCTGGAACAAGCCGGCGAGTGGATTCAGGAAAAATCGAATTGATCCCCTTAGACAAACGCCATATATAGGGCGACCCGACTATGGTCGCCCTTTTCACAATTATAATCGGCAAACATAAGCACGTATAATTATCAGGAGAGATAAATAATGGCACGTATCAATGACAACTATCTTAAGCTTCAAGCAGGCTACCTATTCCCAGAGATTACCCGACGGGTCTCAGCATTTACTCAGGAAAACCCAGATGCCAAAGTGATTCGTCTCGGCATCGGTGATGTCACCCAACCATTAGTTCCGGCTGTTCTCAAAGCACTGCATGACGCCGTTGATGATATGGCAACCAGCGAAGGCTTTCATGGCTACGGTCCTGAGCAGGGCTACGAGTGGCTGGCAGAGATTGTTGCTGAAAAAGCCTACAAGCCTCTTGGTGTTGATCTGGAGGCGACTGAAATTTTCATTTCTGATGGTTCCAAGAGTGACTGTGCCAATATCCTCGATATCTTCGACCTCGACAACAAAGTTGCTATCGGAGACCCTGTTTACCCGGTTTACAACGACACCAACGTCATGGTCGGCCGCAGCGGTGAAATCAATGCAGAAGGCTACTACGACGGCATCGTCTATATGCCTTTCACCAAGGAAAACGGCTTCAACCCAGCGATTCCAACAGAAAAAGTTGACTTGATCTATCTCTGCCTACCGAACAACCCGACAGGCACAGTTATGACCAAAGAGCAGCTCAAAGCATGGGTTGATTACGCTCGCGAAAACAAAGCGATCATTCTCTTTGATGCCGCCTATGAAGCATATATCACCAACCCAGAGATTCCACATTCAATCTACCAGATCGAAGGCGCAAAAGAGTGTGCGATTGAATTCCGTTCATTCTCCAAAGGTGCTGGATTCACCGGAGTTCGCTGTGCTTTCACAGTTATTCCTCACGAACTGGTCGGAACCACCTCCACAGGGGAAGCTTTCAGCTGTAATAAACTCTGGCACCGTCGTGTCTGCACCAAATTTAACGGTGCTCCCTACCCAGTTCAAAAGGCTGCTGCTGCAGTCTACAGCGAAGAGGGTGCTGTCCAGGTTAAAGAAGTTATCGATTATTATATGGAGAACGCTCGCATCATCCGTGAAGGCTTGGATGCTGCCGGTATCGAATATGTTGGTGGTGTCGATGCCCCTTACATCTGGCTTAAGACCCCCGACGGACTGAGCAGCTGGGAATTCTTTGACAAACTCCTGGGTGATTGTCACATTGTCGGTACCCCGGGTAGTGGCTTCGGCCCCAGCGGTGAAGGTTACTTCCGCCTGACTGCCTTTGGTGATCGTAAAAATATCGTTGAAGCGGTCAACCGCATCAAGAGTCAGTGGAGCAAGTAAGACTCACTCATAATATTGATTGGAAAGGGCGTTCATTGGTAGCGCCCTTTTCCATATAGAAAATGGCACCAATCACAGTATTGTCATGAAAGAGATCAGCTATGTTGACCCTGAAGCCTGAAGTTGTCGCTCAGCTTGAAAGAGTTCTGAGCTCCGTTGAAATGTTGTTACCCAGTGCCGCTGAACCGGTTAATTGGGCAACCTGTTATGCTGCCAACTGGCGCCGCCATTCTTTTTCAGGCTATCTTGAACCAGTCAAGGTAACCGATACAACCAGACTCGATGAACTGCTCGGCGTTGATGATCAGAAGAATGTCATGACGAGCAATACCCGCCAGTTCCTTAAAGGTCTTCCAGCAAACAATGCCCTATTGTGGGGATCACGCGGAACGGGAAAATCATCAATTGTCAAAGCTCTGCTCAATGAATATGCCAGCGAAGGCCTACGTATCATCCAGGTGGAAAAAGAAGATCTGATTTATATCTCCGAAATCTTCTCCCAGGTTGAAAACCAGCCCTATCGTTTTATCATGCTCTGTGATGACCTCACCTTTGAAATGGGTGAACTCTCCTACAAAATGCTCAAGAGCGCTCTGGATGGTTCGGTTTATTCTGCACCGGAGAATGTCCTGATCTATGTCACCTCCAACCGTCGCTACCTGTTACCGGAATATGAGGGTGACCATCTGGGCGGCAAGTATGTCAAAGGCGAGCTGCAGCAAAGTGAAATTCAGGAGGAGAAAAGTTCCCTTTCAGACCGTTTTGGCCTTTGGGTTGCTTTCCATGTTTTCAGCCAGGATCGATATCTTGAGGCAGTAAAGCTCTGTATGGAACGGTGGAGTAAGCAGTTCGACCGTGAAATCCCCTGGTCTGCAGAACTTGAGCAGGCGGCGATCAAATGGACGCACGAAAAAACCAAGCGTTGCGGCCGGACAGCTTATCAATTTTCCAAAAACTGGGTTGGCAAATACCTGCTGGACTAAGAACTCTGATCACATCATCAACCTGCTCCAGGTTGCGAAAATGTTCCGGAGCAGGTTGAAAATTCCATCGTCTATTTTTGGGGGATTTTCCAGACGGGATCAACTGAAGGATATTCAGGATCGCTATCGACGAGATAGCCATCATATCCGAATGCAAAAGCAACAACGTTACGATCGAGAGGCAATGTTCGATCGAAGCCTGTTTCATCATCTAAGCCGTAACTCAGAGTTCTGGCTATATCCATAGAATCAACCACGGTCAGATTTCCATCCAACAGGAACAACTTCAGTTTCATATCAGAAACGCGGCTGTAGTTGGTCTTTGAACTCTCGGAAAACCCCATCTTCCCCTTGATGTTCAAGCGATCTTCGGTCTGAGATAATTGATAGGTCACGGTCAGATAGAGATCCTGCCAGACCTGTTCCTTCTCCAGATCTTTTGTGATCATAATTGTTTCCATCTCTGCAGCACTAGCTCCCAGGAAATACTTTGTTGATGTGAGCTGACAAGCGCAGAGGACCAAACTCATAACGCCAATAATCAGGGTGATCAAACGTCTATATTCTGACATGCTATACTCCATTGATAAATAATATGCCCCCATCATAAACGATGAGACCTGACACACACCAGTCCTGACTTTTATTCGGAGTTGCACAATGAAAAGAACTGGAATTTTCTTACTCGGCCTACTGTCTCTTATCTACCTGCTTAATCCGACAGCTGGAATTTTTGAACTGATCCCTGACAATATCCCCTTAATTGGAAACCTTGACGAGGCCGCAGCAGTCACCTTACTCTTGATGTGTCTGCGCTATTTTGGCTATGACCTACCAGATATTTTCAACCCGGATAAAAAAAACACTGATGATGAAATTGTCAGCTAAAACTATTGTCAAGAACAGCTAGTTGAGAGGAGATTTGTGGTTGCGCGCCCAAGCATCCTGCGCTCTTTGTTCCAACCATTCGGGATCGCGTAAGACAACCTTCATCAATTTTGCATGATTCAGATTGAGGGTCTTCTTACCCCCCTGTTGAAAACGTACCCTAACCTTGCCATTTTTACTTTTGCCCAGAATAAAACCGGCACCCCATTCTGGTTTACCCAAGATCCGCACACGCTCACCATGTAAATATTCCATAACTGCCTCCACGTACAACAAACTCAACCCGATCATTAAAGAGATATCGCGTTTCTGGAGAATGTCAAACAAGACAGAAAGTTTTTCTCCTATTTTCTAAGGAGTTAGAGCTCTTTTACCTAGTCCACACATAGCTAATTTCACTAAGTTTATGCCTTAATCGAGACAACAGGCAAGCCCTCTGACAGCCACCCAAAAATTCCATCGGTAACATTATAGATATCATCTCGATGACTCATCTCAAGTAACATTTCACAGATCAATGTTGTCCGGTAACCCGTTCGACAGATCAGAACCAGAGGTAGATCGGCAGGAATCTTTTGATTCAGTTGCTCATACCATTGTTCAGGCTGACAGTTACCTTCGGCATCAAAAAACGTGAGCAGGTAACTCCCCACAACAACCCCGGTCATCTGCCACTCCTCAGTTCTACGAACATCCACAAGCACAGCACCTTGCTGTAGGAGTGCTGGAAGATCCCGACTCATAACCTGGTGATATTTTCGCATTTCAGTCATTATTACTATCTCACTTTTCACTGAACATCAGTGTCCTGCCGCACACATGCAAACGTTTTAAAATAAGCTATAATTTAACAGAACAGCACAACGATACCGCAAACTCTTTCCCCTAAAGAGGTGACAACCATGCTACCGCACTATGACAAGATTCTGGTTACAACAGATTTCACCGAAAATTCAGATCACGCCTTCAGACATGCAGTGATGCTTGCTCGGCAGAACGATGCACAGATTTATCTGCTCCATGTCCTTCCACTGGTCGATTCATCAATGCGCAGCTACCTGTCCTCTGTCCTCGGAGAAAATAAACTGGAAGAGCTTGAACACAGTAACATGGAAAAAGCCCGGTCTTCGATGACGAAAGAGTTGAGTGAATTCGCAAAAAAAGAACTCAAGGACTACCCTGATGATTATGCCCGTTTTGCTGGTGCAGAAGTTGCTGCAGGCCATCCAGTGGTAAAAATCCTGGAAACAGCAGATCGCCTGAATGTCGATGTTATCGTCATGGGAACCCACGGCAAGGGGCCATTAGAGCATGTCTTTCTCGGCAGCACCGCTGAAAAAGTTCTGAAGAAATCTCCTCGACCTGTTTTTGTCATTCCACTACCAGGCTAGTTTAATTCAGACATCAACACGATGGGAAGGAGGCAAATGGAACCTGTCTCCTTCCAGAAAAGACGCCCATCTTTGTTACTGAGCCAAAGCTTCCGATTGAAAATTGAAGTGATAAAGGTCAAAAGAATCGCCTCGGTCCAACAGGGTGAGCGTTACGTTGACAGCTCCACTACTATATTGGGTTTCCAGTTCATAAGTCACTAAAGGCTGCTTTCCCCTGGTGATATTCTCTCCGCTCGCCTTATTCTTAAATTTAATGCTATCGATACTTGTCAGGGTCCCTACTTTGCTCAAAGACTGCATCAAAGCGTTCAAATCAGTATCAGTCACACGCTCAAGAACTTCGGGAGCCATAGACTCTCTGACTTTAACTGAATCCCAGGTTGAAATCTGCGGCAGTACGGTTTTGATGTATGGAATCGCAGTTGCTTCATAGGCAGATGACTGCATATAGTTGTAAGCAAAGAAAATTGAAAGGCCACAAGTGAACACAAACAGGACGTAGATAATAAATTTTTTCAACGATCTCTCCACTCTCAAAGGCAACAAAAAATCAAAAACAGACAAGCAACTGTCACGATAATATGACGAAATCACTTCATAGGAAAGTGCTTCACAAGCAATGCTTGAAAACGTTCCATTGTGTTGGAGCGTTTCAATTTACCCAAATCCCGCTGTAGAGATACATCGGGAATAAAATTAAGCAGATCTTTGAGTTTCATCAAAGCTTGACGTTCTCCACAAAATTTTTCCAAATAGCGTGGGATTAAATCACCAATAAAATCAGCTAACTCTGCCCGTCTGACCGCCTCATCAACCTGAGCCGGCAACTCATGGCGTATTCTTCGAAACAACCGGGGATCAGCTAAAGCACCGCGGCCAAGCATCAGACCGGCGACTGAAGTCTCCGACAATATCTTGTTTCCCATTTCGGCGGTGGTGATATCACCATTGGCAATAACCGGCATACTTGCTCGTGCGGTCACTTCAGCCGTGAGCTCATGGTTCGCATGGCCACTATATTTCTGTAGAACTGTCCGTGGATGCAAAATAATAAAATCGACGCCCGAGGCATCAAACAGCGTCAAGAGATCGTAGATTTGGCTGAGATCATGGTATCCAGCTCGACATTTAACCGAAAAACTTCCTTCAACCACTCGTCTCAATTCGGCGAGCAGTTCTGGCAATTTCTCCGGCTGGCTTAATAATTCGCCACCCGTGGCACCAGTTGTCATCCTGCCATACGGACAGCCCAAATTCAGATTAACATGCTTAGCACCAGCATTTTGGACGTCAATAGCGGCATCGGACAGAGACGTTGCATCACTTCCAATCAATTGAACGACGAGTGGGGTACTTTCTTTATGAATTTTTATTTCGGACAAATCCGAGCGAGCCACCCGCTTACGCGCCTGTGACTGGACACGCACAAATTCGGTAAAAACAAGGTCCGGATGATAATGCTCCATATAACACGCCCGCAATGCTTCGTTCGTTAAGCCTGGCATGGGAGCCAACATAAGCGGTTTGACATTTTCTTTCCAAGGTAAAACAGACATGAAACTCCTACCTGAATTTGATCGTTTTTAAAATCATCCGCTGTGATTTTTAGCACAGCGGCTCACTGAATCCGTGGGGAAAAAGATTAAAATCATCCCAATATTATTGCTGTTGGGATAGAGTAATGTGATTCTATTTATGTCCTCAGGATTTGCATGCGATTATTCAAACAGACTATCATATCTCCCTGGATCTTGTGCCCCCTTCTCGCCCTGCTACTTCTATCGGCCTCTCTTCTCGAAAATTCAGTCCTGAGTCGCCTCGAGTTCCCCATTTTCGACTATTTAATGACTTTAAAAAAAACGGAATCGCTCCAAAAAGTGGTGCTCATCGCGACCGACCCCAAAAGCTCAGAGGCACAGTCAGGCAGGGAGCAACAACTGTCTGCGATAATCGCCAAAATTACTCTTATGGAAGCAGAATCTGTCGCCTTGCTCACGGTTCCGGATGACGTTGATTTCTCGCACGACCATCAAGCCATTCAGATCAGCCTTCCCCTTAAAGAGAAAGAGATCAGCAGCCAAACGTTAGAGCAGCCGATAAAATACGATCTATTTCCAGATCAGCCCCTCGTGCCCTCAATGCATGAGCTCTTCACCAACGGGAACAACCCTCTGGCTCAGTGGCGTCAGGATCGACCACCGCAAGAAACCTTTAAAAAACCAGTAATTTCACACAGCGGGCATCTGATTTTCAACCCCGACAATGATGGCAAAATTCGTCAACATTCTCTCCTTCTCACTTCGGAAGGAACATTGATCCCATCGTTGCCACTCCAACTATACCTGCAACATTTCAATATGACGGCCAAAGATATCTCCCCACCAATCGCAGGTGTGGATGGAATTATCGGCGGCTCACACATATCAATAGCGACTCATGGATTTTATCAACAATGGTTAGAACAGAGTCAAACAGATGTCTCATTTCAGATCTACCATCTTGAAGACCTTCTTGGGGATAGACTTTCCATCCAACAGATTCGTGACAAAATCGTGATGATCGGTCCCATCAATAGCTACGGAGACAAACATCACGTAGCTGGTTACGGAAGGTTAAGTACCAGTGAGCTGGCTGCGCTGGCAACGGCAACACTTTTTAACGCCTCATCACCGGGCAGAGCGGAGTGGGTTTGGTTGGCTGAAAGCATTGCCCTGCTCTACTTTACCTTACTGTTGCTATTCCTGATCCCCAGACTTTCTTTTTATTCAGGAGTCACAACCCTGTTGTTTTTTTTCACCTGTTGGGTTGCAATCGGAGCCTCCGGACTGATTATCTTTAATATCCAATTGAAGATCATCCCGGTGCTCATCCTCTGCCTTTTCGGTTTTTTAATCATGCAATGGTATAAAAACCGCCGCCTCCTTGATCAAAATATCCGCGAAAACAGGGTGATCCGCATTCAGCGCTTTAAAGAACAGGGAATGCTCGATCTCGCTCAAGACAATGCATTGCAGTTCATTCCCAGACATAAAGACGACAAGGATTTACTCTATAACCTTGGGCGTGAATTTGAACGTAAACGGATGCCAGATAATGCCATTTCAATCTATCGCCATTTACTCAAACATGGCAATTTCCGCAATACAAAAAAACATCTAAAGGAGATTCAGCACTCACAGCGGTTAGCCCTTCAAGGAAACAGCAGTGAGAAGACCATTGTTCTCCACACCACAGGGCAGGAAAAACCCACTCTGGGTCGATATAGAATCGAACAGGAGCTTGGACAGGGGGCAATGGGCATTGTCTATCTCGGTATCGATCCCAAAATTAATCGTCAGGTCGCGATCAAAACACTTCCTTACGCAGATATTGAGCCGACGAAACTAAAAGAAACAAAAGAGCGTTTCTTCCATGAAGCAGAAGCTGCTGGAAAGCTGACTCATCCCCATATTGTCACCATCTATGATGTTGGCGAAGAGAGTGACATGGCTTTTCTGGCAATGGAACTGCTTCAGGGAGATAACCTGAGTCGTTTTTGTCACGCGAATAACAGCTTATCGGTT
>Ga0193953_1001415_pt1 | contig 11098 bp, 6 predicted proteins | sample BB_4_MG_FD_140325 | JGI IMG/M metagenome (GOLD analysis project Ga0193953, IMG submission 140325) | Microbial mat bacterial communities from the Broadkill River, Lewes, Delaware, United States - BB_4_MG | ecosystem: Environmental > Aquatic > Freshwater > River > Microbial mats | place: USA... | reverse complement strand
TCTAGCCAATACAATAGTAAACTGGTTGCACCGGCCACCACCATCGCCGATAAAAAGGTTGCTTTCTTTCCTAATGCTGCAGCTATTGGTTTAGCTAAAATAACGCCGATAATATTCGCAATTAACCACAATGTCATGTAAGCTGAAGCTAAAGCCTCCCAACTGATTTCTCCAAAACCATTTACCTGTTGATCTTTAACAAAGTATTTAAAATAATACATCATGGAACCATCTCGTAACGAGTTAAAAATTAAGGAGGCAATACCTGCACCGACCATAATAAACCAAGGAATATTTTTTGAAAGATCTTTGATATCATCCCAAATCGACGACGTTTTTTCTTTTTGAAGGGGCTCCACACGTTCCCTGGTCCATTTAAATGTGAGCGCAAACAAAATAGCAGCTAAAATGGCATAAATAGAAACTGTAAACTGATAGCCTTGCGCCTGGTTAGCACCTGTTTTTTCAAACAGACCAATTAACCATGTCGCAGTTGACGTCACTAATATACCTCCTGCAAATGCACCGATAAATCGAAACGAAGCCAGTGAAGTACGTTCCTGGGAATTGGAAGACATGACACCCATTAATGAGGAATATGGTACATTAATAGCTGTATACATCATCATCATTAAGGTATAGGTAACATATGCATATACCAATTTACCCGTAGTGCTCAAGTCTGGAGTCATGAAAGTTAAGATTCCAACAATGGCAAATGGCAGCGCTCCCCAAAGCAGATAGGGGCGAAATTTACCGTATTTTGTATTGGTACGATCGCCTAGAACGCCCATTAAGGGATCATTCACACTATCCCATACACGTGTTAACAAAAACATAGTACCCACTGCAGCCGGCGAAATTCCGAATACATCGGTATAAAAAATCATTAGAAACATGGAAAACAATTTCCAGAACATAGATGAGGCAAAATCACCCAGTCCATACCCTATTTTCTCTTTTAATTTAATTTTCTGATCGCTCATAAAACCTTATTTACCGGATGTACTCGGCCATAATTACATAAAAACAAATCGTACTATCAAGGCTGAATACCATGACAGTACGATAAGTGCATTTATTTATTCGTAATACAATTCAACTCGGCTAACTTGAGTAACATTGTTAAACTCAATCTTCAAGAAATGACCTAGTTGATTTACTTCCACATCATGAACAATTGGTACCCAATAGCCATAATCACCCTTACCATTATCATATATATTTGGCTTCACATCTAAACGCTTATAATTATCGTCATCACTAGAAGTCAATAATCTTAAGTTATTTACGCCTTGTTGACAGAAACTATAAATCCTGACTCGTTTAATGTTACCAGGCACATAATAAATCATTTTTTCTTCCGGCCCACCTTTAAAACGATACATGTCTTCTTTAAAAACACGGTCACTAGACGTTTCCAACGTAACATCCTTGGTGGAGTAGTATACTTTTCCAAAATTATTCATATTGTCAATCAGTGCCAAGGTTTCAACCTTTACAGGACCAACGGTATTTGAGTAATCAGAGCTTCCGAACTTATTCTTAGCCTTGATACGATAATAATAGGCATGCCCTTTTTTTGCTGTATTGTCGTCAAACAATGGTACATATTGATTGACCGCATCCGAAACGTTGTAACCCACTAACTTGTATGGACCCTTTTTCCTTTCTGAACGATACACATCATAGCCAGAAGCACCAGTTGAACCTTTCCACGAGATAGCGGAAACATGTTCAATGGGAAGTAACTCAGGTGTAGCCGGTGCAGTCAATGCAGGTTTTTTATTACCACTTATTTCAGCGGCTTTTTCACGCATCATTGCAAAAAGATTTTTCTCATCGTACGCTTCACCACTTTCAAATCCCGGCCAATGATAAGCTTTGTAACGACCATAGCCTAACGGTTCCGAATGCCAATAAAACCCACCTTCAGAACGGTGACCACGGATCCCCCATACAAGTAAACCAATTATATCCGAATCAATAACATAATCAATACACATTTCCATTGCAGTAGTGCTTACAAAACCATACTCACCAATCAAGTATGGCTTTTGCCCATCAATCAAGTCAATGTTACGTTTTACATTTCTGATAAATTCAGATGGATTCAATTCATAATGATGGGAGCACACAATATCCACATTGGGATTGGCAATGGAGCTTTCCATCACCGGACGATCATCAAAGGCAAAAAAACCATCCATGGTCAGGTGATTCTTATCCAAACTTTTAATGTAACCACAAATTTCGTTGGTCCATTCAGGTGTGGAGTAAAGCTCATTGCCAGTTTCCCAGCATAATATTGCCTTGTCATCCTTGTAATATTCTCCAGTAATTGAATTTTTCCGATTAATTATGTAGTTCAATGTTGCTTTGTAGTCTTCAATTAATTGCGGATCGGTATAGAAAGCATCCCTGTCTTTACCACGAAAACCACAATACTGAGGTACCCCCCCCATCCAGCGGAAGTTATTCAAGGTCGAAAATATTATCCGGATATTGTATTCATTGGCTAGTGACATTACCAAATCCATAGTTTTGAACGACTCTTCCACAAATTGCCCCGGTCCTTCTATATAGGTTGGAGCGGTATCTGATTCATTTTCGATGCGAACCGGAAGGGTGTACATTCGGATGACTTGTCCTCCAATTTGTTTCACCGTTTCCATGACATCTCTTATTTCATACTCATCAGGCAGGCTGTAAGGATGAAGACGATCAAACTCAAAAACATCCTCGTTATAATTCAGTGTTGGAATATTAAATGATACAAAACGAAACTCTTTATTACCATTCATTAATTTATTACCATCCACTGTAATAAAATGCTCCAATTTTGATTGTCCAAACATGGTTACTGATACCATGATGCAAACCAATAGAAATATTACTCGCTTCATATGAATTCTTTTATACTGTTATTTCCTCTTTTTTATCAATTCGTTTCATCATTTCCAGGCATGCCCGGGTATTGTGATAGGGACATTTCCAAAAACCTATTTTTTCCATGCTTGTATATGGATTACCATCCCTGTTGACCTTCCAATACCATTCCCCATCTTTGTGATCTATCATAAAATTCTGAATGAAGGTCCATACCCGGTGTATTGTATCAGAAAATTTGACATTGCCCGTTTTTGAATATGCATCCATGAGTCCAACCAGTGCTTCCGCCTGAATCCACCAGTGCTTATCACTGTCATACTCGCCTTTCATTCCTTCCCGTTCATTCAGTACACCGCCATCTGAGTCAACACCATCAAGTACAAACTGATGTGCAATGGCAATAGACGCCTTTGCCACCTCTGCTTGCAAAGCCTTATTCCCAATAACTTCAACTGCTTCGGTTAACAACCAGGCACACTCAATGTCATGACCAAAAGAAATGATATCCCCTACTTTGGTCCAATCATTCTTAAAAAACAAATTTAAATGATGGTGTTCATTAATAAAATGATTTATGAATACATGAATCAATCCTTCCAACTGCTGCTTTAAAAACCCATCCGGCCATACCTTATAAAGGGCCGTATAAGCTTCCAAAATATGCAGATGTGTATTCATGGTTTTTTCCAGATTGGCATCCTTCTCACTCAAACGCATATCTTTTAACGCCGACCAATCCCGATCAAATGCTTCAACATACCCATCATGAACAACATCAAAACTGTGCTTTTCTATCAGTAAAAACAACTCTCTGGCCCAACGCAATGCTTCCTTATCACCCGTACATTTATAATATTCACTTAAGGCATAGATGGCAAAAGCCTGACCGTATATTTGCTTTTTACATTCAACCGCCTGTCCGGTATAATCCAACTCCCAATACACGCCACCATATGTTCGATCTTCAAAAAACGACTTCAGGAATTCATAAGCTCTTGTTGCCAATGTTTCATACTTAGGTAACCCCAACTCATTAGCTGCCACCGAAAAAGTCCACAGTAATCGCGTATTTAATATGAGCCCCTTATTGGCTTCTTTCTCTACTGAATTATCGAAATTTACATGCCCAATAAAGCCACCGTATTCCATATCAATGGAATACTTCTCCCAATAATCCAGAATATTCTTCCTCAAGACATCTTCTATCTCTACGCGAAGTGTACTAAACGAACTGTAGCTCATCACAATTGATTGTTATTACTTATCAACTCATTAATGGCCATTACCGATTTCTCTGATCTTAATCCATCTACAGGCGTCTTTTTTACATAGTCGAGCAAGCGATCAACACTTGAAACAGCCACATGCATGCGCGTATCCGAGGATGCATAATAAATGTACACAGTTCCGTCATCGTCACAAATCCAACCATTGACAAAAAGCACATTGGAAACATCACCTACTCGCTCCTGCCCTTCGGGAGCCATAAAATATCCTCCAGGCAAATGAGTCACTTCAGTGATATCCTCCAAACTTGTCATAAACATATACAAAGTATACCGAAGGCCGGCGGCAGTATTCCGAACACCATGTGCCAGATGAAGCCAACCCTCTTTCGTTTTTATCGGTGCTGGCCCTTGTCCGTTCTTCAATTCATAAATGGTGTGATAGGCTTTATTCTGAAAAATCTGTTCATCCTGAACAACCGGATTTTCCATCTTTTCCACGAAACCCAAACCTATTCCTCCACCACTCCCCACTTCAATAAAACCATCCTGAGGACGTGTATAAATTGCATATTTTCCATTAACAAATTCAGGATGCACCACCACATTACGCTGCTGCCCGGCCCTGGAAACAAGATCAGGCAAACGCTCCCAATTGATCAGATCCCTGGTACGTACGATACCTGCACCCGCAATTGCAGTGCTGGTATCCCCCGGAGCAGCACTGGGGTCTTTGCGTTCGGTACAGAAAATGCCATAAATCCAACCATCTTCATGGGCTGTTAAGCGCATATCATATACATTCACATCAGCATCCTCTGTCTGCGGCAAAGTAACAGGGCGTTTCCAGAACCTGAATTGATCTACCCCATTGGGACTCTCAGCCACAGCAAAGTAAGATTTCCGATCCCAACCTTCTACGCGGGCTACTAACACATATTTATTTTTCCATTTAATTGCCCCCGAATTAAATACCGCGTTCACACCAATGCGCTGCATCAAAAACGGATTGGAGGCAAGGTTTAAATCAAACCGCCATTCCAATGGAATATGATCTGCCGTTAACACAGGATTTATATATCTATCATAAATACCATTGGAATTAGATTGTTTAACATTCACCTTTCCCAATAGCAACTGATGCGCTTCTTTTAATTGCTTTAGTCTTTCTTTACTCATTTTATTTCTTAGCTATTTCTCTGTACTTCTCAGGCTATAATTTACACCACACTAAAGAGCACTATACAAACTACCCAAGGGAAGTGCATTATTTGTAGTCGTACTTATTTGTCGTTCACCAATATCTCAGATTAAAAGGTAAATGATGCCATTTCTTCGTCGCTCAATGCCCTATCGAATACTACTAAATGCGAGATACCTCCTACAAAAAAGTTACCCATCTCTTCCAAACGATCTACTGCCGCCACCGTAAAGTCAGATCCATTTTCACCACCGTCGTATAACTCATGAGGAAAGGCATAAGGATTTAAACCTTCGCGATAATCAAGGACTCCATTAAAATAAGATTTAGCACTTTCACCATTAAATGTAATGGCCACAGTGGTCCATGTATTGAATGCTACTGGTGTACTCCCTATTGAGGCATCCCTTGCCCATCTGTGACCAGGAGTTGGGCCTCCCACATCCGAAATGTGACCGCAAACCTGATTCGCACTATTCTTTTGCAACAAATTGATAAACATACAATACTGGCGTTTTTTACCAGTTTCATTCCACATACCGGCAATGGTTTCGCATTGCTTGTAAGGTTTATCTTTACGATAAATACGTGCCAAGATAGTAAAGGAAGATTGCTGTCCACAAAAATTTAATGCCGGACATTTATCACGCGGAATCAGGGCATATCCACCTTCCTCTATATTTAAACACATCTCGCCACCCAATTCGGAAATTCGAATCAAATCATTAGCCAACATCAATGTATAGGGATGCCCCACTTTTGATTTCAAAGCTAGTTCCTGACTGAAATCCCAGGCACAGACAACACCTGGTACACCTTTTAGTGAAGCGGGTTTATCTGTTGAATTTCCTTCAGCTGTTTTTCGTGATGTACATGCATTAAACCCTAAGATACAGACAAGAATTAAAAGTCGTTTTACCCAATTAAATATGTGATTCATACCTACTATTAATTTTATGGTTATTCCCCCTCATATTAAAAACATCTATAAATTACAGCTTATTCTGTAAAAATGGTTCCTAAGATGTAGGCACACTAAACCTTAAAAAATACCTCACCGATAGGAACCATCTTAAATTTGAAATCAGAAATTATCGCTACCTATTAATAACCAGGATTTTGATCTGCATTGGTTAGGCCATCGTTATTATCTATTTCAGACTGAGGAATCGGATATAACCAATCATCAGTGGTGAAATTCTCTTGCTTATTGGCAGCATTAATTAATGCAATGGCCTTTGCCTCTGACATACGTTTCATATCATACCAACGCTTTCCTTCCATAATGAATTCACGAGCACGCTCCGTCCATACGGCATCCATAAACTCATCCTGACTTAAAGCAGAATAGTCCACATCAACATTAGGAGTAGTAATATCAACTCCATAACCACGACGACGCACTTTGTTTAATGCTTCGTAAGCCTCAGTAGTCGGCCCACTATTAGCCATACATTCTGCAGCAGCATAAACAGTTAGCACATCGGCATAACGGTATATTGGTTGATCATTTCCGTGAGCATCCTGCCCAGCTCCATTTGAGTCAATAAACTTCTTGAACAACATTGGTTCAGCAGCTGACAATACCGCCAATTCTTCCGGCGTACTATACATGTTAAAGTTTCTTCTTAAATCAGCAGGCTCCCAATCATTTAATATTGGACAATCTAAGTTACCCAACAATACTCGCCATCCGGCACGTGAATACCCCATAGAGCTATTGTGCATAAAGCTCAACAAACGATTACCATCATTACCAAGTCGTATCCAGGTAATTGACCATATTTCACCAGTATGAACATCATTAGGTTCAGGTGAAAAAATCTGTGCCAATTCACTTTGTAATGTGAACCTTTTCGCCCCTATAATATCTTCGGCCTCATCCGCAGACTTTTGATATTCTCCAATAGTTAAATATACATCGGCTAACAAAGCTTTCGCAGCATAAATAGTAGCACGCCCTCTTTGATCTGTTGGAAATGATTCAACCAAAGCTTCAGAATTAACGGCCTCTGTAAGATCCTTTATGATTTGAGTATAAACAACTTCTTCACTTGATTTTGGAATACCAAGTTCGTCAAGACTTGAAGCAATACTTAAAGGCATTGGCACAGCACCCCATGTGCGCACCAAATTATAATAATTCAACGCTCGCAGTACTTTTGCTTCAGCAATAACCTGTTTTTTCACCGCTTCGTCAATAGCAAGATCGCCCACAGAACCTATCACAATATTTGCACGATTCACACCTACATAAATAGCATCCCAACAATCTGTTATTCGACCGATATTTCGAGCATCAATTCGATAATCACCAACTGCATTATACGAACCACGACCATTCATGTAATCAGCTCGCATTTCAGCCTGCATTATAAAATCCTGCTTATAATAGCCATACTGCTGAAGTGCACCATAAGCATTAGTTAACATTGCATTAACACCATCCTCCGAATTCATCTCTGAGGGAGTTTTAAATGTTAACGCCTCTTCTTCGATTAGATCACTACACGAGGCTACAGAAACCGCAAGTAGCAAGCCATACACATATCTATATGCTTTCATCTGTTTGTATTTATTTTTAACATCAAATAAAACTCGCCGAAAAAGCTATCATCCTGTGTGATATCTTCTCTAATGGCTCGTTTCACATTCCAAATTTTAGTTGATTAAAAACTTAGTCTAACACCCATTGTTAATGTCTTGGTACTTGGATAAGCATCTTTATCCACCCCTAACCTCAAATCTCCACCAGGAAAACTATTTACCTCGGGATCATAACCCTGATAATTAGTAAATGTGAAGAAATTTTGAGCATTGACATAAACCTGTGCATTACTCAACCAACTAATACTATTGGTATTAAATCTATAAGCTAAATTGATAGAACGAATCTTAATATATGAAGCGTCCTGAATGAAATCATCCGCTGGCAAAAAGTCGTTGTCAGCAGAAATAATTGGATTACCAGCACTGGTATTTGTTGGTGTCCAGTGATCGTTATAGACATCCACAATCTGATTACCACCGCGAGCAAAAGAGTTCTGCATGGTCATTTTACTAGCCCATAACACATCCATACCTTGCGCTCCATCAATAAATACATTCAGACTTAAATTCTTATACGTAAATGTGTTATTAAACCCAAAGGTAAAATCAGGGTGGGGATCGCCGATAATTGTCTTATCCTCTTCTGTAATACCCTCAACCCCATCAAGATCCTTATATTTATTACGTCCTGTTTCATCTAAACCATCATTAACATACCCATAAAATATAGAAATTGGTTCTCCTTCGCGAAGGATGTTCATGGATGGAATTAATTGACTGATTTTTGGTGCTGCCACATCCGCTCCCTTTGAAAGTTTGAGAACCTCGTTACGATTAGCCGATAATTGAAATGACGCATCCCATTTGAAAGTGCCTTCGAGAATTCCGGCATCAATACTGAATTCAATGCCTCGATTTCGCATCTCTCCAATGTTCTGAATTGAGGTAGATCCAGGTATTCCAGCTGAACCTGGTAATGCAACAAGTGCCAATAAATCCTTGGTATCCTTATTGTAATAATCAAACGTCAAACGGAAACGTTCATCGTAAACACCAAAATCAAATCCAATATTTGTTTGATGTGTAGTTTCCCACTTTAAATCATCATTACCGATATTGTCTGGACCATAACCTATCACCATTTGATCACCAAAATTGGATTCCATTGGTACAACACGCGTAAATGTTTCGTAAGGAGGTACAGCCTGATTACCAGTTATACCATAACTAACGCGTAACTTTAAATTAGATATCCAATCGTAACCTTTCATAAATTCCTCTTCAGACATCCTCCACCCCAAAGCACCTGAAGGGAAAGATCCTGATCTATTTTTCGATCCAAATACAGATGATGCATCTCTACGAGTAGAGACAGATACCAAATATTTTCCTTTATATGAATAGTTCACACGTCCTAAATATGAAACAATTCCGCGCTCACCAACAGTTGAATAAGGCGGTTGAGGACTCTCTCCTGCACCCAGGTTATTGCTACCTTGAGTATCATCCAGAAAACCATATACGGAGGCTCCAAAATTAGTCCACCGTCTTTTTTCAAAGCTGGCACCAACTACGGCGTCAATTTTACCAAAACTAAACTCTTTACTATAGTTCAGAATATTCTCATTCAGAAGTGTATAATTTTCAAATGTACCTCTTCCACCTTTTCCACCCGGAGCACCATCGAGCAACTTACGTGTTTTGTACCAGCTACTTTGACCGGTATTATAATCTACACCAGCAGAAAACTTATACGATAAATTTGGCAAGATTTGAAAAATAGCAGCGAAATTATCAAATATGCGTGTTGCTAATTCACGGTCATCGTATTCATTAACCCACATCATAGGATTATCAATAGCACCTGGCGAAAACGGGTATCCGTTTACAACACTGTAATTGCCATCCGCATCATATACAGGTATAGTTGGAGGCGCAATGTGAGCCTCAGAAATGGCGCGATTACTTCCATCGCCAACATATTGACGGTCGCTGCGTGATAAAATTAAACTGTTTGAGATAGTCAACCATTCATTCACTCTTAATTGGAAGTTGTTACGCATGGTACCTTTAACATAGTTACTGTTCTTAAGAATACCATCCTGATTAAAATAATTAAAGGAATGCGACATTGACATACGCTCGTTTCCCCCATTAAAACTAACCGTATGATTCTGCACCGGAGAAGGATCAAACAACTCATCTATCCAATCAGTATTTGTTTTGATAGCCGATGGGTTGGGGAAAAACAATTCATCTTCGCCATCATTAACAGCACGTTCATTGGCAATCGACATAAATTGTTGTGAATTTAGTAGGTCCAGTTTTTTGGCTTGGTATTGAATACCATAGTAACTATCAATGTTGGCAGTAAACTTGCCGGCTTTACCTTTTTTCGTAGTCACAATAATTACACCATTGGCGGCTCTGGCTCCATAGATAGACGTTGATGATGCATCCTTTAACACTTCCATGCTCTCAACATCACTTGGATTAATTGCATCAAGACCTCCTGCAATAGGAAAACCATCCACAACAATAAGCGGATCACTGGATCCCATAATAGAACTAGCCCCTCTAATACGTATAGTAGTTGATGCACCTGGTTGTCCATTCGATTGCACAACACGCACACCACTAGCCCTACCTTGCAATGCCTGATCAACTGAACTAACCGGTACCGAACTGATATCCTCTGATTTAACAGACGCCACCGATCCGGTTAAATCACTCTTTCTAACCGATCCATATCCAACGACCACTACTTCATCCAGTCCTTGAACGGTAGACTCCAACACGACTGACAGCTCCGTCTGACCGACTGTGGATATCTCTTGTGTTTCAAAACCAACAAAAGAAAAGACTAATTGATTCTCATCCGGATTCAGAACAATCTGAAAATTACCATCAATATCCGTAATGGTTCCGTTAGTTGTACCTTTCGCTAAAACAGACACCCCAGGCAATGTCTCTCCCTGAGAGTCTTTAACAGTACCCTTAACAGTGTACTGCTGTGCATTTGCTATCCAGCCAATAGATAACAAATAAAGCATTAAAAATAACTGCCGACTTTTTTTCATAAACTTTTCATTTTTTTGATATTTTGACTTTCCAGCCATGGCAAAAAACCATATGACAAACATAGGCTCACTTCAAAGCTCATTCAAGTAGTATTACATCATTGACATATACTATTCTTTCAATCAACACTTTTTTACATATCACCCCC
>Ga0193953_1001411_pt1 | contig 11101 bp, 7 predicted proteins | sample BB_4_MG_FD_140325 | JGI IMG/M metagenome (GOLD analysis project Ga0193953, IMG submission 140325) | Microbial mat bacterial communities from the Broadkill River, Lewes, Delaware, United States - BB_4_MG | ecosystem: Environmental > Aquatic > Freshwater > River > Microbial mats | place: USA... | reverse complement strand
GTTGTTTTCTATGTCGAAGCTTGCACTTTGCCAAGGAGCACCGCCCCCATGATGCCAAGCCTCTACCAGTTCTCCATTTTCATCGCGAGGCCATGTCGGTGCTTCAGGGTCGCCTGTTGGGGTGCTTTCTTTGCCGTTCAGACGACCAATGTGTCCCTCTACAAATGGGCGCATCCAAATTTCTTCGCCAGTGTCCGGGTCGCGCGCAAAAAGTTGACCTACTACACCAAATTCATCGCCTGATGAGCCATGTATTAACATGACTTTGCCTGTTTTTTGATCTTTGATAATGGTTGGGGCTCCCGTCATGGTGTAGCCCGCTTGATGGTCGGCGAATTTCTTTTTCCAAACGACTTTGCCTGTATTCTTATCGAGCGCAACAATGGCTGCATCCAATGTGCCGAAGAAAACCTTATCCCCGTAAATTGCTGCACCGCGGTTAACAACATCGCAACAAGGTCTAATGTCGTCAGGTAAACGGTGTGCATAAGACCAAATCTTTTTGCCTGTATGAGCGTCAACGGCAAAAATTCGAGAATAAGAGCCGGTTACATAAATAATACCTTCATGCACTAAGGCTTGCGTCTCTTGACCACGCTGTTTCTCATCGCCGAACGAGAACGACCAAGCGGGTGTTAATCGTTCGACGTTGTCTGTGTTGATCGCTGTCATCGGGCTGTAGCGCTGTGCTTTAGGACCAATCCCATAACCTAAAATATTTTCGGGGGTGTTCGCATCGTTGGCTATGTCCTCCCATGTGACGTTAGCCGCAAAAGAAGTGCTCGCGCTGACGCTTAAAGCGCTGGCCAGGATGGCCGCATGTAATGGTCGATGAAGCCAGTGTTTTGTTTTTGTTGTTTTCATAAAGTCACCTTAATTAGTGCCTGCCTATACAGGGTCATTTATACGAGTAGGCATTCGGCTTTTGTGAAGAGAGAGCTAGGACCCTTGACGTGTGGATTTATTGTGCAGTGGTCTGAGATGAGCTACTACGGCATCTTTCCCGTTGAAATTGTTAGTTTTTCCTAATTTGTTTGGGAAGATGTCACGGGGGTCGTAGGGCGTTTTCCACTAAGGGAAAAAAGTATGAGGCTTTGGGATGAGGCAGGAAGTGTACGTAATAACTATGCATCCTGAGAATGAGTTTTTGTTACTACCAAGGAACTAAATTTTGCGCGCCAAAGTACAATTCTTTACGACTAACGGGTGCTTCATCATGGATGTAAGCCTCGAGCGATCTAGATTCGGGCACGGCGTTATACGTCGACATAACAATAATATGGGTGAATTCAATGTTTCTAAAAAACAAACTAGTTCCATCGGCTGCTGCTCTGCTTTTGTGTGCAGGCTTGTCTGGCCAAGCGTTTGCTCATGGCGACGTAACTCCTCAAGGTGTTGATACTGAAGGTCTAGAGCAGTTGGGTGACGAATGGCGCGACGAAAATCCGTACCGTGCTCCGTACGAAAATAACGAGCTGGCCGTTAAAATTGGATCTTCTGCATATAACCAAAACTGCGCGCGTTGCCACGGCTTAGAAGGCATCTCAGGTGGTATCGCTCCTGACTTGCGCATGCTAGACCCTGGCTATGATGGTGACGAATGGTATCAATACCGTGTAGTGAACGGCGCTGTGCGTGACGGTAAAGTGTACATGCCTAAAATGGCAGACTATATTAGCCAAGAAGGTTTATGGGCAATCCGTACCTATTTGGAATCGTTACCTGTTGATGAATAAATTTACAACACTAGTCATTTGCGCAAGCCTAGCTTTTGCTGGGCAAGCGCAATCACGCTCCTTTGATGACGTTGTCGACTCTGGTGAGTTGATTGTTGGCGTGTACCGTAATTTTCCTCCATTCTCCTATCAGCAAGACGGACAGCCAAAAGGTGTCGATATTGACGTTGGCCAAGCTATTGCTGATGAAATGGGTTTGAAAATGCAACTGCATTGGGTGATTCCAGATGAGAACCTGGATGATGATCTGCGTAATAATGTGTGGAAAGGTCACTACCTCGACAAGGATGACGAAAATCCGTTGGCCTTAAAAAAGCTTGCAGATGTGATGATGCGGATTCCATATGACCGTGAATATGCGTATCGTCAAGACTCCCAGACTGGGGAAATGGTCAATGAACAAGTCGTAATGTTTGGGCCGTATCAGCGTGAATCTTGGCGTGTTGCTTTTGATACCGAGAAACTGGAAGCGGTTAAAACAATGGCTGTTTTTCAGTATCACAGTATAGGGGTTGAGCTGGATAGTTTACCGGACTTTTATTTGTCATCCGCTTTTGCTGGCCGTATGCGCAAAAATGTACACCATTATTCAACTCCGCTGATGGCATTTGAGGGTATGAAGTCCGGTGAGGTTAAGGCTGTAATGGCAATGCGCTCTGAAATTGACGCTATGCTATTCGCAGAGAACAACCCTCGCTATCAAGTGGCTGAAAATGGCTTTCCGTCCATCGGTAAGCAGAAGTGGGATGTTGGTATGGCTGTGAAGAGCACTTATCGACAACTAGGTTATGCTGTCGAGGAGGTTGTGGATAAGATGGTCCGTGATGGACGTATGGAAGCGATTTTCTCCCGTTATGGCATTACTTATGAACTGCCCGCTCTTTATCAGGACGTGCAATAGATCGCATTCCAGTCCGCAGCGAATATACCCACTCGAGAGGGTAGAAAGTACAGGGTAAAAAGTACAATAGACGCTTGTTCGTCTTTCTTTATATGATTTGGTAATACATTTAGATAACAGTAACGAACAATAATAATTAGGAGGGCCGCTGATGCGTACCTTTCCAGCGATACTGGTTCTACTATACCTTTGTGTGCCCATGGCGGCATGGTCACAAGTTAATAATGAGTTGATAACTCAGGCCTCTCATAATGACACTGAGCGTGCTGAACAGGCTGACCCGCTTAACTCACCTGTGTGGCATTACTTGCGTGCTCGATTTTTAGGTGAGTCGCCATACCTATTTGACGATCGAGTGGTTGTTTCCGTTCCCCCTTTTGCAGAAGACCCAACGCAAGTTCCTTTGTTGGTCGATGTAAGCGCGATAGACGAGCCTTTGCTGCGTCTAGTGGTATGGGCCGATCTAAATCCAATCCAGCATATCTATTCGGTTGAGTCGGCAGATCGTCACTTACCCCGTATCGCGATTCGCTTTAAGGTTCAGCAAGCAACGCCAGTCCGGGCGGCCGTGCTAACAGAGTCGGGTAAATGGCTTGTGGGTGGCCAATACTTAGAAGCCGCGGGCGGCGGATGCACGGCGCCAAGTATGGCTAATGCAAGCCCTTACTGGGAAAGTCATTTAGGCGAAATCGAAAGCCGCAGCTTTGAGCGCGCAATGAACAGAGGCCGCTCCTCACAGCGCTATAAAGTGAAAATCATTCACCCTATGGATACAGGGTTAGTGTCAGGGATTCCTGAATTTTACATCCAACAATTAGAAGTACGACGACCCGATCAAGCGGCTATCTTGTCGATGGAGCTCTCTCAGCCGGTGAGTGAAAATCCTGTGTTTACGTTTGATATGAGTTCAGCTTCAGTAACGGCTCAAGATCGTTACAAATTGTGGATGCGTGATAATAACGGCAATGTATTTGAGCAGGCTTTGTGATGGCTATTAAGCAGGCTGCAGGGCGTTTTCTGGGGTTAATCTGTTGCCTTTTTTGGGTGAGCACAGTGGCCACGGCCAGCTCACTTAGTTATGAGCTAACGCCTCGTTTAATCGCCAAGGATACTTGGCTTTTGCAGGGAAAATTAGAAGACTTTAGCCGTGACAACGGAGCGAATATTGTTAACACGGCGTTTATTGTTACATCAGAGGGGGTCGTTGTTATCGATTCGGGGCCCTCAAAGCGATACGCGCAAGCATTCAGGAGCGCTATTGCTTCAGTGACAGATCAGCCGGTTACGGACGTCTTTATTACACATCATCACCCCGACCACTTCCTTGGTAATCAGGCTTTTTCTGATGTGAATATCTGGGCGCTGCCAACCACGGGGCGGCTCATTGCCGAGCAAGGGAATGTGTTTGCAGAAAATATGTACCGTTTGGCCGGTGATTGGATGCGCGGAACTGAAGTTTTAATGCCTAATAAACCGCTTGAGCAAACAGCAATGACCATAGGTGATCATCGTTTTAGGTTTCTCTCTTTAGAGGGGCATACTGGCGCTGATCTGGCTATTTTAGATGAAACGACAGGCACTTTGTTTGCGGGTGATTTGGTTTTTTATCAACGAGCCTTAACAACACCGCACACGCCGGGAATAGATCAGTGGCTGACTGATCTCGATAAATTAGCTGCACTGGAAGTAGCCCTTATTGTTCCGGGGCACGGGCCGGTGGACGCTAAAGGCAAGTCAATTGAACAAATGCGGGCATATTTGGTTTGGCTAGACAAAACGCTGACCCAAGCGGCCTTTGAAGGCTTAAGTATGAACGAAGTCATGAAGATACCAACCGAACCTGAATTTGCTGATATTGCATTGACGCAGTATGAGTTTATTCGAACCGTGTTTCACCTGTATGCCGGCTACGAGGAAGCGGCTTTTTAATCTGCAACAACTGGCAGTTTAAGCGCTTTCGGGCGCTCTTTTTTTGTCTGGACCTCCGCTGCTTCGCAACAGAAGTAGTACTAAGTGAGTATGAAATTTGTCCTCGGGTTGAATTGTTGGAATTGCGCAAAACTTCACAATGAAGGCATTGATCTGGGAAGTGTTCCCGGTTCACTCCTTGAGCGCCCCACAATAATAAACGATTCCGTAAAGGAGCTAGTAATGAAACATACGACTCTGGGTAAAGGTTTTGCAGTAAGCTTGCTTGCAGCGGCCATTTCTTTTTCAACTGCTGTAACGGCAGGCGTGACAGACCAGGACATTCTAAACGATCAAGCAACCACTGATGATGTTATCTCAAACGGTATGGGCCTTCGTGGTCAGCGCTATAGCCCTTTAACGAAAGTTAACGGCGATACAGTAAAAGATTTGCGACCTGTTTGGGCATTTTCATTTGGCGGTGAAAAGCAGCGTGGGCAAGAATCTCAGCCCGTTGTTAAAGATGGCGTTATGTATGTGACGGCTTCTTATTCTCGTGTTTTTGCGATCGACGTAAAGACTGGTGATGAGCTATGGCAATACGATGCTCGCCTGCCTGACGCTATTATGCCTTGCTGTGACGTTATTAACCGTGGTGTTGCTTTGTACGATGATCTGGTGATCTTTGGTACGTTGGACGCTAAGTTAGTCGCGCTAAATAAAGATACTGGTAAGGTAGTTTGGAAAAAGAAAGTAGAAGACTACCAAGCAGGCTACTCATTAACAGCCGCACCTATCGTTGTTAAAGGTAAAGTAATCACGGGTGTATCCGGTGGTGAATTTGGTGTTGTTGGTAAGGTTGAAGCGTACGACGCGAAAACAGGGCAACTTGCTTGGACTCGTCCTACCGTAGAAGGCCATATGGGTTATGTCTGGAAAGACGGTAAAAAAGTTGAAAACGGCATCTCAGGCGGTGAGGCTGGTAAAACATGGCCGGGTGATATGTGGAAAACAGGTGGTGCGGCTACATGGTTAGGCGGTACGTACGACCCTGATGTTGATTTGCTGTTCTTTGGTACTGGTAACCCAGCACCGTGGAACTCTCATTTACGCCCTGGTGATAACTTATTCTCATCTTCTCGTTTAGGTATCGATCCTGACGATGGCAAAATTGTATGGCACTTCCAAAGTACGCCACATGATGGTTGGGATTATGATGGTGTAAACGAGTTAATCTCGTTTGACTATACCGCTGAAGGTAAAACCATCAAAGCGGCCGGTACCGCTGACCGTAACGGTTTCTTTTATGTACTTAACCGTGAAAACGGTGACTTCATCCGTGGCTTCCCGTTTGTTGATAAAATCACTTGGGCAAAAGGCCTAGATGATAAAGGCCGTCCAATTTACGCAGATGCTTTCCGTCCGGGCAACCCAGCGGAAGCTACCGACGGTAAGCAGGGCTCATCCGTTGTTGCTGCACCATCTTTCTTGGGTGGTAAGAACTGGATGCCAATGTCTTATTCTAAAGACACCGGCCTTTTCTATGTTCCTTCTAACGAATGGGAAATGGATATTTGGAACGAGCCTGTTTCGTACAAAAAAGGTGCTGCTTACTTAGGTGCTGGCTTTACGATCCGCTCTATCAATGAAGACTACATTGGTGTGTTGCGCGCTATCGATCCTAAAACAGGTAAAGTGGTTTGGGATTATAAAAACTACGCTCCTTTATGGGGTGGCACCATGGTTACCGCGGGTAACTTAGTATTTATGGGTAACCCTGAAGGCTATCTAATGGCATTTGATGCCAAAACTGGTGAAGAGAAATATAAGTTCAATACCGGTTCTGGCATCGTAGGCACGCCAATTACTTGGGATATGGACGGTGAGCAGTACGTATCCGTTGTATCAGGTTGGGGTGGTGCTGTTCCATTATGGGGTGGTGAAGTGGCTAAACGTGTTAAAGACTTCAACCAAGGCGGCATGGTGTGGACGTTTAAGCTTCCAAAATAATGGCTTGAGTGACTCCTGTGATTGTGGAAAACCCGGACTATGTCCGGGTTTTTTTATAAATAACAGTAACTTAGATTTTGAATGTTGCATCTGCGATTAAGCCGCATTATTTAATACCAGTACCAAAGTAGTAGTTTTTCAATTCCAACGGGCGATACCTCAGTAAGGGCCCCTCTCGCTACTATCAAACCGTGACTAATGACTTGCACCTGAGCCTTACAAAGGACAGGGCTGGATAACAATAAAGAGGTCGATAAAATGATTTATGCACAGCCAGGAGCCGCAGGCTCAGTTGTAACTTTTAAAGAACGTTACGGTAACTTCATCGGTGGCGAATGGGTAGCACCGGTAAAAGGTGAATACTTCAAAAATGTATCCCCTGTAAATGGCGAAGTATTCTGTGAAATCCCACGCTCAACAGAAGAAGATATTAATTTAGCACTAGACGCAGCTCACGCGGCTAAGGATGCCTGGGCAGCTACATCTGTGACTCAGCGCTCAAACATTCTTTTGAAAATTGCTGACCGTATCGAAGAGAATCTCGAGAAGTTGGCTGTAGCAGAAACATGGGACAACGGTAAAGCGGTACGTGAAACATTAAACGCTGACGTCCCTTTGTGCGTTGACCATTTCCGTTACTATGCCGGTTGTATCCGCGCACAAGAAGGTTCTATTGGTGAAATAGATGGCAATACCGTTGCTTATCATTTCCACGAGCCGCTAGGTGTTGTTGGTCAGATTATCCCATGGAACTTCCCGCTATTGATGGCTGCTTGGAAGTTGGCTCCTGCATTAGTGGCAGGTAACTGTGTGGTAATGAAGCCTGCAGAGCAAACACCAGCTTCTATCCTTGTTTTGATGGAAGTAATTGGTGATCTGTTACCTGCTGGCGTATTGAACATCGTTAACGGTTTTGGTGCAGAAGCAGGCCAAGCGCTAGCAACAAGTAAACGCATTGCTAAGATTGCTTTCACCGGTTCAACACCTGTTGGTTCTCACATCTTGAAATGTGCTGCTGAGAACATCATCCCATCTACCGTTGAGCTAGGCGGTAAGTCTCCTAACATCTACTTTGAAGATGTGATGGATCAAGAAGATGACTTTATCAGTAAGTGTGTTGAAGGTACGGTTTTGGCCTTCTTTAACCAAGGTGAAGTATGTACTTGTCCTTCTCGCTTATTGGTACAAGAGTCAATCTACGAGCAGTTCATTGAGAAAGTTATTGAGCGTATCGGCCAAATCAAGCGCGGTAACCCATTGGATACTGACGTGATGGTTGGTGCACAAGCTTCTCAAGAACAGTTTGATAAGATCTTAAGCTATTTGGATATCGGTCGTCAGGAAGGTGCTCAGATTCTGACAGGTGGTGCTGCTGAAAACCTAGAGGGTTATAAGAGCGGATATTACATCCAGCCTACACTGATGAAAGGCACAAATGATATGCGTGTCTTCCAAGAAGAGATCTTTGGCCCTGTAGTAGCCGTAACAACGTTTAAAGACGAAGCTGAAGCGCTAGCAATTGCTAACGACACTGAGTTCGGTTTAGGCGCTGGTGTATGGACGCGTGATATGAACCGCTCTTACCGCATGGGACGTGGCATCCAAGCGGGTCGTGTGTGGACAAACTGCTATCACTTGTATCCTGCTCACTCTGCATTCGGCGGTTATAAGAAGTCGGGTGTTGGTCGTGAGACACACAAAATGATGCTTGAGCATTATCAGCAAACGAAAAACATGCTGGTTAGCTACGACATCAACCCACTAGGTTTCTTCTAAGCTTTAGAAACAGTAATGATTAGGTGGCCGAAGGCCATCTCAAAAAAAGCCCCGAAAGGGGCTTTTTTGTGTGTTAAGTGGTGTGAGTCCAACTATTCAGCGTAGCCGCTGCCGATGGCTTTTAGGGGGAGGGATGCGTTTAGTCCGTCAACTTCTTTAATAATCCAAGCGGGGAATGTATTGCTATTTGGGCCGGGGAAAACGCGATAGTTATTTTTCCAGGGGTAACGATTAACAGCATCCTCTATTTTAGGGATAAGCTCGGACGCTTTTTTTCCTTGTTGGTTGTAGATTAACTCGGGTTTGGCACCGTACCAGTATCTATCTGGGTGGACTTGTTCCGAAATAGTTAGCGCAGGTAACCCTCGTTTAACGCGAAACCCTACAACCTCATAAACTGTATAGTTTGGTGCATTTTGGGGCTTGACGGCTATCCATGTGTGAACAGCAAACCACCCTCGCCATCCCCATGCATCAGCGGCATAAATTTGTACAACTGCTTCAGAGGTTGTGGCTGGGTTAGGGGCTATACCTGCCGGTTGCCTACTAGCTGATTGCCAACCTTCAGTGGAGCATCCAGCAACGATAACTGCACTGAAAAGTAGGGTAAAAAGCGGTGCAAGGCGTGGAAAGCCTCTTTGGTGTACTTGCATGATATTTAGCTCCTTAACTTACCCACTCGAGGAATTTATAGATTCATTATTTATATAGAAGTCTGGTTTGGGATTATGCACAGAAACAATCTGTTCTTATTATCGGCTTTTAGATGGTCGCATAGGTCAAATTTGATACAATGATCGTCTAATTTCAATGATCTGCAGCGAGCAACGGACAATAATTTGGCTTTCAGAATAAGTGTGTGGTGCAGCCGTATTACGGTTTTTTTCTGGTTGTGTTTTGTCTCGTCTTTTGGGCTAGCGGCCTCTGATATTGCTCAAGCTGAAAATAGTACAACTTCCTATAAAACGGACAATAATAATAGCGCCTCTGTAGAAGCGGTTAGCATCTATTTTAATTGGCAGCATCAGTTTGAATTTGCGGGGTACTACGCGGCTCAGCAGCAAGGGTATTTTGAGGAAGCGGGGCTGTCAGTTACCTTTATTCCCTATCAGACAGGTAGCAATGTTATTGATTTAGTGAGTGCTGCCCACGGCCGTTACGGTGTTATGGATAACCGTATCGTCTTATCGTATCTCGAAGGCGAGCCGGTTGTTTTGCTGGCTAATATTTTCAAGCACCCACCGCATATCATCATTACGCAACCTGATATTCAGACGCCTTCGCAATTAAAAGGTAAAAAAATAATGGCCATGCCCGGGGAGTTAGAAACGGCTGGCTTGATGACAATGTTGCGCCAGTTTTATGTTGCAAAAGATGATTTTGAAACCGTCCCTCATGAATTTTCTGTGGATGCTTTTGCTTCTGGCGAGGTGGATGCAATAACGGCGTTTAGTAGTAACCAGCTATACGAGTTAGAGCGTTTGCATATTCCTTACAACATTTTAGATCCTAGCCGTTATTCTGGGGACTTATATGGCGGTAATTTGTTCACCTCTGACGCTGAGGTATACGCGCATCCACAAAGGGCTCAACGATTAACTCAAGCCGTGCTCAAAGGTTGGCAATATGCATTAGATCACCCCGAAGAGCTAATCCAGTTAATACATCGTGATTATGTGGGCACTAAAACTGTTGAAGGGTTAACGTTTGAAGCCGACAAAATCAGGGATGCTGTTCGTCCGAGCGTCTATCCTATTGGCAGTATTGATCTGGAGCGTTTACGTCAAATCGCATCAATTTATATTGAGCATGACTATCACGTTAAACGTCTGAATATCGAAGGGATGCTATTTGAACCCTCGGACGCGGCTTTGTCCTTATTAGGCTTAACAAGTACTGAGCTGGATTATATTAAACGCCACCCCGTGCTTAACGTGCACAATGAAGAAAATTGGCCTCCTATCAACTTTGCAGTTAACGGTAAGCCCAGCGGTTACTCAATAGAGTTTATGGATTTGTTAGCGAGTAAGCTGGGGGTCCGTATTAATTATATTACGGGTAACGACTGGGATGCTTTCATGGATATGCTAGACGATGGGCGTCTAGATATTATGCTGAATATTGTTGAAACCTCTGAACGTTTGAAGCGGTTTATTTACACACCTCCCTACTTGTCAGCGACCACTGGCATTTTTGTGCGCAGTAATAGTAGTAATGTTTCTGTTCGATCCTTGGATGACTTGGCTGGGAAAACAGTCGCAGTACCCAATGGCTTTTTCTTGAATGAGCAGTTGAAACGTTATTACCCAAACATAAAAATTAAAAACTATACCGATTCTATACAATCCATAGAGGCGGTGGCGTCAGGCGATGTGGATGCCGTGGTGGGTCGTAGCGGTGTTATTAATTATTTAGTCGAGAAACAATTCATCAATAATGTTGTGATGTCGACGGCGGTTGAAGACCCGCGTTTCACCAGCCAAATGCAATTGGCTGTCGACAAAGATGAGCCTGTCTTACGCGATATTTTAACTAAAGTAATGGCGAATGTTACGGAAAGCGAAACAACGGCGCTGCGCCGTAAATGGGGACAAAACAGCTTTGCTAAAGAAAACTCATTATCGCCCGCTGAGCAAGAGTATTTACTGTCTAGAGAGCCGATTCGTGTTTGTATAGATCCAAAGTGGATGCCCTTTGAGGGATTGGATGTTGAGGGACAATTTATAGGAATGGAATCGGACTATTTCATGCTTTTTGAGCGCTTTTTGCG
>Ga0193953_1001410_pt1 | contig 11102 bp, 3 predicted proteins | sample BB_4_MG_FD_140325 | JGI IMG/M metagenome (GOLD analysis project Ga0193953, IMG submission 140325) | Microbial mat bacterial communities from the Broadkill River, Lewes, Delaware, United States - BB_4_MG | ecosystem: Environmental > Aquatic > Freshwater > River > Microbial mats | place: USA... | reverse complement strand
TTTCAGAACACCACTTTACCGAATCAATCCCCTCCTGTAAAACTTTCTGCCTTTTGCTTTGATCGTCAAGGACTCTTATGGATGGCCAATAAAAAGGGAGAGATACATGTTTATGAACTTGAAAATGACCTCCTACTCACCTTAGCAGATGATCGCTATGGACTGACTGGCAAAAAAACAGCTTCGCCAATTACAGATATTTGTGAAGATGACCAGGGTAATCTTTGGATGACGACCCAATGGACAGGTGTTTCTATCTTTTCAAAAAATGATGGTTCATTCCAAACCTACATGAACAATCCGGACCTTGACCATTCAGTATCCTGGAATAACATATTGTCACTTTTCAAATCCAGGTGCGGAACGATGTGGATTGGTAGCTATGGCGCCGGAGCCGACTATTGGCATCCCTCCATGCAAAAATTTAACCTCTTTCAATATCAAAAAGGCCGGCAAAACGGCATCAGTGTACAAAGTGTCAATGCGATGATTACCGATCATCAGAACCGCCTCTGGGTGGCCGGTTTTGGTCAAAGCGACATGAATGTGATCAATCGAAATAATAACACGGTGATTAACTTGCATCATACCCCTCTAAGAAATGTGAGTACTTTTCATCGAGACAAAACACATCCCGACTCAATATTGTGGTTAAGTGGCGATACCCATCAACTGTTTAAGCTGGATCTCACCAATTTAAAAATCATTCACACCTATCGCCTCACTGAAAAACAAGGGAGTATTTCTAAGATCATGGAGGATGATCGTAACAATCTATGGATCGCCTCCTCCCAAGGAATCATAGAATTTTCAAAGACCACCGAGACCATCATCCTTCACAACATTGAAAATTCTACCAATACATCTCTGCCCATTTTTGACATTATTTTTGAGTCGCCCGAAATAATTTGGGCAGCATCCAGAAATGGGCTCTATAATTTACATATCACTACTGGTGAAATCAATCACTTTACTCATATACCCGATGATAGCACCACCCTTTCATCCAATCACATCTTTGATTTATTAAAGTATGATGATGAAAATATATGGATTGGAACTGACAATGGCATTAGTATCTATCATCTGAATACGCATTCATTTACCTTCTATAATACCAGTAACGGACTCAAAAGTAATTTGGCACTTGCCCTCGAAAAAGACTTAAATGGCTCAGTTTGGATGAGTTCAAACCGTGGCCTGACCATGATCAATCCCCAATTGAAGCAATTCGCTCATTTTAACACAGATGATGGTTTACAGAGTAATGATTTTTCGGAAGGGGCCAGCTACATCAGCTCACAAGGAGAACTGTTTTTTGGAGGTACCAGTGGTCTGAATTCCTGCTATCCGGATACAATTCCCCGAAACACCTATGTGCCTCCAGTTATCATCACAGATTTTCAGATTTTCAATAAATCGATCTCCCTTTCTGAGAGGCTCCATAACAAACCGATACTTACCTCTCAAATAGAATACACGAAAGAACTTGAAATAAACCACAAAGCAAGCGTCATTACATTTGAGTTTTCAGCCTTGAATTTTATACTACCGCTTAAAAACAGATATGCCTATAAACTGGAAGGAATGGATAACCAATGGCACGATCTCAACCACCGGAACCACATTACCATCACAAACCTGGCACCCAAAACCTATGTTTTAAAAGTAAAAGCATGCAATAATGATGGTGTGTGGAATACGCGGGGCACTCAATTAAAGCTGACCATAACACCCCCCTACTATAGACGTACTGGGTTTATCATACTTTTCTTCCTATTGATCGCAAGCACTCTCTACTCCATTTATCTCGCCCGAATTTACTTCTTCAAAAAACAAGCCCGATTACTGAAGCAACAGGTTACAGAACGCACGGTCGAACTGGAAAAAAACGCACTAAAACTCCAGGATTCCAATACCTTATTAGAAGAAAAAAACGAAGAGATACTAATACAAAAGGAGTTGCTGGAAGAACGAAATGAAGAAATTACCCTTCAAAAAGAACACATTGAACAACATCAGACTCAACTGGAAATACAAGTAGCAGAACGAACTAAAGAACTAAAGGAAGCCAAAGAAAAAGCAGAAGAATCAGACCAATTAAAATCAGCCTTCCTGGCCAATATGAGTCACGAGATACGCACACCGATGAATGCTATTATCGGTTTTTCAAACCTGCTTGATCATCCGGAAATAGAAGATGAGATCAAAGCCGATTTTATCAGCCAAATCCATTCCAATAGTGAATCACTTTTACAGTTGATCAACGACATCCTTGATCTTTCCAGAATAGAAGCCGGTCAATTACAAATCACACCTGAGCAGATAGACTTGAATCAGTTAATATATGAAGTCTACAAATTATTTTTGATAGAATCACAAAAGTCAGAAAACAGCGCCATTAATTACTCCATTCAAATTCCCGAAAGGGCATTCATCCTGAATACAGACCCTATTCGACTCAAACAGATACTTACTAATTTATTAAGTAATGCCTTCAAATTTACTGACGAAGGTAAGATCGAAGTTGGTTACAAAGTTGAAGCCCCCAAACAAGTCTTCCTATATGTAAAGGATACAGGAATAGGCATCTCTCCCGATGATATTGGCACCATCTTCAAACGTTTTAAAAAGATTGAAAAAGAGGGTGTCAGACTCTACAGAGGGACAGGCTTAGGCCTTGCTATCGTCAAACAACTAGTAACGTTGTTGGGAGGCGAAATAGATGTCGAATCAGAACCGGGGAAAGGCTCCTATTTTTATTTCACACTTCCTTTGCAGCATTAAAAACCATGAACCAACCATTTCATCAAAAAAACCTTCATCCTCAACAATAAAGCCCTTGACTACCACGCCATATTGCTTAACTTTAGTCGACTACTCTATTAGGCAGTTGAACGGTGTAAAAAAATGAACTTTTCATTCTAAAGTGGGTAAATGATGTATAGGAAGAAACAACATATCCATACGGCTATTATATGCTTGTTGCTGATAGTCTTCCATTCATTTCGAACGACATCACAAAACCTTCCCTCCGAGTTTAATCTGCTCACTACAAACGATGGGCTTTCAGATAATGCCATCACGGACATTATTCAGGATCGCTATGGATTCATCTGGCTGGCCACAAGCAATGGGTTGAACCGTTATGATGGGTACGAATTTAAGACCTTTCTACCCACGACGGATACGACTCAAGCCATCCCTTCCGGTTTCATTAATTGCCTGCTGGAAACTCAAACTGGTCACATCTGGGTTGGCACCATTGATGGATTGGCCATTCTTAATCCCATTACCGAACAAATCTCTCAGGCATCCCTCCCCTCCACAAAAATTCCGTTACAACGTTACACCTTCTGCCTGCATGAAGATTCCACCGAACACAATATCTGGATTGGTACAAAAGCCGGCTTACTAAAACAACCGGCTACAGATACCACCGCTCAAGTGATTCCCCTGGGGTCATACAGCACAAAGATTGAAATTAAAGACATTATTGAAGATCACGCACAAAATCTCTGGATAGCTACCAACAAGGGGTTAGTAAAATATAACTACCTCACACACTCGACGCAGTTTTATAATCATGATCCGGATAATATCAACAGTTTAATTCATGACAATATCCGAAACCTCACTCTGGATAGTGACGGTGATTTATGGATTTGTTCCATGAATGTGGGTATTTGTCGGCTTGATCAGGCAACTCATCTATTCCACCGATACAATCGGACCGATAAACAATATCCCAATTGCATTCCATCAAACAGTATCTATACAATCATTGAAGACTCATACCAGCAATTATGGATGGGTGCGCAGGGTGCCGGCATGGCCATTTTCAATAAGAAGAAGGATCGCTTTACTCAATATACTCATCAGCCCAAAAACCCTAAATCACTGGCCTGGGGTGTTATCCTCTCCATCTTTGAAGACAAAGATGGTGGTATGTGGGTAGGTACATATGGCGCCGGACTTAACTACTGGCATCCCTCCTTACAAAAATTCCATCATATAGGTTATCAGCAAAATGTTGATAACACCATAAAAGTGGAAAGTGTCTATTCACTTTATGATGATGGTGGCAATGAATTGTGGATGGCTGGTTTTGGCCTCGAATCCTTTAATGTCTTCAATAAGGAAGACAATACCATTGAACATCTCTCCTATCAATTAAACATTGTCGGTCACGCCCGATTGATTGAAGCAGACATTGAACATCCGGATAGTTTGTTGTGGATTGGCACGGACAGATCTCATGGTAAATTTTTATATAAATACGCAAAGCAACAACGACAAGTACTGGACGTCTATTATTTACCTGATGCTGTTCAAACCACCACTGACTTTTATCAAGATAAAAACAATACAATATGGATAAGTACAGACTATGGCCTCTACTCCTTTAATAAAAAAACAAAACAAATCGTGCAATACCTTCATGATCCGGATAACCCGACTTCTATCAGTCATGATGAAATTAACACGCTCATAGCAGCTAATGACAGTCAATTGTGGATTGGAACAAATTTTAGTGGCTTGAATCTGTTTGATAAAAAAAGCGGGCGATGTCAGCGCTTTATCCACTCAAACAAAGATACCTTATCCCTTAGTAACAACTCCATCTATGATCTTTTCATAGACAGTGATGATCAGCTTTGGATTGGAACAATGATGGGATTAAACAAATACAACCCAACGACCAACACCTTCACTTGTTATAATAAGGAAAGTGGCTTTCAAAGTAATATCATTGTTGGTATTGAAGAGGATAAGGAGAGAAATTTATGGGTCAGCGGCCGAAATGGCATTAGTTCTTTTAATTTAAGTACAAAAAAAATAATAAACTACAATGAACAAGATGGGATTGTAAACAGTGACTTTTGGCAAGGAGCAAGTTATAATAACGGTAAAGGAGAATTCTTTTTTGGTGGACCGAAAGGAGTCACCACCTTTCGACCTACCAATATCAACGTAAATACCCACCCCCCAGCAGTCGTGCTGACTGCGCTTGAAATATTTAATAGTCCGATTATCCCTGGCAAACACCCCCTTTTTCCTAAGGCCTTGCATACGATGGATACGTTAATCCTGTCGCATAAAGAAAGTATTATTTCTTTTCGTTTTTCAGCGCTCAATTATACCCATCCTGAAAAAAATCAATATGCCTATAAATTGGATGGCTTTGATACAAAATGGAACTACATTAATGAACGTCGTTTCATTACTTTCACGAACCTTCCGCAAGGAACATATAAATTACATGTTAAAGGATCAAACAACGATGGCGTATGGAATGAAACAGGCACCCAGTTAATGCTTATTGTAACGCCCCCTTTCCATAAAACATGGTGGTTTTTTACACTCATCTTCATGTTAGCTGCGAGTTCGCTCATTTCATTTTATTACCTTCGGATTCGTTTACATAAACGCCGGGAAAAAGAGCTGGCCAGCATCGTTAATGAACGGACCCTGGAACTACAAGATACTAACACGCTACTGGAAGAAAAGAATGAAGAAATCCTCATCCAAAAAGAGATGCTGGAAGATCAGAACGAAGAGATTTCGACACAAAATGAGGAATTAGAGAAGCACCGATCACACCTGACTCAATTGGTAAAAGAGCGCACCATGGAGTTAATTGTAGCAAAAGAGAAGGCAGAAGATGCCGACCGTTTAAAAACAGCTTTTCTGGCCAATATGAGTCATGAAATACGCACCCCCATGAACGCCATTGTTGGTTTCTCTAATTTACTGAGTTTTCCTGAGGTGAATGAAAATGAAAAACAGGATTTCATTACACAGATTCAGACCAATTGTGATTCACTTTTAAACCTGATTGATGATATTATAGACCTTTCCAAAATTGAAGCCGGACAATTGCGTATCCGTCTAACCAAAGTAGAACTGAACCACTTAATGTTGGATTTATACAAAGCATTTAAACACGAAAATAATAAAGAAGAGAATTCTAATATTAATTTCTCCATTGCCATTCCCGGTAGTACATTTATCATGGAGACTGATCCATTTAGATTAAAACAAATACTTACTAACCTATTGAGTAACGCCTTTAAATACACACATGAAGGAGAAATAAATTTTGGATATAAAATGGAAAGATCAGGTGAAATTATCTTTTTTGTAAAAGATACTGGTATTGGTATTCCTGCTACTAAAATTAGCTCCGTATTTAATCGTTTTGGGAAAGTTGACATTGAGGGAGACCGTCTCTATCGCGGAACCGGCCTGGGACTATCCATCTCAAAGCATCTGGTTCAATTATTAGGTGGCGAAATTGCTGTAGAATCTGAATTGGATCACGGATCAAATTTCTATTTTAAACTGCCACTTAATTATTAACAGAGATACTCATGAACTCTAAACAAAAGTCAAAAAACCCATCCAACAAAACAATTAATTTTTCACCAAACCCCATACAAAACCCAACCACATTCAATTTTTAAATACTTTTTACAAACACCACCCCTCTAAAAAGCCATGCAATTCTCATTTATTTACCTTTTTATTTGCAAATACCCATTATTTAACTATATTTGTATTGGATTTTTTTCATAAATCTTTGGATTTATTAGCTGATTTAAGGGTAAGGACAGATAAACGTATCTGTCCTTTCATTTTATAACCAATTCAGCACAACAAGTAACAAATTATTAACACAGCTTAACATTCACCAAAGATCGTTAACGAAAAAATACTGCATCTTTGCCAATGGATTTTTTTTCATAAAATTTGGATTTACTACTGATTTAAGGGTTAGGACGGATAAACGTATCTGTCCTTCTTTTTTTTATCCATTTCGATTTACTCTCTCTCCTCACTCATGAGATTCCTAACTAACTTCTATTGTGCTATTGCAAGTTAGATTCAACGCATACCACACAACCAATCACATTAACATTAATCTACTCAACCCTATTGGCTTTTGCTCTCCATAATCATTGGTTTGACTATGGTTGAACACATCTGAGTAATGACGGGAATAAAAAAACTGAGAATTCCCAAAATCGGAAATCCTCAGTTTCACTTTATCTATTAACTTTAACCTATTCGAATTCACCCAATAACATTCCAGAAATATTCCAGGCACTAAAACTACTACCAGCCTTCTCCCCTAAAGGAATGGCCACTTTCATCGTATGTTTACCCGGCTCTAAATTTGGCAGATACACATATTCAGGATTAGTGGCTGTACCAGGACACCATCCACTCCGACTCAAATCTGAAGATGAAATGCCGTTCCAAAAGTTTCCGGAAACGGGGTTGTACTTTCTATATGCAGCACAATCAGTACGCCATGGTGTAAAGGTAAATACCCGCTCTCCATCAATGAAAACTTCATTTTGCTTGGGATTGAACTCATCGCCGCCACCCCAGCCACCATGACCGGTAGTAATGTAACGTAGTCTTAAATCCCTCACACCTTCAGGCACTTCAAATGAAAGGGTCAGACTATCATTTTTGAACATAGTTCCATAGCGCTGTCCACCCATTTCCATGACATTACATGTATTGAACAAGGGTTGCACGTAATAATCCTTTTCCTCTTCTGCCTGCCACTCAAAACTACCTGGATAAGCCTTGATATCCAGACTTAACTTGTGACCACCCTTATCATAGTTTCCAATGAAGGCACCGATCAACACCTCACCTTCCAGATAGGGTTTTAAATCACTGATATCTTGTTTGAAATTTGATATCTCTTCCCATTCAATGTCTTTAATCTTCACCCGGTCGTTAAAATGCTTAACACCAAACGTGGTAAAGAATCGGACCAGTTCAACAATCGGCTCATAACTATCAGTCACTGTTACACCCTGATAATCCAAACTATCTGCATCGTAATACAGCGGTAATGTGTTCATCCCATCACGCAAACCATCCCAGAATGATTGTTCTTTTTCGGTAGGTATCACAAAAACAGAACCCGTCCGATCATAAGCATCACCGTTACTATGCTGCTTTATCTCCGCAAAGATTGAATAATGATCCGGCGTCTTAGGTAATTTTACCTTTTTCACGATCAGTGTACCACCAGCAAAATGATAGGTTTTTCCAACCTCTGGCTCACCCACTTCCACCTTCTCTTTCCCCCAGCAGATCTGCTCGTTGTCAAATACAGCAGTAGTCATTATCATTTTGTCACGTTTGATGTCGCCCAGCGCATTGCGATCAGTCTTGTTGCCCATCTCAGCAGGAATTAAGTTGGCCTTGACTTTCTTACGCGAGATATTCACTGAAGAAGCAATGGTTTCATTATTACCATTACGCACCACGCTCAAAACTAATCCCGGCACTTTACCCAAAGTAGGCATTGGGGATCCTTGTATCCCGGCATCTTCAGTGTACCATATTTCAATATGATTAGAGTTGATCACCACTTTGGCCTTTTTACAGGAAAAGCCTTCAATCACTCTTGTCTCATCCAAAAAATCAACCTCTCTTAATTCAGAAAATGGCGTTTCAGTATAAAAAGCATCCCCATCTGTAAAAGTAGCTGCACTTTGAATACTGGCATTCTGGTAGTCGATATAAGTCGCTTCAGTGGCATAGCCCGGAATTAACTCTTTCACATCAGGAGCATCCCTCCAAACTTTAGCCGTCATTTGAGCATATTCTACATACAAGCCAGGCATTCCTTCCCGTTCCTTGCCATTGTAGATCATCTTATAGGCTACTTTACCCGTTTTGGCATATTTATCTTTTGCAGCATTAGCTATCACTGCATTACCCAAAAGCATCATACCGATGATCAGGTTTAGTAATAAACGATTCTTCATAAGAAATTAAGCATTACGTTATGCTTGCAAAAGTATGAAGAATGGTTGTTGAGCGACGGGGAGAAATGTTCAATATCTACCAAAGCTGTGCAAGAACAAGCCATGTACAATTAAAGCATGTTGCAAATCCTGATTATTCGGGCAAGATCAATAGTTTCTCCTCAATGGTTTTTAACACCCCATTATCATCGTTGCTGTGAGTCGAGAAACGTGCTACTTTTTTTAGTTCAGGATGTGCATTTGCCATGGCATAACTGTGATAAGCCATTTGCATCATCTGGTAATCATTTAAATAATCGCCGAACACCATGGTTTCTTCTGTAGTGATGCCCAGATGCTGTTGCAGAAACCTAACCGCCTCACCTTTATTCACTTTTAGAGGCATTATATCCAACCAGATGTGACTGGACACACTCACCTGAAACCGGTTATTAAAAGACTTGAGTATGGGATAACTATTAAATTCCGGATTTCTGAGGTCACAGACTGCTATTTTAAGAAGCTCATCATCCACACATGTTAAATCATCTACCTTGCGGCACTTGACAAAATAAGCCTCTACCTCTTTCAGAAAATCCGGATGATCATTTTCAATGTAAGCCGAATCACGGCCTCCGATAACCGGATAAATACCCTCTATTTTCCGGATGGCTTCGATCAACTCTCGTATATCTGGCTTTGAAAAAGGATGTAGCAATAAAGTCCCTTTTCCATAATCGATAAAGCCCCCGTTCTCGGCTACAAACAAGATATTATGGTCGATGTGTTCAAACTCCTGTTTCAGAATATGATATTGCCGGCCACTCGCCACGACAAACTGAATACCGGCTGCCTTTACTTGCTGATAAATAGTATCAAATTCATCAGGTAATCTATTATCTGAAGTAAGCAGGGTACCGTCCATGTCGGTAATGATCAGTTTTATCATATCCTTCTCTTTAAGCACGCCAAAGGTAGAGAGATATTCCGATGAGCTGTATCATTTATTGTTAAAGATTCTAAAACAAAAAACCCGTCATTTGCAACAAGCAAATGACGGGTAAACATATCCTAAACTAGCTAAAACAATATAATAAATCCAAAACTCGCTTCATGGAAATAGTTTCACCTCTCTTAAACAGTGCATTACTTCTCCACTTTAGATCCTTTATATTGCTTTTTTTCACTAGCGAATCCTTACTTTCTGAACCAATTTCTCCTGATTCGTTTCCACCACCAACAAATAAATCCCTGGGGATAGATACCCTGTATTCAGGCGAATGACTTTTTCAGTAATATTAGATAGAGATGCTACTTCCTGTCCTGTTATTGCCATCAGGGAAACACGACTACCTGTAGATAATGTTTTTACATAAAGTACATCATCTGCGGGATTTGGCCATACCTTAATGGCTTGTTTACCTTCACTCTCATCCACCAAACCTGTAGACACATCCTTAACACCCAGCAATTCCAATTCTGCCAATTGCGTGATATTATCACCATTATTTTCAATCTCTAAACGATAGTGCTTATAAGCCTTTTCCTGTAATACAATAAACTCGCGACGTTGCGATCTTTTCTCAAACACCTCATTACTTCTGGCATCAATCATCTCCCAGTTAGTTCCTTCAACAGAACCTTTTAAAGTCCAGTTTTTGGGATCGCGCCCCGGAGCATCACCTCCTGAAGTAAGGGCATACTTTTTTAAGATACCACTCTCACATGTTGCCAATTGTACCCAGGCAGATGTTTCAAAAGCCAAAAACTTAGACGTAACATTACCGTCAACCAAGTTAAGCAAACCTTCAGATTCAGGCGAAGTATCATCACTACCGGTAATTTCGGAACAAGCTGTAATAATACTTTCAACCTCACCAAGATCAACAACGGTAATGTACTTTTCAATCTCTTTCATATCTGATCCAGCCTCATTTGAAGCCGTTAATGAAATACGATAAGACCCAGGAGCCGAATAAGTGACCATTGGATTTTGATCTGTACTTGTAGCAGGATTACCTCCCTCAAAAACCCATGACCATTCAGTAGGAAGATTACTCGTAAGATCATTCACCGTTATTGTTGTACCGACTTCAATAAGTTGTGCAGCGGCTTTAAAATCAACCACTGGAGAAATGGCAGTAATTGTACCAGCTTCACCAAACAACTCCCATTCAGACAAGTCAAAAACACCTCCACCATCTTTAAAAGGGTTACTCATACTAATTCGATAAAAGTAAAAGGCTTCCGTATTATCAAATACACCAAACTCAAGACTCTGATTTCGAGATGGAAAATCTACATTGGTTTGCTCGTCCAAAT
>Ga0193953_1001408_pt1 | contig 11119 bp, 9 predicted proteins | sample BB_4_MG_FD_140325 | JGI IMG/M metagenome (GOLD analysis project Ga0193953, IMG submission 140325) | Microbial mat bacterial communities from the Broadkill River, Lewes, Delaware, United States - BB_4_MG | ecosystem: Environmental > Aquatic > Freshwater > River > Microbial mats | place: USA... | reverse complement strand
GAAACATTAAATACTCCAACATTACGGCCTTTTCTCATAATAGTTACTCTATCGCAAATTTCTTTTATTTCATTTAACTTATGTGAAATAAATATTATTGTATGACCCTTTTCTTTTAAAAGATCTAACTCTTTAAACAACTCTGTTGTCTCCTGAGGTGTTAAAACCGCAGTAGGTTCGTCAAGAATCAATATTTGTGCACCTCTAAATAACGCTTTTAATATTTCAACTTTTTGCTTTGTCCCAACAGTTAAATCTTCTATTTTTGCCCTTGGATCAATATCAAAATGATATTGTTTAATTAATTCAGTAGTCATTTCAACAGCTTTTTCAAAGTTAATAAACAATCCCTTTGTAGGCTCCGAACCAAGTACAATATTTTCAGCTACAGTGAGCGATGGCACTAACATAAAATGCTGATGAACCATACCTATTCCTTTGGCTATAGCATCCATAGGTGAACTTAACCTAATAGTTTCCCCTTTAATAACAATATTTCCTTCAGTTGGTTGCTCAATACCAAAAAGAATTTTCATAAGTGTACTCTTTCCAGTTCCATTTTCTCCAACTAAGGCATGTATTTCCCCCTTGTTGATGCTGAAATCAACATGTTTGTTGGCTACAACACCATTGGGATATACTTTTACAATTTTTTCTAATCTAACAATCTCTTGCATAAGATCTCTCCTTTAAAATATATGCCCTAAGATACAGTATCTTAAGGCATATGCTATTAGACCTCAAATTAATTATAAATTTTTAGCCACAACTCGTGTGGCTAAAAACATATACTATAAAAGTACGCCCGTTACTTCGCCTACTTTCAATACAATTTGTATTGTGATTTTAAGCGCCTAACTTATTATGGTTTAACATTCTCACGAATTTCATTTAATGCTTCTGTTTCCATACCGAATGCAGATTGAACTTCAATATCACCTGCTTTGATTTTAGTTTCTAAATCAGCAACTAAATCTTTTACATCTTGTGGAACAGTTGTATCATAAATTTCATTTTTAGCAATACCAATTGCGCCTTCAGCGATACCTAATGCTTCAGCAGAACCCCAAGGTAATTCACCTTTTAATTCTAAATCAATAGCACGCTTAAGAGATACGTCAACACGCTTTAATACTGATGTTGCAATTAAGTTAGCTAATTCTTCATCTCCTGCTTCTTTGAAAAGCATTGCTTGGTCAGAGTCAACACCAATTGCAGTGTTTCCTTTTTCTTTAGCAGCTTCTAATGCACCATTACCTGCTGTAGATGCACATGAGAAGATTAAGTCAGTACCAGTTCCGTATTGAGCAAATGCTAATTCTTTACCTTTAGCAGCATCAGCGAAGTCTCCAATGTAAGAAGTTGCAACTTTAATTTCTGGATTTGCTTCTTGAGCTCCTTGAATATAACCAACTAAAAAGTCATTGATTACAGGAATATCCATACCACCGATAAAGCCAATGTTGTTAGTCTTAGTTAATTTAGATGCTGCAGCACCTGCTAAGAAAGAACCTTCATTTTGCTTATAAGTAATAGAGTAGATGTTTTTAAATTCATCTTTAGTATAATCTACAGTTGTATCATAGATAATGAATTTTTTATCTGGATATTCTTTAGCTGCTTTTTCTAAATGTCCAGACATTTGCCAAGTACCAACAATAATGATGTCCCAGTCTTCATCACAAAGGTCTAAAAGAGCTGGTTCCCATTTTGTTTCATCATAACCAGTTTCGATTAATTTTGTTTCGAAACCATACTCGTCTTCAATCATTTTAAGACCATTAGCTACTGAGTCAAAGAATGATTTGTCACCTAAGTTTCCATTAACCATAGATGCAATTTTTAAAGTTTTACCTGTTTCTTCTGTAGTAGCTGCTTCTTCTGCTTTCTCTCCACAAGCTGCAAATGAACCAACTACAAGTGCCATTACACAAAGTAATGCTAAGAATTTTTTCATGTGTTTAATCCTCCTTTTATTTTGCCCCAAAATAACATGATGATAATTCATCAAGTTAATTTTACATTTTTTTATACCCTATATTTTTAAATTTAACCTAAGTTATATAATTATTTAACCTAAGTTATGGAAATATAAAATATATTTTCATTAATTCTCCTGCGCTAAAATATGTAGTTTTTTTTAAACAAACGCAACCATGCCTGAATTAATGTCTGGGTGCTCTTAAATCATAATCATTTTGCGAGCTCAAGTCAAGTATTTTGAACGTACGAAAACGTTTTCTCAACTTATTTTTATGGTATCACTATAACTCTGGTATGTCAACGCATTAATTGTGTTAAATTAATCACATTTGCACCCTTTTTTAACCATTTTTTTCAAACATTTTAACTACTATTTTTATTAATTTGCTTAATTCTAACAAAATAACTAATCATGACTATAAATTAATAATTAAGAATTTTTAGCCATGATTAGTTATTATTTTTTTTTATATTAATATACACTTTACTTATTGTAGTTTATATTACCAACGCAACTTTATAAAAAACTTAAATATTATATTTCATAAAATAAAAAAATAGATTAATGCACAATATTCTGTGCATTAATCTATTTTTTATAACTACTTTACTTAAAATTTATTCTATTGTACAATTTCCGTTTCTTAAACCTTTTCCGCCATTTCCTCTTCCAGTTCCATCAGCCTTATGAATTCCTTGTCCATTTCCATTGCCCATTTTTTGACCAGAATTTGCATTTCTAAACAATCCTAAGTTTCCATCTTCGCCTAAAACACATTCAGGATTTCCTTCACCATTTCTTCTTTGACCAAAAATACCTTTTTCTGCAACTTCTTTAATATGAACACGTAAATCATTTGCCTGCTCTTCTGTTATTTTTCCATCTTTTAAAGCTTGATCAATTTGACTTAATCTAAGTTCTAAAAATCTTTCTGCTGTCATATTAGAACTTACCGCTTCATCCACTGCAAATACTCCTATAGAACCTGCTGCCACCATTAATACCACTGCTACTAAAATCATAATTTTTTTCATTTGTTTTTCCTCGCTTTCATCTTTTATTTAACTTAATTTTAAATGAGTTTTGTGACAGCTATGTGACAATAATATATATTTTTTTCACTATACTTCTATTAATTAAAAAAAGTCATTAAATAAACTAATTTCTTGTCCATTTAATGACTTCTTATATTGTATAATTATTTTTTCTATAATTTATCTACTATATCTTTTAATGCATTTTTAAGTTCATCTTCAACGCCATCTAATCCTTGCTTAGGCATATTTAACATAGTTCTTGTCATTGGAAGTTCTCCCAATTTATTAATTCCTAATTCTTTTAATTCATCATTTCCATTTTCATCTGCATAAACTGGCATTTTTTTACCACAATCAGGACAACGCATATAACTCATATTTTCTACAACACCCCATACAGGAACATTCATTTTTTGAGCCATATTTACCGCTTTTGAAACTATCATTGAAACCATATCTTGAGCTAATGTTACCATAACTACTCCATTTACCGGATAAGATTGAAGTACTGTTAACGCAACATCACTAGTTCCTGGAGGCATATCCACAATTAAATCATCTACTTCTCCCCATAAAACTTCTTTCCAAAATTGTTCTACAACTCCAGAAATCATAGGACCTCTCCAAATTACAGGTTCGTTTTCTTTTTCAATTAGATAATTCAAACTCATTGTTTTAATACCATTTTCATGTTCAACTGGAATAATATTTGTACCATCTGAAAGCGCACGTTCATGTGAAAGTCCCATTAATCTTGGAATTGATGGCCCAGTTATATCTGCATCTAAAATACCAACTTTGCGACCTCTACGATTTAACTCTTGAGCTAATAATACGGCTACAGAAGATTTTCCAACTCCACCTTTTCCACTCATAACACCAATTACTCTGCCAATTTTATTTAGTGGATTATTTACAACATTACATCCTTCTTTTGATTCACATGTGCCGTTTTTTGCACAAGATTCACAATTATCCATTTATAAGCCTCCTTCTACCCAAATAATGTCTAATTTTTATTTAAAACATTACCAATATCAATTAGCATATGCCATCAATAGTGTACTTTTTTTATTTGCTTTTGTCAAAAGCTTTTTAATAAATAGAACTTTAAAAAATATTATTTTCATTTTTTAAGAATTTCGTCAGTAATTTTAATAATTTTTTAAGAACCCCTTAATACGCTCTTAACTTATGCATAGTATTATATTATTAAAGAACAAGACAAACATTGCTAGGAGGATTCAGATGTTTAAATATATATTATTAATTAGTGTCATTTTACTTTTTTCTTTTCCTATTATAAAAAGATGCAGAAAAAAAAGCATCTGGTATTATCAAAAGCTTTTATGGAGTCTTGTAGCTGCTACAATTGGTAACCAATTAGCAACTCTTACAACTAAAAGTGTTAATAAGTAATAAAAAGATTTTTCCAAGAGAATATTCGCATGCGATAACATTCTCGTACCCATAGATTGAATACTTTATTATCCCCCCTAAGCTGCAATCTCCCCCAAGATTGCAGCTTTAGACTATAAAAAAAAGACGAATATTCGTCTTTTTTATTTTTATTCTTTTTTAAATGCCTTTTTAAAGCTTTGAATATCAATTTTCTTAACAGCTACTGCTTTACGATTTTCTTCTTGTATTGCATCATAAACTTCTCTTCTATGAATTTCAATATCTCTAGGCGCTTCAATACCAATTCTTACTTTCCCATCTTCCGAACTGATAATTTTTATTTCAATATTATCTCCAATAACAATACTTTCATCTTTTTTACGTGTGAGTATCAGCATTATTCTGCCTCCTCACTAGAAACGTCCTCCAAAACAAAATGTTTTGTAGAGTATTTCCGATTGTCTAATACAATCTGCTTCCCTTTTCTATTAATAGAATTAATAATCACAGGTCCTATTAAGTTTGCTGTCATTTTAGTAATATCATCAGGAATAACCAGTATAGAATAAATTGCAACCTTTGTTTCATCTTCAATTTCTAATTTTTTGACAACTGAATCTGGAATATCCACCTCATAATCCTTCTTAAATAAAAAAGGATTCATTACAACAAACACTAAACTTGGATCGTCAATGCATTGTAACCACTGAAATGGAAGTTCATCATCTGGATTGTCAATAAGAACAAATTTTTTAAATTTTTCAAATGCCAACAGCCCATCGGGAAAATCAACTATCTCTTCTTCGTTAATTTCAATTTCCCCAAAATAATCGGTATTGAGTTTCATTTTAGAACGCCCTCCTCAATTGATAAAAGTTTATTTATTATAAATTATTATTATTCTAAATTCTTATACCTCTATCATAATATATTAGATACCTACATTTCAAATTTTTTCATCAAACCACTGGATATTTATACTTCCTTCTTTAGCTAAACTAATATCAACCTTTGCTTTTTCATAACTTTGCTTTAAAATTGACGGTTGATAGTTAATTTTTGAAAAACCACCATTATACTTTATATCTAGTCTTCCAGGCGAAAAAGAAATCGTTGGCCTAGAATTAGGCACTTGTCCAAATTCAAAACTTTTTTTATCTCCATACATATGACTTTTTGCTATTTCAGGAATTGCCTTAGGTTGACTATTTCTAATATCTTTAAGCCTATTTCCTTCTACCGACCTTCTAGAAACTCCTCTAAAAAAATCCTGCATTCTATCATTTGTAAGGCTTGCGGACAAACGGGTATTGTCCTTTAACCCAGCATCGGCAAAACATTGGCTTTGATCTATCCTAACTTTTGAATATTCAGTATTCATAGAAAGTGTAGATTTAGAGTTTTGAATATTTAAATTTTCTTTCTCTCTAGTTATATTAAGCTTTCCTTGAGTTGTATTAATTTTTATCTCTGGTTTTACGGTTTGTATAGATAAGCGCATAGTAACACTCCTTATATACATTTTTGCTGCCTACCACAGATGTACCCTTCTAATTATATTTTATAACAAAATACAAATATTAGCTATACTATCTTAAAAAGTCAAGTAAACTAGGTTGAATTATTTTAGCTCCCACAGAAAGCGAAGCATTATACACATTTTCCATCTCTTTAAAATCTAAAATTGTTTTAGAGTAATCAATATTTTCATTTTTAGCTAATAATGTAGTAAAATTCAAATTTTCAGCAGTTAATCTATTATCAATTAATTCAAGTCTATTTCCTTTTGCACCTATATCTGCTTGAACAGATAATAAGTTTTCTAAAAGATCTTGAAGCCTTCCTATAGTTTCATCAATTTGATCTACTGGTTTTTGAGATGCCGTCGAACTAAATTTAGTTATCCCGCCATCATTAATAGAACCTTTTGCCTCTAAAATAATCTTAGGCATATCTGATTTTCCACTAACATCATTAAGTTCAATTGCTCCTAATTGAATGCCATCAAGTGGTATATTATCATTTAATACAATAGTTCTAGAAACTTTTGTTTTTACATCATCTTCAAGTGTTACCGAATCTCTATGATATGTGTCAAAAACAAGTGCATCTTGATTTGCATTTGTAACTTCTGCAGTTGTATTAACTGTAAATTTATCTCCCACTGATAATTTTTCTTTATCTGTTAAGTCAAAACTTACATTATATTCATCCCCGGGTTTATTAGTGTTTAAAGTAACTGTATTATTAGCACCTGCCGTTAATGTAAAATATTCTTCATTTTCATAACTAGTTCCATCTGTTTTTATATTATTTGATTTAACTTTAACAGTTATATTATCTCCATCTTTTCCCACAATTTCAAACATTGCATTTGCATTTACTTCATTTGTAGGTCCTACATTTGCAATTGTAAAGTTACTAACCATATCTAAACCATGTTTATTATATGATTTTTCTAAATTAATTTTAGCCGTAGTAGGCGCTGAATAATCTTCTTTTTCTGTAATTCTATAACTTCTATCTGCAGGAATATGATCTCCTGAAATTCCTTTAATATCCGTCCCATTTTTTGCATCCACTTTTAGTGAAACACCTTGAGTTAACGTTTCTATTTCAATATTAAAGGACTGTTCATTAATATCTCCTGTATCTGCCTTAATATAAAACGCTTTAATTTCATGCTGTCCATTTTTAATTGGATCATCTTTTACCATATTAAAAGCTTCATGATCTACAACTATTGATTTTACATCATCTGTTCCATTTTCAATTACAACTGCATCTTTATTGTGTAGTTCAGCTGCTCTAACATTTAGAGTAACCTTATCTCCTCTTGAAAACTCTTCTATATTTCCTAATGTAAATGAATCAAATTCAATATCTCCAACAGAAAATGTATTTGCATTTCCATTTGCATTAAGAGTTATTTCTTCATCTGGAAAACTAGTTAAATTTCCATCTTTTCCATATTGATTAGATTTAAATACAACCTTTACTGTTCCAGCAGCCTTGTCTATCTCTGAAACCTCAAAATACATAAAAGCATTATTTTCTTGAGTATCTGCATTTGCAATACTCATTCCCTTAATTAAACCTTCGCCATTTTCTTTATTTTGCTGATATATTTGTCCAATTTGAACTTTTGCAGGTACTTGAGAAGCATTAGCTTCAAAGTTTTTGCCATAATTTAAAGGCATATTGTTAAGAGTCGAGTCAACTACCATATTATTTGTTGTGTCTAAAACTCCCTCTCCAGTTGATCCTTCAATATTAAAAGCCCTGATTATTTTACTTGCAGAGTATGAATTTTTTATTGCCTCTACAACATCATTTCCAGTACTAATTGACTTTCCATTTGCATCGGTTGCTAAAAATACTTGAACTGTATTTCCTGTTACTTCTACTTTTAAAGGTTCTTTAGCTCCCTGTTTTGAATAAACCACATTGTAATTATTGCCATCAATTCCTTTATCCACAGCTTCAAAACCAATAAGACTATTTTGATTGATTCCACCCTTTAATGTTGTATCTGTTTCATTTGCAGCATCATCTGCTAGTGTAAATGCACCTGGAGTATCTATTGTCACTGCAAAATCTTTGCCTGAATTCATATTTTCAAGTGCAGCTTTAATATCCGCCGCCGTTCTATCTGCATTTCCTAAATCAATAGTTATAAGTGGAGGATAAGTATCTTCTTCTAAATTAGCTTGAATATTAGGTGAATATCCCGAATTAATTATCTTTATATTTACTTCATTTCCATCAATGCCTTCAAATCTTCCGCCAGCCTTTGCCGCTATTGTTACAACTCCACCACCCGCAGCTGTAGAACTCATAACTCCATTTGCTAACTTTAAAGTATTTGCATCATATGCATCCTTTAATTTTGCAACATCTGCTGCCGCATCTGCTGGAGCAAAATCTTGATTATCTCCAAAAGCTTTAAAATATCCGCCTCCATCATAATCTTCAATTAATTTTGCAAGTTCTTCTGATGATACAGTTGAACCATGTAAGTCTATATCTAAATTTTTAGTTCCAGCATTATATGAAACTGTTGGATCGCTTGGTCCGCCCGTACTTAATATATTCACCTGTATTCCATTTCCGCCCGTTCCTTTTAATTTTTCATCAGCTGAAATATATAATTTAGCACCTGAAATTGCAGTTATTTCATCAGTTCTAGCTAAATTTGGATCATATATTGAATAATCTGGTTCAACACCACCAGTATTAACATTAACAGTATGAACTTTATACTCCTGTGGATTTGCGCCAGTTGCTTCAAATCCTGTAATTCCCGATAATCTATCTACATATTGAGATGCAGTATCTAAAGTTAATATAAGTTCATCATAAACCTGAACCATATATGCCTTATCAGAACTTCTATTATTAGCTAATTTGCTATTATTATTTACTTCATAACCCTTTGGTTCTCCCTTATAATTACCTACATTTAAATCTCCATCAAAAATACCAAAAATACTTGCTCCTACTGTATTAACAGCGATTCTATCAAGTTCCCCTACATTAAACTGTGATAATTCATTTTGTCTTAATATATTTTTGTCAAATGAACCTTCCACGCCAATTGCATAATTGGTAAGTTTATAATATCCATTATTATCTAATAGCTTAGTATCTGTTTTATATCCAGAGAAAATATATTTGCCTGCAAAAGAACTATTGGCAGTTGATATTAATTGTTCTTTAAGCTGTTTAATTTCAGCTGAAATTTTCTTTAAATCTTCAGGACTATTTGTATCATTTTTCCCTTGAATAGTTAATTCATGAGTTCTTTTAATAATTCCATTTACTTGTTTAACAGCTTCTTCTGTAGCATCTAGCCAAGATTGACCATCATCTAAATTTTTCTTATATTGTTCTACCTTTGAAATATCAGTGTGATATTTTAAACTTTTAGACACACCTACCGGATCGTCACTTGGCAATTGAAATTTTTTCCCTGTAGCCAATTGATGATCGAATTTCGCAAGTGCGCTCATATTTCTATTTACATTGTTCATTAAGTTCCACATCATCATATTATTGGTAATTCGCACTGCTAGACCTCCTTTTCTATCTTCCGACCAATCCCAATTGATTAATTGTTACTTCAAATACTTTGTCAAATGTTGTTAACATCTTTGCATTTGACCTATAGGATTTTAAAAACTGAACCATATTACTTAATTCTTCATTTGAATTTACACCCGAAACCGACTCTCTTCTCATTTTTACGCCTTGAAAAACCGTCTTTTGATTTGCAAACATAGTTGTCGCATGATTACCATCAACTGCTATAGTTGAAAGAATTGATTTAACAAAGTCATCAGGAGTTCCCTTCCCTGTACCTGATTCAAAAAAACTTGGATCTTCTCTAAGTGCAATTAATTTAAGTGCATTTTTATTATTATCTGCCCCATTGTCTGAATCAGCTGCTGCAATATTATCTAAATTATCCATAATATCTGCAGATATTCCTATATTTAAGGCTGTAATTTTCTTTTTATTTTGATTTTGATCTTCTGTAGATTGACCATCAACAGTAAATAATTTTATATTTACCGTTTTCATATCTAATGCAAACCCACTTGAATGAACTTCATTCATTTTTTCTGCAAATACATTTGCAAATTGATCTAATTTTTTTATATAGTATGGAATTCCTCTATATTCTAAGTTTGATAAATCTCTTAAATCAAGTAATGACTTTAATTCTCCAGATTTAAGTGCAACCGATTCTTCCCCTAAACTCCATTCAACTACATTTAATTTTTCTTTTGGATTTAAAGGATTTGCTATTTGAGTAGGTGGATATTTTAATAAATGCGTCTCATCATGATCTACAAGCCCAATTCCTCCAACTGAAATTCTCATTTTACCCTTATTTTCATCTACATTAATATTTACAATTTTAGATAACTTATCTATTAATAAGTCTCTACTATCTCTTAAATCATTTGCAGTTGAACCGTCAATTTCAAGTTGCATAATCTCTTTATTTAATTTAGATATTTGTCCTGCATATTCATTTACATTGTTAATTTTTTCTGAAACCTGAAAATTAATATCCGATTGTAAATTATAAAGCCTTGCAGATGTTTCATTTAAATGTTTTGTAAATGTTAATGCTTTTTGTCTTACAAGTGCCCTAGTTGAACTATCTGAAGGTCTTTTTGATAATTCTTCAAATGCTTTAAAAATTTCATCTAAATTTTTTCTTACAGAGCTATCAGATGGCTCATTAATAATTCTTTGAATTTCTAAAAGATTATTTTCTTTTAGTTCCCATTCACCCATATATTTATTTTCATTCCAATATTTTTTATTTGCATACGAATCTCTTTGTCTTGATATTTCATACATTTCTGTACCATTACCAAGCATTCCAATACCAGGCAAATCCATTGGCGAAGCTGCTCTTTGCTTACCTATCTGTCTTGAATATCCATCAGTAGCCTGATTATTTATATTGTGATTGGTAATATATAATTGTTTTTGGCTCGTAAGCAAACCCTGTGTAGCTGAATTAAATCCTATCCACGCCATAATTTACCTCCATTTTCTCTACTACTAGTCCTACATTTTTTCCTCACTTCAAATATCGGCATTTTATGCAATAATCTTAAGCTTTTTTAAAAAATTTATAATTTTAAATCATATAAGGATAACTCAGAATTATAAAAAT
>Ga0193953_1001405_pt1 | contig 11133 bp, 8 predicted proteins | sample BB_4_MG_FD_140325 | JGI IMG/M metagenome (GOLD analysis project Ga0193953, IMG submission 140325) | Microbial mat bacterial communities from the Broadkill River, Lewes, Delaware, United States - BB_4_MG | ecosystem: Environmental > Aquatic > Freshwater > River > Microbial mats | place: USA... | reverse complement strand
CCCTGGCTCTTTTCTATTTAGTTCGGTTTAAGTTGAGGATGTTAGCGGTAATAAAAATTAGAGAATAGAAGAATCCAACGATAGGTTTAACAGTAAAATCAAAAAAAATGAAATTTTTATATACTTCTTTGTTCATATATTTACTTGCTTGTCTGTCGCTATCCGCACAGGAAAAAGCCAAAGCTTTTGGAATCAAATTTAAAGGTTTTGTTAATTACGAAATGATTTATGATAGCCGTCAGGTAGTGGCGGCACGTGATGGGAATGTCTTACTTTACCCGTCACCGGTTAATGAAGATCCCAATGGACAGGATTTGAACGCGGTATCACAATTTAATGCCTTTGCCATCACAACACGTCTACAAGGAGTAATTAGCGGGCCGGATGCCTTGGGTGCGAAAACTTCAGGTATGATCTCCGGTGATTTTTTTGGGACAGCAAATGATAAAATCGGCTTATTTCGCTTACGTCAGGCCTTTGTGAAGTTGAGTTGGGAAAACAGTGATCTGTTGGTAGGTAAAGCCTGGCATCCACTGTTTGTCACTGAGGTATTTCCCAAAGTATTATCCTTTGGTGCGGGTATTCCCATTTATCCTTTAAGCCGGGCACCACAGCTGTCGTATACTTTAAAGGGGAAACAGTTGTCCATGACTCTGGCAGTAAGTGCACAGCAGGACTTTGCTGCCCTGGGTCCAAATGGTCGCTCACCCTCGTATTTGATGAATACCGGACTGCCGGAATTAAATACACGCCTGGTTTATAAAACAGATCGTTTGCTAATGGGAGCAGCCGCAGGTTTTTGGAAGCTGAAACCCCAATTGGAAACAGCAACTGGTTTTCAAACCAAAGAAACAGTTAATGGTTGGTTACTCAATTCATTTGCCAAACTATCCCTGAAGAACACAACTTTTCGAGGAGGATATCTTTACGGATCAAACATGAGTCAATTTCTGATGTTTGGTGGTTACGGTGTTTCTGAAGTAGAAGAACCTACTCAAATAGAAAAATATCGTCCTACTACCGCCTCTTCATTGTGGGCTGATTTAGATTTTAAAAAAGGGGCTATATCGATGGGTATCTTTGGCGGCTATACGCAAAACCATGGGGCTGATCAAGAAATGGCAGGTGCTGTTTATGCCATGGGAGCGAATATAGACCACTATTTACGTGTAGCGCCACGTATCGCCTATACCAGTGGTAAAGTACGGATAGGATTAGAAGCCATATATCACGTAGCGGCTTATGGTACACCCGACGAAAGGTACCAGGTAGTAGACACAAATGATGTGGACGCCTTACGAATTCTGTCATCTGTAGTTTATTCTTTTTAAATTTGTAGCCAATAGGCTGATTGAATAATACAGAGAAAGAAAATTTAAAAACATATGACCATGCGTATTACGACTAAAATTATAGGTTTTTCCATCGGAATGTTAGTGATTTTAGCCTTGGCTATATCCATTCCATCAACAGTGATTTCATACCAAAGCAAGCAAAAGGAGCTGAAAGAACTGGAGCGTATGCTGCGGCAAAGTTTTGATGATCGGGTGAAGCAAGAAGTTGAAACGGTCATGAGTTTATTGAAAGCTATGCATCTTAAAGTGGAAGCCGGCGAACTGAAGACGGAAGAAGCGCAACAACTGGCTGCTCATCAGATACGTGAATTGCGTTACGATGGGGAAGGGTATTTTTGGGTTGACACCAAAGAGGGTGTTAATGTAGTGCTTTTGGGTAAGAAAGAAGTCGAAGGCAAGAACAGATGGGATTTACAAGATGCCAAAGGCAATTATTTAATCCGTAACATTAATAATGTAGCGGTTGAGGGAGGGGGATACACCGAATATTGGTTTCCCAAGCAAGGTGAAACGGAACCGCTTCCAAAGCGTAGTTATTCAGCTTATTTCGAACCTTATAATTGGGTAGTGGGTACCGGTAATTACATTGATGATATTGACATAGAGGTGAGTTCTGTGAGAGAAGCACAATTAAAAGAACTGAGAACTTCTGTCTGGATGTTAATCTTGATTACCTTGTTTGTGTTATTGATTTTTGGTTTTATTTCTGTCTTATTCGGCCGCCGTCTGGCTAAATCCATCATTACTTTATCCGAAAACACAGAGTCCATATCTCAAGGACAGTTGACAGTAGATATTCACAAAACCGAAAATGATGAAATTGGCACCCTGCAGGCTTCATTACAAAAAACCATTCAGAAGCTGAGAGAGATCATTGAAGAGATTGTGCAAGGTGCTTCCAATGTGGCCACCGCCAGTGAGCAAATGGCACAATCATCCGAGCACATATCGCAAGGAGCGGCTACGCAGGCGGCTTCTACCGAGGAAATATCTTCTTCCATTGAGGAGATGGTATCCAATATTCATTCCAATGCGACGAATGCTCATCGGACGGAGGTAACAGCAGGGAAAGCAGGGAAAGGTATTGAATCCTTACAGGAAACGGTAAAGCTTAACCTGGAAGCGATGGAGTCAATCAATAACAAGGTTAACATTATTAAAGACATTGCTTTTCAAACCAATATTTTGGCCTTAAACGCATCGGTAGAAGCAGCCCGGGCTGGCGAAGCAGGTAAAGGATTTTCAGTAGTTGCAGCCGAAGTTCGGAAACTATCGGAGGTAACAAAAACAGCCGCTGAAGAGATTGATACATTGACCACTTCCAGTCTGGACATTGCTGAAAAGTCATGGTCTTCCATGGAAGAACTGCTGCCCGAGATTAAAACCATCATTAATATGATTCAGGACATCATGGCTTCCAGTAAAGAACAGGAGTCAGGTGCCAATCATATCAACAGTGCCATTCAACAGTTGGTAAGTATCACTTCTGAAAACTCAGCAGCCTCAGAGGAGATGGCGTCTAGCTCTGAAGAACTGTCGCGACAGGCTGAGATATTAAGTGAGACCATTTCATTCTTCAAAGTAAAATAGAAACAACTGCGCCATGGTATAGTTGCAAGTACATATGCTTAAATACAGTTAAAGCCAGGAGTGATCAATAAGATGACTCCTGGCTTTTAAGTTTAATAACAACTCCATCAGAGTACGACTAAATAAAAGTTGTTGCTAATTACGGTATCAGATTACCTGCTAATGAAACGCCATTCAAATGTGCTGAAAAAATGGCGACTTCATTGCTCTTCACAGGATTGAAAAGATATCAAAATTCATAGTAAGAATAGCCTTCGCTGAGCTATGAATTATCCAAAGTATTAAAAGATTAAAAAAATAGGTATTGCTTTTACCGAAAAGAAGTCTTAACTTTTTTTTAGAATACACTCAATAAAGAAAAAGAATACTCCTAATTCTTTTGTTATGTATAAAATAGTAGAGGATTATTTGACGCCCAATAAGTTTAGCCGCCCTGAAAAAAAGCTGAAGTCTGTTAAAGGTGTGGTAGTTCATTGGGTAGCCAATGCAAAAACAAGTGCCAGGGCCAATAGGAACTTTTTTGAAATGAGAAAGAATGGAGATCAGGGCTTCGGATCAGCACATTACATCATTGACTTGGATGGTTTAGTGATTCTAGCGATCCCTCCTGAAGAAATGGCTTATCATGTAGGAGCGCGGAAATATAAAGATAAAGCAGTCCAAAACCTAAGTATATATCCTAATAATTGCACAATCGGTATCGAATGTACGCATCTTGATAATATGGGTATTATGAGTAAGCATACCTATGAAACGTTGGTGGAGTTGGTGGCAGACTTAATGAAGAGATATGCTTTAAATCCGGCAAAGGATTTATACAGACATTATGATATTACAGGTAAAGACTGTCATAAATGGTTTGTTGATAATAATGATGAATGGCAAAGATTCAAAGAGTTGGTAAAAACTAAAATGAATTGTCAAATATCTTACTTGGAAGAAATGTAATTAAATTAAAGTCAAGTGTTAGACAAAACAATATTTGCTTGCAAAGGGATTTTTGTGTGAAACAATTTTGTCATTGAATTTCAAGCTGTGCTTTTTTAAATATCAGTATGTCATTATGTACAGATACACTAAAACTGTTAGTTGATAATTCAAGTTCTCTTTGAGAGTTGAAAGAATATCTGCTGTTATGGGCACATTAACCATTATTTTGGATTAATTCATTACGTAGTAGATTAATAAAAGAGGTGTGAATTAAAAAGGCGGCCAAGGGTTATTAGTGTGATTAGGTGGCAGTATCATTGATTTTTCTAGTAATTTCCTATTCATTTTTATTGAGTGAAATCTAATATTTAATGGGCTAGCATTAGAATTTAATACCTCTGTAACCAGAGGTGTTTAATACCAATAGTATAATAAAAGGATTGGTAAAGCATTTTGCTTATTATTTGTGGTAATGCCGATACAGAATCAAAGAGCAACTCTTTAATACTCATCCAATAGCTTTCGGATTTTGATTAGTAATCAATATAAGAATAAGTCTAAACGAGTTGTTATAAATAGCTTTCCAAAGAAAGAATACTGTCTATTTCCTTATTAATTACAAATTAAATACTTAAAAGATGAATTCAGATTTTCATTATTTTGGTACTGGAACTGCTGCACGGGCAGCGGGATTAAGCATTGAGGACGCAAAATTAGTGGCTAATGCTGCACAATTTACAGACTATTTCGACAGTAATTATTGGTCGAATTGGGTCATTGTAGAAAGTAAGGAACCTGAGAGCAGAGAGCTCCTGAAATTTTCTTATCCTCATTTATCTACACAAACCATAGGTGTGAAGATGGCAATGGATTACGATGAGGATATTTGGAATGCTTTTCACTTTCCTCCAGGAAACCATTCTTTTAAGCCCACAAATGGCAATAAATCACCATTACGGGAACAATATCAGAAAAAACACCTGGTAAGAGAAGTAAACGCAAATGTGGCTAAGAAAGCTCTTCTTTGTCGGCCTTACAGCCAATTTGTTATGGATATGGTGGAAGATACTGTACAAAGGTATAAGCAGCTTCTTAACGGAAGTGACTGGGAAGCAGAAAAGGCTTTCATTGCCCCGCAACAAAGGTACTTCAGTAAAGAAATATCTCGAAAAAAATTGGCCTTACTGTTTTTAGGTATCCGGATGCATGTACTGGCAGATACCTGGGCACATCAGGATTTTACGGGGGTTCCGGATAAACACATAAATGGGGCAGGGGTGATAAATGAGGTCTATGCGACATTAAATACCGATCAATTCGAAAAGGTAGACTTTTCCTTTTCCGGTGACTGTGCCGCAGCCGTACCCATTGATGGCATGTATATGGGACATGGACAAATGGGGCACTATCCTGATTTTGGCTGGCTCAAGCTCATGTATCCAGCTGCATGGATTAATGATGGTACTTCTGTAACCAGGGATAATCCACAACAGTACATGGAAGCCTGGATGGAAATCGCTAAAACGATTGCCTCGTGCTTTGAGAAAGAGGAAACAATAGCGATGCCTGCAAATGTAAAAGATGCTTTAACGAAAAAGTTTAAACTTAACAAAGAAGAAAAGTCAGCACCTAATGAATGTGAAAATAACTGGGCGGCGGATGCCGGTAAAGAACTGACTCAAAACCGATGGGGTAGCATGTCACCTTCTGAAGAACTAGGTATTAAACCGGGTTGGACAGGACAATTGCTACCAACAACGCGATTTGGAGATGTATGGATTGTGAACGGATCTACCTTACACTTATTTGAATTAGCCTCTGTCATACATTATCAATGGTGTGTTAAATGGGCCCGGGAAAACCCTGAATTTGAATGGGCTCCCGCTGTAAAAGAAGCATAGTGATCAATAATATCATAGCTATTAATCAGACTATTACCTTATTAGAAAGGAGGGAACATGGGACCATAGTAGCTGCTATAACTTCGCCATCAATAAATTAACCAAATAAATATTTAACCCTGTAAATACAATAACAATGGGATACGATACAGAATTTACCGAGGATAATAAACGCGTACTGGAATCTGCTGGATTATCTAATGTCGAACTCCAGAATCAAACAGGACCAGGGAATAGTGTTAATATTTCCTGGACTCAGACCATGAAAAATCCTTTGGGATGCGAGGAAACCTACCAGGAATGTACCTACAAAATTGCTGGAACAGATACGAAAGTGATGGTTTTTATTGCAAAAGAATGCGGTACACCACCAGATAGAATTAATACACAGGGATGCCAAATGGGCGAAGGTCGCTTGCATTTTGGATACGTTTTTGATGATGATGATCCCGGAACCAAAGCGGTGTTCTTTGTGATCCATCCAAACTCATGGGGTCCGTATCAAAAGCGGTTCAGAACCTCCGGCTTATTGCGTTTCTTCCATTCGGCAGTAAGTTCGGTAACTTCTAAAGTGGCCGCAGGTGTTGCAGGCGCAGCCATTGGGCAAGTAGCCATTCCAATACCACTTGTTGGAGCTGCCATTGGTGGAGCCGCAGGAGTGATAGCATCAAGTTTAGGTGATGCATTATTAGGCGATTATCTGCGCTATATCGGTTAAAAATCCGGATAGATAGTCACTTTCTTTACTTATTGATAGGCCAGCTTGTTGCAAAAATAGGCTGGTCTAATCATTTTGTGGTGTTATTGAACAGCTATCTGGAAATAGTTATGCCTCATTGTTATTGGCGTTGGTACAGTCGTTAAATCAAAGGTATTCCCATAATGCCTTGACATGCATATGATGATCCGGGTTTGCTTCCTGAACATTTATATAAGCCAATCTTAGCCATTTGATTTTAAGATTCTTCATTTAAAAATATCAAAGAAGTACCATCCTAAATGTAAATTGCATTATTGAAAACTAAAGCACTGAAATTACATACTCCGAGAAGTATTATAAATATTTATTTCTGAACTAAGCAACCCATTTGATAGGGATGCATCTTCTTAGAAACCTAAATTAAATATTTATGAAAAAGTACTTTGTTTTTGTGATCGTAATAGCCATTTGTCTGGCTTGTAGTAATGATGAAACACCAACCATTGAATACCCAAAGTGCGACTACTTCCCGCTACAAGTAGGTAACAAATGGTATTATAAAAGCAGTACAACTGAAATAACAGGAAAAGAAACAATAAATGATCAGGAATGGTTTATCATGACAAAATCGTATGTACATGAAAATCAGGAGCCAACTATTTACAGAATATACTATCGTAAAACGGAAGATGGAAAAGTATATCAAAAAAGCGATGAAAACAATGACTCATTTCTTGTATTTGATTTGAAAATTGGCTTCAAACAGTCCTGGAAATATACCGATGGTGATAACCAATGGAAGGTTTCAACAGGTGATGATTTTGAAACCATAAAACTAGAGGATTCCTCAATAACAAATTGTCGAAGTTATTACTATGATATTCCTGAAGCTGTTGATGACGAGCATGTGAAAATTTTAGCACCTGGATTGGGATTAATTTCGAGTAGTTCACTGGCATGGGGATTTAGTGACACATTGCAACGTGCAGTTATTAATGGATTGGAGGTCACAATCAAATAGTTAATTTCATTACCTTCATATGGCTATGCAAAGGAGCGATGTATATTAGCGAATATTCGCACACAATACACTAAGGTGCCTGAAAATAAAATGTATTCAGGCTTTTTTTCCGTTAAGCTGTTATGAGATGCATAAGAAGTGTAGAATGTTAAGAATATAATTTTCGCAAACAATTTCAGATCATTTTGTCTACTTTTGCATGCTCAATTATTCTGCATGCAATTTATAAAGAAACTGGAAGCCAACGAAGTCAAAACATTTAAGTTACACCTGTTTTACAGCTGTATAGACGGTATTGTAAAAGGTACATTGATCTTGAATGAATTTATTTTCATCAAATCACTTAAGGGATCCAATGTGCAGCTGGCCTTTCTGTTTCAGTTCAGTATGGTGGTGTTTTTGTTCGCGATGCTGGCCAATGAAATTATGCGACGCTATACCAATCGCACTGTATTGCTACGAACGATTGGTATTGTAACGCGTCTGCCTTTGATTGGATTCGCCTTTTTTCCAAATGTCACAGGAGAAGGCTTGCCACCTATTTACCATTTATTATTCTTAGGGGTATTCTTACTCTTTTATACATCTAAAATAGCTGAAGCTCCTTCCATTAACCAGTATCTGAAAGGTAATTACCGACACAGTCATTTTGGAAAATTGTTTGGCTATGCTACCACTGCCAATAAGGTGTTTACCATGCTATTTACCTTTTTAACCGGACTACTGCTAGACATAGATCCCAATTCCTACAAATATTTCTATCCCATTATTGGTGTGTTAGGTGTTATTTCTGTCTTTCAGCTAACTAAAATACCTTTCCTTCAGAAATATGAACCCATCAAAACACCTATTTGGCATGCCTTGGGGCAATCGTCTAAGCGGGTCATCTCAATCTTAAAACTCAATAAACCATTTCGCGATTTGGAATGGGGGTTCATGTTGTATGGTTTTGCCTGGATGAGTACGCATGCCGTGATCACCATCTTTTATAAGGAAGCTTTAGATTTGAACTACTCCAGTGTAGCCTTCTATAACAATGCCTACAACCTGGTAGCGATTTTGGTTTTGCCCCTATTTGGAAAGTTAATTGGTCGAAAAGACCCGCGTCGATTTGGAATCATCACCTTTGCCTCATTGATGCTCTTCATTGCGTTTACCGGGCTCACGGAGTTTTTTGATGGATATACAGAAATTTTCGGCCTTAAACTCTATCATATGCTCCTGATAGCTGTGATATTCAATGGTTTGTTTATGGGAAGCATGCCCATATTATGGGGTATTGGTAGTAGTTATTTTTGCAAACCACATGAGGCAGCTGACTATCAATCCGTTCACTTGTCTTTGACCGGAGCCCGGGCCTTGTTTGCCCCCATTATTGGTATTCAGTTGTATGAGTGGTATGGATTTAGCTTTACCTACCTGACCGGTATCCTTTTATTAGGCCTGGCAATATGCTTGATGATTATTTCAGATAAGCGCCATCCTAAAATGTAATAGTCTTAAGATACTTCTACATAAGTATGCAAAACTTACAAGAAGTATGTTGGTTAATCAGGTCGGCCTGTTTTCTACAACAATAGCGATAAAAAAACTGTATTATCTACAAAATGGATCCCTTTTTGCTAAGCATGGATAAAGCTACAGGATACCTTTATTGATCATGATTTAGGATACCTAAAATTCCTTCAACAAGAGACTATCTAAAAAGGGAGATTAATTTTTTTCGTTATAGAAAGTACAAAAATAATTAACATGTAACTCCAACAAATTCATAATTATAGATGTGTTGTATTTGGAAGAATAGTTGGTATTTACATAATGGCATTGTTTTTATAGTTGAAAATATGATATTTGCAACCGTTGATAACGGGAAAACAAATCAACACCAAACATATTTGGGAGGGTGACCTTTCTTGATGGGGAGCTTGTGGCTTAGAGCATCAAATTCAATAAGATTTTATCTTTTGAATAGCTGTGCTATTGCTTTTAACAAAGCATGAATTTAAGTGAATAATGCCACTAACGTCTAAAGGTTAGGAATCTGACCCGGAATCTAGTAGAAAAGAAAAAACCATTAAAACTGCATAATTATGAATGACATTGTAATTCAAGGATTAATCTCTCTGGGAGCTTTTCCGATTGCCTACCTGGTGCTAAAGCGGATCTTTAAACAATCCATCATGTTCACATTTAGTTTATATGTACTTGCACTTGTACTATTTGTAGGTTTTACTTCTTACCTGGAAGGTAAACTGGGAGGGAATGCGTCCATGTGGGTGGCTCCACTTAACTTTTTGGTTGGAATAGTGGTATTCGTCTACATCAACCGACTGCTTAGAAAACCATTGGATAAAGCTATTAGCCAGGTAAAAGAACTGGCAGATGGCAATATCAATATAGAAATCAAACAATCTCAATCAAAAAATGAGTTAGCTATTCTTAATAACTCCATTGGACAGTTGGTTGAAAATTTCCAAAACATCATCGGTGAAGTGAGTAGTAATGCTCAAAATGTGGCTGTGGCCAGTGAACAGATGCAAAAAGCTTCGGAGCAGTTATCGCAAGGTGCCAGTGAACAGGCCAGTTCTCTCGAAGAAGTATCATCCATTATGGAAGAAATTGGGGCTAATATTCAGTTTAATACTGACAATGCACAACGTACGGAGAGTGTATCGGCTGAAGCTAACAACCAGATGGAAGAAGTGGCACAAAAAGCTGAGCATGCCATGAACGCCAATAAAAATATTGCTGAGAAAATAACCGTTATTAATGATATTGCCATGCAAACCAATATTCTGGCATTGAATGCAGCCGTTGAAGCAGCCCGAAGTGGAGAGCATGGAAGGGGCTTTGCCGTTGTGGCCGCCGAGGTGCGCAAATTAGCTGAAAGGAGTCAACTGGCTGCAGATGAGATTGTCGATTTGTCTCAATCCAGTTTAGTCATAACGGAAGGAGCAGGACAAGTCATGTTAGAAACCATTCCCAAGGTAAAAAGCACATCTGATTTGGTCAAAGAAATAACAGCAGCCAGTAATGAACAAGCGAGTGGGGCTAACGAAGTTAACAAAGCATTACATGAGTTAAATCTAGTTACCCAACAAAATGCGGCATCCAGTGAGGAGTTAGCTTCCAGTGCAGAAGAGTTGGCCAATCAGGCCGAGCAATTAAAAGCTGTACTGGCTTTTTTTAATCGGAGATAAGATACTAAAATGCCTGGTTCAAATAGGCAGAGATGAGCATTTATCAAGAAAAAGTTAGTAAAAAGGGTGTCCTGATTGAACCAGACACCCTTTTATCTATTTTTTAGAATGCATTAATCGTTTTCCGAATTTGCACCAGGCGTGTCATCAGGTTTTCCAGATGATCCAAATGCAACATATTTGCTCCATCCGATTTTGCATTGGCGGGATCAAAATGGGTTTCAATGAACAAGCCATCTGCTCCAACCGCAATACCGGCGCGGGCAATTGTTTCAATCAATTCAGGTTTACCTCCGGTCACTCCCGAAGGCTGGTTGGGTTGTTGCAAAGAGTGAGTAATGTCCAATACAACGGGTACTCCAAACTGTTGCATAGCCGGGATGCCACGGTAATCCACAATTAAATCGTGATAGCCGAAAGTAGTTCCGCGATCAGT
>Ga0193953_1001404_pt1 | contig 11136 bp, 10 predicted proteins | sample BB_4_MG_FD_140325 | JGI IMG/M metagenome (GOLD analysis project Ga0193953, IMG submission 140325) | Microbial mat bacterial communities from the Broadkill River, Lewes, Delaware, United States - BB_4_MG | ecosystem: Environmental > Aquatic > Freshwater > River > Microbial mats | place: USA... | reverse complement strand
TTTGGGGCGGGAAAAGGTTATCGACTACCAGCCCAAAGAGATCTTTGAAATGGATGGGGTCACCATCCGAACTTCTTGGTGGAAATCATTCGCATAGGGAGCGAAAACGATGACGTCCAGCGTTGATATTGTGATTGAGATCTGTGGCAGCGCGGGGGAGGGGACCATTTCCGCCGGAGAGGTGATGACCCGGTTCATGAGCAGCAGGGGCTTTGGGATCGTCTCTTTTGACTCTTTTCCATCGGAGATTCGGGGCTTCGGGAAGTGTGTGGCCCATTTCCGCGTCAGCTCGGAAAAGGTGCTCTCGCCGGGAAAGTACACCGATGTGCTCATTGCCTTGAATGATGCCCATGCCATCACCCAGCTTTCGAAGCTTCATAAAAACGGGGTCTTGATTTACGACAGCAAGCCACCGGTCTGTCATGAAGAGGACATGAGTATCGCCGGATGGGCCGAGCCCGGCATCACCGCGTACGGCATTCCCATGCTGGAGCTGGCCAACAAAGCCGCGGGCAATGCCAAGGGGCGGAACATGGTGGCCATCGGGGCTGTGGCCTCTCTTTTCGGTATCGACCCGGAGGCGATGAAGGCGTTTATCGAAACCCGATTTAAGGGCAAGAAGCAGAAGATCATTGAGAGCAACATCAACTCCTTTCTTCTTGGGTACGAATGGACAAAAACCAATATCACCAAAGAAGACCCCTACACATTTGAAGGGGCGGCCCCCCCCATTCCCGAGGGCGAAAAAATCATCATGAACGGCAACGAGGCGGTGGCCATGGCGGCCATGGATAGCGGGATCCGCCTCTATGCCGGGTACCCCATCACCCCGGCCACCAAGATCATGGAGATCTTAAGCAAGCGCCTGGGCGAGTCTGGAGGGGTGATGATCCAGACCGAAGACGAGATTTCGGCCGCGGGCAATGTGGTGGGCGCGGGGTTTTCCGGTAAACGGGCCATGACAGCCACTTCAGGCCCCGGATTTGCCCTGATGGGGGAGATGATCAACCTGGCCGTGATGGCCGAGGTGCCGGCTGTTATCGTGAACTCCCAGCGTGGCGGGCCCAGTACAGGCCTCCCTACAAAGATGGAACAGAGCGACTTGTCGGCGGCGGTGAACGGCGGTACCGGTGATTCGCCCCGGGTGGTCTTTGCCCCGCGCGACGTGACGGACTGCTATGAGATGACCTGCCTCGCCTTTTATGTCGCCGAAAAGTATCAGACCCCGGTGGTGATTCTCCTCGATTTTTACCTTTCCAACAGCATTCGAAACATCGACAAACCGGTGCCACCGGATGAGGCCATGCTCTCGGCCAATGTGTTCCCGGACGATGAGGAACTTGATGATTACCAGCGGTTCAAGATCACGGAGAGCGGGATCTCACCCCGGACGATTCCCGGCATGGCTTATGGCATGTTCGTGGATACTGGGCTGGAGCACAACACCTACGGCAAACCCGTGTATGACGGGGAAAACCACCTCGCCATGACAGAGAAGCGGTACCGCAAGTTCCACACCATGCAGGCGGAGCTTCCTCCCACGGTGGAGACGGGCACCGAAGGGGAGGTGGACATCGGGATCATTTCATGGGGCTCCTCTTCGGGGGCCGCAGAAGAGGCGGTGCGACAGGCCCAGGAAAAGGGGCATCGCATCGCGTCATTCCATTCATCGACGATCTATCCCCTGCCTGAAGAGGCCTTAAAAACCTTCAGCAAGCGGTGCAAAACCCTTGTGGTGGCCGAACTGAACCACACCGGGCAGTACGCCAACCTCATCGCCCCGGTCATCAACCGGGAGGTGCACCGGAATACCATGATCACAGGCCTTCCCATGGCCTCTGAAGACATCCTGGAGTACATCGGACGGTTTAAATTTTAGACCCAGAAAAGCCAAGCCTCCGGCGGCCAGGTGAGGGCACCTGGAAACCCTATGGCGAATGCGTGAAGGGTATCGTTATGCGATCACTTTCAATGCATTCGCGTGGAGGGTGATATAAGGCAGCCCGTATTGAGAAGAGACCCATGTAACTATTTTAGATTGTCGCAGGGCAGGACTCTTCGGGCGCGCCGTGCTCCGTCACGGCATTTACGTGATATCCGTCAAGACTCAGCACTCGTTGGGTTTCGAGATCGTGGGAGTGGTTCATGGTTTATATGTGCATGATCCATGCGATGGCGTGTTCCCGGTAAAAAGAGCCGCGGCGCAGCACGGCGCGCCCAGACAGGGGTATCTCTAATAAAGAGCATATGTTCAACGGTGACAACTCAACATGAAATACGTGAAGAATGCCACCATTCTTGTCTCACATGCGAAGGCGGGAATTCAATCTGTAAGATCTGAATAGTTACAAAGATTGTAACTATTCAGATCAAAGTCGCCTCCGGCGGCCCTGCCGGGGGCCAAACTTTTGAAAAGTTTGACAAACAGGCGTTGATCTCGATTTTGATTCATTCGAAGACGTTGGTTTTCCGACTGTATTCTATTTAACGAGTAAGCATCCCCTTTTGCCGCTCAGCACCAACGGGGCTGAGCGGCAAAAGGGGATGCAATCGGAAAGTTTTTGCGGAGCTTTTTTCAAAAAGCGACCCGCCGGAGGCATAGCTGAATAGATACCAAAGATTGTATGTTTATTTTCAGCAGCTCACTACATTTTTTTGGAGCTGAAATAGACTCCGTCGGACCTGACGGGGATGACTATTTGGGGTGGTTAACCAAATTCATTGAAACTGGGGTCCAGGGGCTCAGCCCCTGGCCGCCGGAGGCTAACACGTAATCATAGACAGAAAATGGAGTGCATTCGATGACCTACATCAGTGACGCCCTGGTCAAAGTTCGGGGAGAGGGATTTCTTGACTACCGGACCCGTGAGCTGCCCACCTGGTGCCCCGGTTGCGGTTATTTCGGCATAGCTCATGCTCTGTTGCAGGTGGTGGGGGAGTTGGGCCTGCGGAATGAAGAGATGTGCGTGGTCAGCGGCATCGGATGCGCAGGTCGGTTTCCCATCTTTATGAAGGTCTATGGGTTTCACACCCTCCACGGACGGGCCGTGCCCATTTCAAGCGGGGTGAAGCTGGCGTCACCGGAACTCACCGTTTTTGCCATCGGGGGGGACGGAGATATTTTGGGGATCGGGGGCGGGCATCTGCCCCATATTGCCCGGAAGAATATAGACGTTACCCTTTTTCTTTTCGATAACTCCATCTACGGCCTTACGAAGGGGCAATCTTCTCCCACGACGCCCATGGGCAATGCTACGGGGTCGCATCCCCGGGGTAATCCGGATACTCCTTTAAATCCCGTTGCCCTGGCCCTCTCCTATGGCGCCTCTTTTGTGGCGAGGGGGTTTGCCGGGGACGTGGACGGGATGAAATCCATCATGCATCAAGCCATCACTCACAAGGGCTTCAGTTTTCTGCACCTTGTTTCGCCGTGTGTCACCTTTGACAAGGAGAATTACACCTGGAAGCGCCTCTCGGAGCTGGTCATGCCTCTGCCCCATACCCACGCCACCGATGACCATGAGGCGGCCCTGAGACTCGCCCGGGATGAGCGCATCATGACCGGTGTGTTTTATCAGGACAGCCTGCGTCTCTCCTATATTGATCACCTCGAAGCCCAGAGACAAGGCTGAGTGGTTTCAAGGGCACGCCAAGAACATATACTTTCGGAAGCCCTTCCAGGTGACATGTATTCGTCGTTCAGTCAAATTACAAAAAGGCCCATGATCCGAGGGGGGATCATGGGCCTTTTTATTCTTGAAACGAGGTCAGTGGCATTGGAGCCGAGGTTCGAGACGGCATGTGGGGCCACAATCGCTTTTGGGGCGTGCTGGTCGAGTCGCTTCATTCCCCTTGCCGCGGGGCAAGGGGGATATCGCCTTTATACGTTGGTGATGATGTCGTCGATGAACTCTTCGATGGGCATGGCCGGCAGGGTCATGGTTTTGACGGTACCCAGGGCGTCGAGCTCCGTGGTGATGCGGAAAATGGCTCTTTCATCCTTTGCCTTGATGATGGTCAGGAAATCCCAGGGCCCCAGAAGGGCGTATTGATCCACAAGAACACCGCCCCGGTTTTCAATGGCTTGGGCCGAGATTTTCATCCCTGCAGGGTCCTTTTGGATGGTTTTTTTCCCTTCTTCGGTCAGTTCGGTCAGAATGATAAAGGTTTTCATAGGCTCACCTCCGGTTCGACGTTGTCAAATGGGTTGTCCGGCAGGGGGGAGGGCGATTCCTCGGGCCTGTCGGATGGTGATTGGGTTTTGCTTTGGTTGTGTGGGTTGTGGCAGGTTGTGCCCGGAAAGAGCGAAGGAATGTGTGGGCCATCGCCTCCCCGTGGCGGGGTATTGAATGATTTACTATACCTTTTATCGGTGACGGCTGTCAAACATAGCGTTCCTTTGCTGCTGAGAGGTAAGCCGTTGTGTTTCATGGGAGAAAAAAACGAAATGGGATTGTGGGATGGGGCCGTATCCTGTATGAAAATGGGACCAGATATCAGGTGAATGATGAGGCCGGAGCCCGCCGAAGGGGCACTTTCTTTGCCCATAGCGCAATGCGTGAATGGCCGAAACGGTTCATCGCTCGTGTGTCTCGCACGTGGCGAACCTCAATTTTCAGTGGCGTCATCGTTTATTTTTTTATACCCGGAGGACACAATGGTTATCGACTTCACCAAAATGGAAGGCCTTGGAAACGATTTTATCATGCTGGACGACATGGACGGCGAGCTTGGAAAGATTGGCTATGCTTCCCTTGCAAAAAAACTCTGCGACCGTCGTTTCGGCGTGGGAGCGGACGGCATTATCCTTGCCCTTCCCTCGGACTCTTGCGACATCGGGTTTCGTATCTTCAACTCCGACGGTTCTGAGGCCGAGATGTGCGGAAATGGCATGCGTTGTTTTGCCGCCTTTGTGAACGCCAGGGGGCTTCTCTCAGAATCACGATTTAAGGTGGAGACCAAGGCAGGGACCATTGTGCCCGAGATTATCGAAGACTTAGGGGGCGGCGTCATTCAAGTGTGCGTGGACATGGGCGAGCCCATTTTGATACCCCGCAACATTCCCTTTGATGTGGAGGGTGACAGGGCTGTGTCCGTTCCCCTGACCACCAATGATCGTGAGTTTGCCATCACCGCAGTCTCCATGGGCAACCCCCATGCCGTCATCGTGGTGGACCGCCTGACCGGGGAGGAACCGGTCACCTTTGGGCCGTCCATTGAGACTTACCCCCTGTTTCCGGAAAAGACCAACGTGGAGTTCGTGGAGGTGGTGTCGCCATCTGAGGTGAAGATGCGCGTCTGGGAGCGAGGGGCAGGTGAAACCCTCGCCTGTGGGACAGGGGCCTGTGCCACAGCGGTGGCCACCCATCTTCTCGGGCTCACCGGACGTGAGGTGAAGGTGGGCCTGAAGGGGGGCGATCTGGCCATTGCCTGGAATGAGTCGGACAACCATATTATGAAAACAGGGCCTGCCACGCTGGCGTTTGAGGGGCGTGTAAGGGTCTGACACGCGAGTTGAGATGGCCCGATTCAAGTGAATGAAACAAGGCACCATTAAGCTCTCAAAAAGCTGCCTCCGGTGGCAAGGGTGGCGAAGCCACATTAGGCAACAGACCTTGAAAGCAGGCCGCGGATATGATTTGAGTGCTGCAAATGATCATTTTTAAAACCTGTTTATCAAACTTTTTAAACGTTTGGCCCTCGGCAGAGCCGTCGGGGGCATAAGTTGAACAGTTACTGAAAACAAAGGTTCCGCACCTCGAGCCGCGATAATGAGGATGGGGTGCATGAGAGATTGAGACCGTTTCAGTCCCGGCTTGTCAGGCAAGCATACCGGGATGATGGAGGTGTATGATGAACCGGTTGACGCCCTATGACGAAGCACAGGCCCTGGTGGCCGCCGTGCGGGTCCATGAGTTTACAAACAAAACATCACCGTCTTTCAAAGAGGTGGCAGAAATCCTCGAGATGACCACCGATTGGGTCTCCCGGGTGTGCTCCGAGTTGGCGGAAAAAGGGATCCTCGAACTGGTGGAGGGGCCTTTTCAGACCACCTGCATCGTGATTGTCGATCACCTGGCCGTGGAGTCCCTTCCCCGAAAAGCGCGGGAAAACCGCATGGAAGAGGAGCTGAAAAAGTTCAAAGAGAAGACCGCCGGAGTCTACGAACAAAAGGCCAAGGCGATTCAGGAAGAGCAGAAGAAAAAAGAGAAGGACCTCTTCAACGACATCGCCAGCAAATTCAAAAGCGAATTGAATAAATCGTTGTAAAAAGAGAGAACTCTACCGAACTCAAAACCCCGCAGAGGCTTTATGCCCTGCGGGGTTTTTTATGTGCCTCCGGCGGCCAGGGGATGATCCCCTGGACCCCATATGGCATCCGGTTCGCTACGCGCTCACCGGATGCGCACAGGGTGATATCACTCATTGATCTGCCGTAAATGCGGAGGTTGTTCGGCTTTTCATTCTTCTACGCGTTGTTTCCATGTCGTGGTGAAATTCTATGCGAAGATGTATCGTTTTTATAGGCTATCCATAGACTCATACCTTTGTGATGCATGTTGCACACGTGCCAAATCCGGGTGAATGCGATTTGCCCCGAGGAACGAGGGGAAAAGCGCATTCACATTCAGCTTTCGAGGTGGCTCACCTCGCCGCCGGAGGCGTTTTTCGATGTTATTAAAAATAGCTTTGATAGACGAGTCGGGCGGTGGTGAGGAAAACCACGGTGACGAAGATGGGCTTGATGAGTTTCGAGCCGCTTTTGATGGCGAGGGAGGAACCGGTGCGCGCGCCGATGATTTGTCCTGCGGCCATGACGAGCCCTGCGGTCCAGACCACATTGCCGAGGGCGATAAAGACGGCAAGGGCCACGATGTTGCTGGTAAAATTCATGACCCGTGTGTAGCCGGCGGCGCGGGTCATGGAGAAGCCGAGGAAGAGAACCATGGCGGTGGTCCAGAAGGAGCCGGTGCCCGGTCCGAAGAATCCGTCGTAAAACCCCAGCAGCAGGCCGCAGAGGGTGTAGAATAGGGGGGCGGGAAGCTTGGGCTTGCGCTGGGCGTCTCCGAAATCGGGGGATGCCAGGGTGTAGATGAGAACCCCTATGAGAAGGATGGGGATCAGCCCTTTGAGAAAACCGCCGTCCATGTGCTGGATGGTCCAGGCACCGGTGGCGGCTCCGGCAAAGGTCGCGGCAATGCCGACGGCAGCCTCTTTGAGGTTTACCTCGCCTTTCTGAATGTAGTTTAGGGCGGCGGAAAAGGTTCCGAAGGAGCCTTGCAGCTTGTTGGTTCCCAGGGCGATTTGCGGCGGCATCCCCACCGACAGCAGCATGGGAAGGGCCACAAGCCCGCCTCCCCCTGCAATGGAATCCACAAATCCGGCAGCTGTGCCAGTGGCAAAAAGAAGAAGGGCGATGGCAGGTGTGAGTACGAAGTCCATGGGGATGAGGCTCCAAGCGATGGCTGGTAACTAGTTAAAAAGGATGCTTATAATCTCTCGCTGTTCCTGCGGTCAAGCTCTTTCATGGCCCATCGAAGAATAGTCTTTACAGCCGTGTAGATTATTCTTCAATGCATGCCTACACCTCTTTATTATCTCTCCTTGGGTTACCCCGAATAACTCTCTCTATTCCGGTTGTTACGCTTTCCTGTGTTTCATGGTGGGGGCTGGCATGCTTTGTGAAATTAATGCGGAGGTGATTGTCCGTCATGCTGCCTGAGGGTGGCCGAATGATAGAGAACCCGGGAGTTGAAGGAGGCGTTATGCGATTGTCCGGAGCTGTTTTGACGGTCATTTTTGTTGTGGTTGTGTCGGCGTCGGCATGGGCGCAGGAAACCGGAAAAAAAACGCTCTACCTTGTGGAGAGGATGACCTGTGGTGCGTGCCTTACCACCATTTCAAAGGGCGTGGCGCGTGTGGCTGCAGGGGCTCTGGTTACGGGTGATCCCTCTGAGGGCGTGGTGCGGGTGATGCATGATGCAGGCATTTCTGCTGAATCCATTGCACTGGCTATTACAGAGAGCGGTTATCCCGCCCGGGTGATGGCCAGCGTCGATGCCCGGCCCGGGGAGATGGAGGCGATCACTGCATCTTCAAAGGGAATTGCCGGCGGGTCCTGCTGTGCCAAGGCGGAAAGGCCTGCCTGCGGTGGGAGCACCGAGAGCTGGAAGGCTTTTTATAATGCGATGAAAAAGCGATTATTATCGAAATGGGAAGCAGTACAGAGTGAATAGAGGGGTGACGTCATGCGAAAAATAGTTGGATTGTTTTTGATATTGATTCTGGCCGCTTCGACGGCCTATGGCTTCTCCTTCGGGGGGAAACGGTTTGAGGTTATTACGCCAGAGGGAGAGACCCTTCGTATTCCTTTGTCTTCAATCAGCGACGACAAGGCCCACTTCTTCAGGGTGGATGTGAGCGAGGGGAAATACCTTGAGTTTTTTACCGTTCGAAGTGACGACGGCGTGATCCGGGCGGCTGTTGATGCCTGCGATGTGTGCTATCGGGCAGGCAAGGGGTACGTGAAAAAGGCCGATGTCATGGTGTGCGAAAACTGCGGCATGAGATTCCCATTGTCGCGTATCAACGTGGTGAAGGGTGGTTGCAACCCAGCGCCTCTGGAGCGGCAGATCAAAGGGGATCACCTTGAGATCCCCATGTCCGTTGTGACTGACAATCTCTGGTACATGGAATACAGGAGGTAGGGGTGGCCTGGAATCCGGAACGATACCGAGAAAAACGAGAGCGCGTGCTGGCCGGAAATCGGAAACAGGGCTCTAAAATGGTGAAGGTCCTTTTGGGAACGGTCCTTGGGGTGGTTGCCCTGGGGCTCTTCCTGGGGGCTCCCGTGGTGTGGGAGTCGTTCTCTTCCCGCCACCTGGATGATGTGATCCTCCGGGTGGACGCAGCGGCCCATGCGGTTACCCAGCTTCCTGTCGGAGACGGTATACGAAACGTGGCAGAGGACCAGGGCGGCAATCGGCTGGTGGTGACCTTTGATCGGCGGGAGACCTCGGCCAGGCGTATCGTGGAGACACTTAAGGCCTCAGGCACGGATTGTTTTTTGCTCAACACCATGCCCCACAGCGTCGGAGAGCATCAGCGAAAGGAGGCAGCACGTGAAGCTATTTGATATAGTTTTGGGTCATATCCGTCGCAAACGCATGCGTTTTGTTTTTTTGATTTCAACCCTGACCTTTGGTGTGGCCGCCATCGTGACGATGTTTGCCGTCACGGACTCCATGAGCCGTCAGGTGGAGGAACGCTTGAATCGTTTCGGCGCCAACATCGTGATGATGCCGAAGCGCGAAAGCCTGCCCCTTGTGTATGGTGGCATGGCCTTAGGGGATGTGGGGGTTGAATCAAGCTATTTTAAGCAGGACACCCTTGGCGATATCCGCACCATCAAAAACAGCCGGAACCTGGGCGTTATCTCACCGAAGATCGTGGGCGTGGTGGATGTGCGAGACGAACGTGTGCTTATGGTGGGGGCCAATCTCGAAGAGGAGCTGGCCCTGAAGAGCTGGTGGACGTTCACCGGGGAGTTTCCAGATGCAGCCGGTGAGATCGTAGCCGGTCACGATGTCGCTTCCAAGCTGGGCCTTGCCGTTGGCGATACCCTGCAAATCATGGGACGCTCTTTTAGCGTGACGGCGGTGCTCAACCCCTCCGGTGGCTCCGACGATGCCGTGCTCCTGGGGGCGCTGCCTGAAGTGCAGCAGCTCCTGAACCGTCAGGGAGAGATCTCGTTGGTTGAGGTCGCGGCCTTCTGCAGGGGGTGCCCCGTTTCTGAACTGGTGCTCCAGATTGCGGAAAAATTTCCCGGAGCACGGGTGACGGCATTGAGCCAGGCGGTGATGTCCAAAATGCAGTCCATGGACATGATCCGACGCTTCGGCTTTGGCGCCGTGGTGTTTGTGATGGTCACCGGGGCGCTCCTCGTCTTTATGATCACCACCTCCTCGGTGAACGAGCGGGTGCGGGAGATTGGCATCTTTCGCGCCATGGGTTTTCGCCAGAGCCATATCATGGAGGTGATGCTCCTGGAGACCCTTGTGGCGGGCGGTGCGGCAGCTCTCTTCGGGACCCTCCTGGGCAACGGCCTCGCCCATGTCCTCGTCCCGGTGATGATCAAAGGGGTGGGGCCTGCCGTTGTCAACTGGCAGATGGCCGCCTGGACTCTGGTGGTGACCCTTGCCGTGGTTCTGCTCGCAGGGCTTTTTCCCGCCCTCAAAGCAAGCCGGCTCGACCCCACCGAGGCGCTGAGAACCCTTTAGGAGAGCCTCCGGCGGCCAAGGGCTGAGCCCTTGGAACCCAGGTTCGCGAATACTCCGAGCCCTCGTTCCTCGGGCACGTCATATTCGCTGACGGGCTTCGCCCGTGGGCAACGAAAAGCGATCATGCAACCGATATCGGCAACATCAGTAAAACCGCCGGTGTTACACCAGCCAAAGTCATACAGATTTTTAAAGGCTTTCATGGTCAGGCTTACGAATAAAACCACGGAGGCAGCCCGGTTAAAGAGGCCTCCGGTGGCCCTGCCGGGGGGGCAAGCTGTTGAAACATTTGATGAACAGGTTTTTATACATGGTTCCTGTTTAACATCGAATCAAAAACGAATGTGATTTGCTCCGAGGAACGAGGCGCACTCGCAACCCGCTTTCGAGGTGGCACACCTCGCCGCCGGAGGCATTCTTTTCTCTCTCACTGTTTTTTTAACTGTTTAACCAGGAGACCCCACATGCTGGAATACCCTGTTTCTCACCTCCTGGAGGTGCGGGACGTAAGCAAAGTGTACGGAGGGGGCGACGGGGCCACCCATGCCCTTTGCAACGTGAATCTGACCGTGGACGACGGTGAGTTTGTCGCCATCATGGGCCCTTCCGGTTCTGGCAAGAGCACGCTTCTCTCCACCCTTGGGGGCCTCCTGAGTCCATCCTCCGGAAAGGTGCTTGCCGACAGCCTTGATATCTATGGTCTCACCACCGATGGACGGGCCGACTTCCGTCGGGAATACCTGGGGTTTGTCTTTCAGTCCTTTCACCTGGTGAATTACCTGTCGGTTCTTGAAAACGTCATGCTTTCCTTTGCCGTGGTGCCCCTCTCCAAGGGAGAGAAAAGGGCCCGTGCCCA
>Ga0193953_1001400_pt1 | contig 11149 bp, 10 predicted proteins | sample BB_4_MG_FD_140325 | JGI IMG/M metagenome (GOLD analysis project Ga0193953, IMG submission 140325) | Microbial mat bacterial communities from the Broadkill River, Lewes, Delaware, United States - BB_4_MG | ecosystem: Environmental > Aquatic > Freshwater > River > Microbial mats | place: USA... | reverse complement strand
CCTTTAACTAATGGCACTACTGCCGCCGAATGAACCTCATTGGCCTCATCACCAAATAAAAAACGGTTTTCAACTAACTGCAGTTGTCCACAGGTAGGGAGGTTCGTTTTAATCAAAGACTCGACAACGCCCGCCGTTGAACGAGGGATCATTGTTAAGTTATTTACATTGAGAGGCTGGTCGGCAAACAATACCAATGACGTGGCATCGCCATAAAAATCACGACACAAGCTTTCTTCCAATGCGACCGCTACATCATCTAATGTAGCCGAATCCAAAAGAGCAAGCACCATGCGTTTAGTCTTTTCAAACTGAGAGTCATTATGGCGAGCGATATCAATCAGATCTCCCATATGGAGTGTCAATTGTCGGTTACGTTCGCGTAATAAAGATGTTTGACGCTCTACAAGAGAAACGGCCTTACCCGCATTATGAGGGACACTCATCACCTCTAACAAAGCGGGATGACTCATGAAGAAGTCTGGGTTCTTGCCCAAGTAATCAGCCACTTGTTCAGCATCTATTGGCATAACTTCGACGTCGGCCGTGTCGTCCGTTAAGTGATCGTCATTTGGGGTGTTGCGCGTGTCATCCTGGCTCATAAGTAAATTTGTCCTTCAAAAACACTCGTCGCGGGGCCTGTCATTATAACGGGGTCGATTTCACTGCCTTTCCAAGAGATTTCTAAATCTCCACCTGGTAAGTGCACAGTGACATGGTTATCAAGAATACCTTGAAGCCGCCCGGCTACAACAGCCGCGCATGCACCTGTGCCACAAGCTAAGGTTTCTCCTGCTCCTCGCTCGAAGACACGCAGGCGTATCTCCGAACCGGAAACGACCTGCATAAATCCAATATTAGCTTTCGCCGGAAACTGAGGGTGCTTCTCCAATAATGGTCCTAGCGTTTCAACAGGCGCGGTATCGACATTATCCACGACCAACACGCCATGAGGATTGCCCATAGAAACAGCTGAAAGCGATACAGTCTGACCGTCAACATCAACCTCATAAACAGCACGTTTTGTGTCTGCTATAAAAGGGATTCCTGACGGGGACAACACGGGAGGCCCCATATTGACCTCAACCAGATTATCATCACGTACATTTAAAATGGCACGCCCTTGCGCTGTCTCTACCACAATTTCTCGCTTGCAAGTTAATCGCTTATCCAGCACAAAACGAGCAAAGCAACGAGCCCCATTACCGCAATGCTCCACTTCCGAGCCGTCGGCATTATAGATGCGGTAGCGAAAATCAACATCCGGATCACTGGGCGCTTCTACAATTAGCAGTTGATCAAACCCAATACCTGTATGCCTATTCGCTAGCCATTTAACTTTTTCCTCACTGAGGCGCACGCGCTGTGTAACGAGATCAATCACCATGAAATCATTACCTAAGCCGTGCATTTTCGTAAAACGTACCAACATAGCTTACAACTCGTCTCAGTTACCCGCAGGCAATGTTTGTTCACCACGCATAATGTCGTGCAGTGTCTCACGGGCACGTACTTCGTATACGTTATTATCGTCAACCATAACTTCAGCGGCGCGGCCACGAGAGTTATAGTTTGAGCTCATTACAAAACCGTAAGCACCCGCTGAGCAAACCGCTAGCAAATCGCCCGCTTCGATCGTAAGCGCACGATCTTTCCCAATGAAATCGCCTGTCTCGCAAATAGGGCCAACAAGGTCATAGGTTACTGGTTTGCCTTCCTCTCTAACTGAAACCGGTATGATCTCTTGGTAAGCGCTGTAAAGTGCCGGGCGGATTAAATCATTCATAGCCGCATCAACAATCGCAAAGTTTTTACTCTCGTTGCACTTTAAAAATTCCACTTGGGTCAACATCACCCCAGCATTAGCCACAATAGAGCGCCCTGGCTCAAAAATAAGCCCCAGATCACGGCCCTCTAGCTTTTTGAGCACAGCACTGATGTAATCTTGCGGCGAAGGCGGTACTTCGTCGGTATAACAAACGCCTAAACCACCTCCCATGTCTAGGTGCTTTATTACAATTCCAGACGCTGCCAGTTTATCTACCAGCACCAACAGCCGATCCATAGCATCCATAAAAGGAGCTATTTCTGTTAACTGGCTACCTATATGACAATCCATTCCCACGACATCAACATGTTGCATAGCGGCTGCTTTCGCGTAGATACGCTCAGCTTCATCAATAGCAATACCAAATTTATTATCTTTTAAACCCGTAGAAATGTACGGATGTGTTCCGGCATCAACATCAGGATTAACACGGAACGAAATCGCGGCATTAATACCGCACTGGCCCGCGACATCATTCACACGATCAAGCTCTGCTTCGGATTCTATATTGAAGCAGTGAATTCCGACTTTTAGTGCACGCTCAATCTCGTGAGCTTGCTTACCTACACCAGAGAAAACGATTTTTTCAGGTTTACCGCCAGCCTTTAGTACTCGCTCTAGTTCACCCAGAGAGACAATATCGAACCCTGCACCCAAGCGCGCTAGCACATTTAGCACCGCCAAATTACTGTTTGCCTTAACGGCGAAACACACTAATGCATCGTGCCCTTCCAATGCTTGTGAATATCCCAAAAAGGCACGTTCAATTGCATCACGCGAATAAACATAAACGGGTGTTCCGAACTCTTTCGCTACGTCTGCAAGGGCGACGTCTTCACAAAAAAGCTGGTTGTTACGGTACTCAAAGTTATCCATCATATTTCTCTACTGCGACTAGACAGCGATCAAGCGTGATTGCGATGATATTGCCGGCTAGCTACTGGTTGATCGTGGCCGCTTCGCGTAACCACTCAAAGGGTCGTTAATGACATTAACTAAATACTATTCGGCGACAGCTTTGCTTGTCGCCTCAAGAGGCTGCGTCTCTTGCCCTTCTGGGGCTTTTTCCGCTTCAGCTTTGGGTAGATACAAAGGCCCTTTTTGGCCACAGCCTGCTAGCAAAAGTATACCTACGAATAAAATACAGCGCTGTTTCACGTTGAGGCCTGCTCATTCAAAAAAATTACTCTGATTATACCCTGTAATCTTGTCTAACTTGAACCTTATGAGCTGGCTAAGCCTCGGATCATTCCGGATTTTACTGGTATACTAGCAACTACATACTTGCTCTTCGTACTTTTAGGACAGACTCCCGCCATGATGACAGAAAGCGAATTTTACGCCCTCGTAGACGAAACCCTGATTAGCGTAGAAGAAAAACTAGATGACGCTGAAACCGACTTGGACTATTTGATTAGCGGTGGCGTTCTAACCATTAAATGTGAGAATAAAAGCCAAATAATCTTCACTCGCCAGACTCCCGTCCGACAACTATGGCTAGCCACTAAAACGGGGGGATTCCACTTTGACTATGATGCTGAGCTTAAAACGTGGGTACGCGACAGCGACAAAGCGACTATCCGCTCTGTGTTTGAAGCGGCTTTTTTAGATCAAGCAGGCGAGTCACTGAGCTTTGATATTTAAGCGGCTATGAATAAAACAAAGCGCTTGTTCAGACCGGCGGGTTAATCAAGCGCTTTTCCACCTGCAGAAATAAGCGGTCTAGCGCACCACGCTGAGATTCGGCATAGGCAAAAGCTGCCGCCCCCATGCCCAACAACGGAGCGGGCTCAACCATCATAGAAGCAGTCTTTTCAAGCGCCTGGGACATCGATTCCACATAGGCCATACCACCAGATTCCACCATCGCATCGCAAATAACAGCAAAATTATGATAAAACGGCCCCATAACAACAGGTGTTTTCACGGCTGCAGGTTCAACAGGGTTATGCCCTCCCACATCGACAAAACTACCGCCCATCACCACTACATCAGCGGCCGTATAGAACAATAGCATTTCACCTAATGTATCACCGACCACAACACGCGTACTGTCAGTAACAGACGCTGGCAAAGAGCGCCTCGCCACGGCCGCCATCCCCAACTGATCGACAAAGTATTGATACACAGACTCAAAACGTTCGGGATGCCGCGGGACTACCAGCAACAACAATTGAGGAAACCGAGCGAGCATCGACTGGCTCGCAGCTAAAAATTGAGCCTCCTCATCTGAGTGGCTGCTGGCCAACATGCAAACAAAGCGCCCTGTAAATCGCTGTTTTAATAGCTCTCCCTCGCGCCGTTGGACAGGATCCACATGAATATCAAACTTGATACTGCCAGAAACCGCTATTCGCTCATTAGGTACACCTAATTGACGAAAACGATCGGCATCAGCATCACTTTGTGCCACTAAATAGCTAAGGCGTCGCATCATAGGATAAGCAAGTGACTTTACACGATGATAGCCGCGCGCAGAACGAGCAGACAGTCGCGCATTAGCCACCATGAGAGGAACTTTCTGAGCTTCGCAGGCAGCCACCATATTCGGCCACAGTTCCGTCTCTACCACTAAACAGCCAAGCGGATTGAGCCGTTTGATAAACCGAGACAGCGCGTCAGGCAAATCATAGGGGCAATAAAAATGCTGTATATGATCACCAAATAACGATTCTGCGCGAGCTTTCCCGGTGGGAGTCATGCTCGTCATTACTATTGGCAAATCGGGATATTGATCCAACAAACGCTGAACCAAAGGAGCTATCGCAATTGTTTCACCCAACGAGACTGCATGAATCCACAAGGGCGGTCCTGAGCGAGACGAGACTTTAGGAACAAAACCAAACCGTTGCCACCAGTTTCGACGGTAACCAGCAGACTCTCGCCCACGCCACCACAGACGTACCAAGAGTATTGGCACTGCAATATAGAACAAGCACGTATAAACGTATCTTGACCACTCACGCATGCTCTGGCGTGTCCTCAAACTGCAAGTTATGCAACTGCGCATAAGCACCATGCTTAGCAAGCAACTCATCATGAGTTCCTTGCTCAACAATCTCACCCTGATCCATAACGACAATAAGGTCGGCTTTTTCAATAGTAGAGAGTCGGTGAGCTATGACGAGAGTTGTTCTATTTCTCATCACGTGCTCCATCGCCGATTGGATATGGCGTTCTGATTCAGTATCCAGCGCCGATGTGGCCTCATCCATAATTAAGATCGGAGCATCTTTTAAAATAGCACGAGCAATTGCAATACGCTGACGTTGGCCGCCGGAGAGAAGTACTCCGTTTTCTCCAACCATGGTGTTAAGTCCATCAGGCAACTTATCCACAAACTCCATCACATGCGCCGCTTTCGCCGCTTGCTTAATCTCTTCTTCGGGTTTGTTCGCTAAATCGCCATAAGCGATATTATCGGCAATTGTTCCGTTAAAAAGTACAACCTGCTGATTAACCAATGCGATCTGGCTGCGCAAACTGGCTAACGTATAACTTTGTAATGACTGATTATCTAACGTAATCTGCTCTGCATTTGGCACGTCATAGAAACGCGGTAACAGGCTCGCTAACGTTGACTTACCACTACCGGAGCGACCAACAAGCGCGACATTCTGGCCAGGCTCAATTGACAAATTAATATGGTTTAACACATCTTTATCCGTATTCGGATAGCGAAACGACAGATCATTAAATGCAATAGCGCCGGCAACGTTCTTCGCAACCAAGGTACCATTATCATTTTCTGGAGATTCATCCAGTACTTCAAACAAGCTTTGCGCTGCCGCTATACCGCGTTGAATGACGCTATTAACATCCGTTAATTGGCGTAACGGTTTTGTTAACATGCCAGCCGCGGTAATAAATGCAATGAACTGACCGGTATTCATTGTCGACATAATAGACGGCTCCATTGCAAGGTACAGCAATAGAGATAACGCACAAGCCACCATCAGCTGTACAGCTGGGGTGCTTAATGATTGAGTGATCACCAATTTCATATGTTGATCACGGTTCTTTTCACTTACTTCAGTGAAGCGGTTCATCTCAAAATCTTGACCGCCAAACGTACGTACTACTTGATAACCCTTGATTGCCTCCGATGCCGTATTCGTTACATTACCCATTGAGTGTTGTAGCTTCTTACTTAAGCGGCGAAAGCGTTTAGAGACAAAAGACACTAAAAAACCAATAAATGGGCCTAAAAATAAGAAAATCAGCGTCAACTTCCAATTAAGCCACAACAAATACCCAAACAAACCAATAACAGTTAACCCTTCTTGAATAACAACCTTCACGGCGTTGGTAGCCGCCCCTGTTACTTGTTCGACGTTATACGTTAGCTTAGAAAGCAGAGTACCCGAGCTATTAGCGTTATAGAACGTGCTCGGTAACTTTTGCATGTGAGCGAAAAGTTCTAAGCGTAAGCAGTGCACCAAGGTACGCGCAATACGTGTAATGAAATAGTTACCCATAAAGGTGCCAAGCCCTCGGATGACAAATAACCCAAGCACGCTTAGCGCCAGCCAACCACGATGCTCTATAGCGTTGTTCTCTATAGCTTGGACAACCGTTTCCATCCACTTAGCGAAGCCCGCTTGGGTGCTGGCATATAAAGCAAAGCCTGCCACACTAAGCAAAAAGAGTGGCCACTGGTGTCTTATGTAAGTCAGTAAGCGCAGATAAAGACGGAGACCACTAATTTCTCGGGTAGTTTGTTTTTTCATTATTCGCAACGTATTGAAATCAAAGACTGCATTGTACACCATAGCGATATCAAATCGCTGGCACTTGTTAGATCATACCTACGCAAATGATCGGTTATAGGGATCTGCTGCAAAACAGATTAGAATAGGCACCGAACGAGAACAATAGGTTAGTAAAAATAGTTGTTATGAAACAAAAGCGCCCAGAAAACTTATGGCATCCAACTTATTGGCCCACCTTCTTAGGACTTGGACTAGTTTGGCTTATTAACAGGTTACCGTTACCAGCCCAACATAAGATCGGGCGGTTGCTGGGGCGCATATTGATGTGTATTGCTAAAGATCGTAAACACATCGCTGATACCAATTTATCACTCTGCTTTCCTCATTTATCCCCAAAAGAGCACAACCAGATGCTGAGTGATGTCTTTAAAGACCAAGGTATCGCGATGATCGAGTCTGGAATGGCATGGTGGCCTCAGCCAGAAAAGCTTACACCGTTGGGTGATATTATTGGCTTTGAGCATGTTGAAAAAGCTCAAGCAGAAGGGCAAGGCATCCTTTTCTTAAGCGGCCATTTTACCTGTTTAGATGTAACAGGCGGGATTTTAGCTCAACATATGCGCTTTGATGGAATGTATAGAAAAAACAATAACCCCGTTATCGAAGAGCTAAGCAAAAAGGGTCGCGAAGTATTTTTCGAAGAACTGATCGAGCGTGGCGATATCCGCCGTTTAGTTCGCCGCCTTAAAGACGGGAAGGCCGTATGGTATGCACCGGATCAAGATATGGGTATGAAGCTGTCTGTTTATGCGCCATTTTTTGGCGTGCCTGCCGCAACAATTACCGCAACGGCACGCATAGCTAAAATGTCCAAGGCTGCTGTTATCCCACTATCAATGAGACGCAATGATCAAGGTCGCTACATTATTGAAATGCTTCCGCCATTGGAGGACTTCCCTACTGGCGATGATGTAGCAGACGCCACAAAAGTTAACCAAGTAATAGAAAGCATGATCATGAAGGCACCTACACAATACATGTGGGTGCACAGACGCTTTAAGACCCACCCGAAGGGCAAAGCCTTCCTTTACAAATAAGTAAGGCTTTACTCTAAGGCTCACTTTGGAATGGATAAGCCTAACTACGCTCTTTTTTTTCTTTTATTAATGTTTCGAATAAATTTTTGTATTTATTAACAATAACAACCATTGAGAAATTGTTATTAAACTCTGCAAAGCCGCTTTCCGTTAGTTTATCCGCTAAAGCAGTGTCAGACAGCACTCGATTAACCTCGGATGCACAAGCATTTACATCATCTATATCAAACAATAGTCCGTTTTCGTTATGCGTTATTAGCCAGGCAGGGCCGGTACTCGACGCCGCTACAATAGGCGTATTTGTTGCCCATGCCTCTAAAACCACATTACCTAGAGGTTCAAATCGCGATGGGAAAACGCATACATCGGCTAAATCAAACAATTGACGTATATCTTTTCGCAAACCTAAAAACTTAACGCGCTCGGATACACCTAATGAGTCGGCTAGACTTTTTAATTCGTTTTCTAACTCCCCTGTACCCGCTATCAGCAGTGTGGCGTCTGGGATCATGGGTAGTGCTTTAATAACAGTGTCGTGCGCTTTCTTTTGATGCAATCGACCTAAAGCCAAAAGCACCTTATGTCCTGTGGGTATTTCTGGAAGCGAGCTTGATATCTCTAACGTTTCGGGCAGATCACCAAAATTACTAATCATGCTCACTTTCGTTTCTGGCCAGCCATTTGAAACAACGTGATGAACTAAATCTGGCGTATTAACAATTAAATGATCACATTTTTTATAATTCTTTATGTCGTAATAGCCGCCTAGCCGCCCAACAACGACCGCACTTGTTGAAGGGCACTTTCTAGAAGCCCTATTTACCCAAGTAACAATAAGATCTGGCTCAAACTCTTTAACATGCTTTTTTAAAGAGTAATTATAAAACAGAGGCTTTTTTACTTTCCCCATAGGTAAAGTACTAAAATCCACACCAGAAGCTTGAAGCCTTTTCTCACGAGAAGGCTGCTCTTCAATAACAAGTCGCTGAGTAATACTGGCATCTTTGGCAAGCGCGGCTGCAACTTTTTCAAAATAAGTTTCGGCTCCAGCCTCTGATTGAGACAAAAGCATTTGCATTAATTTCATATTATATAGCCATCTCTAAGTTCTTGTTGTATTGCAAAATCAGCCCACAAGCTATCGATAATTTAGCATTCCTACTTTACTTGGCGCTTTCCCACTTTCACACTTAGCAACAAACTCATCTATACGATATTTAAAGCGTTCCACTTTGTTTGATACTGCACGTTTTTTTACAAATGTTGGGAATATCTGAAAAGGAATCGCTGATGCTGATCCAAGGCCGTCTATTACAACTAACCGCTTTATATCCTGATGAGCGCCTTGCTGTACGAGAACATTGTGGGTCAAAATATCTCGGGAAGGTATTAAATTGTGCTCCCAAAAACCAATCAAATCAGCAACCGCCTTCTTACAAGCATCAGAATAGCCATACTCCCAAATATACTGCTTGAGCGATAAGGAAATACGCCCGTCATCATCTAAAACAAGCTCCGTTTCTAAGCCAGCCCCTAAGTCTGTTTCAACAAAGCCAAAGCATTGATAAATATGGCCAAATAAATCCCCACCAATCATTTTATGTAGGTCGGTAATAACTTTGAACTCTTCAAGGTTGTCATCAAAAGATGATAGAGGCTTTAAGTTTTTAGGAAAACCTTTCTTTCTACGGCAATCCTCTAGCGTAAAGTCAGGTCTTCTAACCTTGATACACCGGTTAGGATTATCCGGATGAACAAAGCACTGCCTGTTTCCTCCCTGAGCAAACGGGGTCAACTCTTTCAAATATAACGTCATACTTTACAGCTCATCCATAACACCCATAATCTTTCAAAACTCAACGCATCAAAAGCTGTCAGCTACTACAGCAATTCTTTTAATACTACTTCTTCATTACCAAAAAGGACTTTCTTTGCTCGCTTATAAGTACCAGGCATTTGCCCAAAATCAATAGCTTGGTATCCGTCAAGAGCCAAGTCATAAGCCATTACAGTAGCTGTAGGGCCAAGCACAATCAAAATCAGATATTCATCTTTATTATATTGCTTAACCTTATTAACTATTTCATCATATACTTCAAAAGCATTTTTTGCAGGCGCATAAACATAGTCTACACTTTCAACATTATTGAATAGCTCTTCTTCAAAAGTAAATCGGCTATTTTCACCTACAACCAATAAAATTTTACGGCCTTCCCAAAGTTTCTTAATTTTCAGGATACGATTAACCAAATTTTCTTTAGTGTTTTTTGGCAAACCACGAAACACTCCCATTGAAGGGTAACTTCGGTTGCTATCTAGTAAATTTAATACGGGTGAACCGATGCGGATAATAAACTTTTGCCAAATACGTCCCAAACTATCAAAGTCCCTGACGGGGTGAATGGCAACAAGAATATTAGGAACATTACTATTCAACACTTCAATTAACCGACTATTGAGTGAGTGGTTTACATCTTGAAATGACTTATGTTTCTCACCGACCATAAGCTTAAGCTCACCATCACCAAAACGGCAGATGCTACTCTTGTTTTCTAACAAATGTTGAATAGTCTCTTCTTCACTCCAAACTGCAGGGTATCGATCAACAAAGACTTGTATTTCATCTTTGTATAAACCAATTATTTTATCATCAAAAAACTCTCTACATTTCGCCCTTCTTTTTTTACTAATACAGAAAATAGAAACAACCTGAGATGTTCGTCTTAAAAAAAAACGAGAGATTTTTCTAACCAAAATTTTCATATTAAACCTTCTCGCTCCAACCCTTACAATTAACAATCAACCCAACAACAAAAACAGCACAATTATCTGCAGATATACCTTTGAAAAATAAAAAAGCAGAAACCTATTCATTTAAATAAAAAAGTCTGACTGAATCGGAAATTTTTTCAACATCCCCCTTTTCAAGACCATACCAGATAGGTAACCGCACTAAACCAGAGCTCAAAGACGTAGTATATTGGTCAACTCCATTGAAACGACCAAACGAGCTACCTGCTGTAGCCGAGTGCAAGGGAACATAGTGAAAAACAGCCAATATATCATCATTTTTTAGATGTTCTATTAGCCTTGTCCGTTGCTCTAGATCCTTTGTTTTAAGGTAGTACATATGAGCATTATGGGTAAGGTTCTGCGGCACCGTAGGACGTTCAACATATCCTTTCTTTTCTAAATCTTTAAACGACTCATGATAGCGAGACCAAATATCCAAACGAAAGTCATTTATCTCTGTTACCCTTTCCAATTGTCCCCAAAGATAAGCGGCTTGCAGATCACAGGGCAAATAGCTGCTACCTAAGTCGACCCAACTGTACTTATCAACCATTCCTCGAAAAAACTGACTACGATTAGTCCCTTTTTCACGAATTATTTCAGCACGAGCAGAAAACTGTTGGTCATTAATAATTAGCAGCCCTCCTTCACCACCACTGGAGTAGTTTTTAGTTTCATGGAAACTAAAAGCGCCAAGATGCCCAATAGTACCCAAAGGT
>Ga0193953_1001399_pt1 | contig 11158 bp, 8 predicted proteins | sample BB_4_MG_FD_140325 | JGI IMG/M metagenome (GOLD analysis project Ga0193953, IMG submission 140325) | Microbial mat bacterial communities from the Broadkill River, Lewes, Delaware, United States - BB_4_MG | ecosystem: Environmental > Aquatic > Freshwater > River > Microbial mats | place: USA... | reverse complement strand
CTTTTGAACGATATGGCTAAGAACTTGGTGCTCTGGCTGGTTATAGCGGCGGTCCTTTTGACGGTCTTTAATAACTTTGGTGCTGAGGCTGAACAGGGGCGCTTGAACTATTCTGACTTTGTAGCTGAGGTTCAAGCAGACCGTGTATCCAAAGTGGTTATTGATGGATACACCATCTTCGGTGAAAAAACCAATGGGGACCGTTTTCAAACGGTACGGCCAGCATTGCAGGATCCAAAACTAGTAGATGACTTGTTGCAACATAATGTCATTATTGAAGGCAAACAGCCTGAGCAGCAAAGTATTTGGACGCAGTTGTTGGTTGCCTCTTTCCCTATTTTGGTCATTATTGCGATTTTCATGTTCTTCATGCGTCAGATGCAGGGCGGTGGTGGCAAAGGTGGCCCAATGTCTTTCGGTAAGTCTAAGGCTCGAATGATGGGTGAGGATCAGATTAAAACAACGTTCGAAGATGTCGCTGGGGTTGAAGAGGCAAAAGAGGAAGTCAAAGAGTTAGTCGATTATCTTCGAGATCCAGGCAAGTTTCAGCGTCTTGGAGGACATATCCCGCGAGGTGTATTAATGGCGGGCAGTCCGGGTACGGGTAAAACGTTATTGGCAAAAGCTATCGCAGGTGAAGCTAAAGTTCCCTTCTTTTCAATCTCCGGTTCAGACTTCGTTGAAATGTTTGTGGGCGTTGGTGCGTCTCGTGTTCGAGATATGTTCGAGCAGGCTAAAAAACATGCTCCTTGCATCATTTTTATAGATGAAATTGATGCTGTTGGACGCCATCGTGGTGTTGGTATGGGTGGTGGTAATGATGAACGCGAACAAACGCTTAACCAGTTGCTTGTTGAAATGGATGGTTTTGAAGGTACAGAAGGTATCATTGTCATTGCTGCGACTAACCGTCCTGATGTGTTAGACCCTGCGCTATTGCGTCCGGGACGATTTGATCGTCAGGTTCACGTTGGATTGCCTGATATTCGTGGCCGAGAGCAGATTATCAAAGTGCATATGCGTAAGGTGCCTATTGCTGATGATGTTAAGCCTGAGTTGATCGCTCGTGGTACGCCAGGTTTCTCGGGTGCGGATTTGGCAAATTTGGTGAATGAGGCAGCACTGTTTGCTGCACGTGAGAATAAACGCACAGTGGGTATGGATCAGTTTGAGCGTGCTAAAGACAAAATCATGATGGGTGCTGAGCGCAAGTCTATGGTGATGTCATATAAAGAGCGTTTAAATACCGCTTACCATGAGTCGGGACATGCGATTGTTGGGCGTCTAGTGCCTGGGCATGATCCTGTTTATAAAGTTTCGATTATTCCACGAGGCAGAGCGCTGGGCGTGACGATGTTCTTGCCAACCGAAGACCGTTACAGTTATAGCCGTGAAACTATTATATCTAATATTTGCTCCCTGTATGGTGGGCGAATTGCTGAAGAGATGACGCTAGGTAAAGAAGGTGTAACTACGGGGGCATCAAACGATATTCAGCGTGCTACTTCCATGGCTAGAAATATGGTCACTAAATGGGGGTTGTCTGAAACATTGGGGCCGCTTCTCTATGATGATGAAGAGGGTGATCCCTTTGGGCGTGGGTATGGGCAGGGCGCTAAACCGCTCGCAGAAGAGACTCAGCGACAGATTGATGCTGAAGTTAGGCGTATCATTGATGAATGTTATGCTCGGGCTCAGACTATCTTGGAAGAAAATCGAGATATACTAGAGTCGATGACTCAAGCGCTCATTAAATATGAAACGATTAGTAGCGAACAGATTGATCAATTGATGGCTAGGCAGCCTGTCTCTGATCCCGAGGGGTGGGTAGATGACCAAGACCAGTCACCTACAGATGATGTTGAAGGTGACGAACCTAGTCCGGTTTCAGAAGCTGACGTCAATGAAACAGATTCAGAGCAGCCGGAAAATCAAGAACCGGATGAGCCTGAGTCTGATGGAAATGGCAAGGCTGTATAGTTTGGTAGTTTGAGTATAAAAAGACTGGGTGTGCTACATCCGGTCTTTTTTGTTTTTGGTAGAAAGTCATGCAGCTACAATGTGGTAAAAAAACACTTAACTTAAATCATGCTCATGTCATGGGCATTCTGAATGTTACTCCTGATTCATTCTCCGATGGTGGAAGCCTCTATAATAACTCTCAACTCTCTGTTGACAGGGCTTTAGTAAAAGCGGCTGAGATGGTGGATGAAGGTGCGACCCTTATTGATGTAGGAGGAGAGTCGACTCGCCCTGGTGCACAAGCCGTATCTCTACAAGAGGAGCTTGACAGAGTATTGCCGGTGGTCGAGGTGTTAAACAGAGAGCTGGATATTGTAATTTCAGTAGATAGTAGCTCTGCACAAGTGATCAAAGAAGCGGCCTCCCACGGTGTGGGTTTAATTAACGATGTGCGTGCTTTGACGCGGAGCGGGGCGCTTGCAGCTGCAGTCGAAGCAGGATTGCCCGTATGCCTCATGCATATGCAGGGGAACCCTGAAACCATGCAGGAGCATCCTGAATATGAGAATATTCTCCACGACGTTACAGCTTTTCTTGAGGCGCGTATTTTAGCTTGTATGCAAGCGGGTATCCCAAAAGATCGTATCATATTGGATCCCGGTTTTGGATTTGGTAAAACCTTGGAGCATAATCTGACGCTGCTGAATCGTTTGGAACAACTGTATACGATTGGGTTGCCACTAATGGTAGGTACATCTAGGAAAAGTATGATAGCCGGCGTGCTAGATAAGGAAGTTGATCAGCGTTTGGCCGGAGGGTTGGCAACGGTAGCTATTGCTGTCATGAAAGGCGCTAAAATACTCCGAGTGCATGATGTAGCCGAAACTGTCGATGTGGTCAGAATGACTGAGTCTGTAATGCAAGAAAAGCGGGTAAGTTATGAGTAAAAGGTATTTTGGGACAGATGGCATTCGTGGAAAAGTAGGGCAGTTTCCGATTACGCCGGATTTTATGCTGAAGTTGGGTTGGGCGGCAGGTAAGGTGTTTGCTCGAGAGGGGCATAGTAAAATCCTGATTGGAAAAGATACGCGAATTTCTGGATATATGTTTGAATCTGCATTAGAAGCTGGATTGTCGGCAGCAGGGGTTGATGTTCTGTTAACAGGTCCAATGCCTACTCCAGCAATCGCTTATTTGACGCGAACATTTCAGGCGAATGCAGGGATTGTTATTTCTGCATCCCATAATGCATTTGGCGATAATGGCATTAAGTTTTTCTCTACAGAAGGTACTAAACTCCCGGACGCGTTAGAGCACGCAATAGAGGCACAGATGGATCTGGTCATGACAACAGTGGACTCTGCCAGCTTAGGTAAAGTTCGTCGAGTTCCTGATGCGCCGGGGAGATATATTGAATTTTGTAAATCTACGGTGCCGTTGGGGTTTAGTCTGAGTGGACTGAAAATCGTGTTGGATTGTGCCAATGGTGCTACTTACCATGTGGCTCCTGAGGTGCTTAGGGAGTTAGGGGCCGTCGTTATTGAAGTAGCTTCCGCGCCTGATGGTCTCAATATTAACGAAGCGTGTGGTGCAACTGCGCCACAGCGGCTTCAAAAGGTTGTCGTGGCGGAAAAAGCCGACTTAGGTATTGCGCTGGACGGTGATGGCGATCGCTTGATCATGGTGGATCATTTAGGCGAAGTAATCGATGGCGACGAAGTGCTCTTCATTATTGTGCAGAGAATGCATGGACGAGAAGCTTTAACCGGAGGCGTGGTTGGCACATTGATGACCAACTTCGGGTTTGAAAGAGCAATGAATGAGATGAACGTGCCTTTTATTCGTGCTGATGTTGGTGATCGCTATGTTATGGCGGCCTTGGCTGAGCAGGACTGGATCTTGGGTGGAGAGAGTTCTGGACATATAGTTTGTCGCCATCTCACCAGTACTGGTGATGGTATCATATCAGCCTTGCAAGTGCTTAGAGCGATGCGTGAAACAGGCAAGTCACTACATGATTTGAAGTGCGGGATGAGTAAGATGCCGCAAGTTATGATTAATGTAAAAATGCCCAAAAGAGTTGATCTGAGGGGGGTTGATGCTGTTCAAAGCGCTGTAAAAGATACAGAATCTCAATTAGGTGATTCTGGTCGGGTATTGCTAAGGCCTTCTGGTACGGAGCCTGTTGTGCGCGTTATGATTGAAGGCGAAGATAAGTGCTTTATTGAAAAACTTTGTAAAGAGCTAGCTGAAGAAGTAAGAAATGCTTTAGAAGCGCTTGTCACTCAGGACTAACTCGGTTAATATCTGCGCCTCTTTTGTGGAGGGTGGCAATGCGTCAGAAAATAGTCGCTGGTAACTGGAAAATGAATGGGAGTCTAGAGTTTGCTAATGACTTCGTTTCTGGTGTAAATCGAGCTGTATTACCTGATGCTATTGATGTTGTTGTCTGTCCACCTGCTCCTTATTTGCTGACTGTATCTAGTCAGATTAAAGGCGCAAAAGTTGGCGCTCAGAATGTTTATTTTGAAACCTCGGGTGCTTATACGGGTGAGTTATCCCCGAAGATCCTTCAAGACGTAGGCTGTGAATATGTCTTGGTTGGTCACTCTGAACGCAGAGCGTTATTGTCAGAAGTTGATGGCCAGATTGCAAAGAAGGTCAAAGCAGCTATTGATTGTGATCTGAAAGTAATTCTGTGTGTTGGAGAAACGCTAGAGCAAAGAGCTTCTGGAAAGCTGGAAGAGGTAATTTCAGCACAGGTTTTAGCGGGAACTAGCCTATTAGATGTGGTAGAGTTTGAGTCTCTTGTTGTTGCGTATGAGCCAGTCTGGGCTATTGGTACGGGGCAGACCGCTTCGCCACAACAGGCCCAAGAGGTTCATGCGCTTATTCGCTCGCTTTTGGTGAAACTGGCGGGCGAAGCAACTGCGCAGAATATCTCCATTTTATATGGTGGTAGTGTAAATGCTAGTACAGCTGCTGAGATCTTTGCGCAGACAGATATTGATGGGGGTCTCGTTGGCGGGGCTTCATTGAAGTTAGAAGAATTTTTGGTGATTTGCGATCATTGCGCAAACGCTATAGTAGGTGGTAAATAATATGGAAACTCTTGTTCTTGCTTCGCATGTGTTGCTTGCTGCTGGCATTATTGCTCTAGTATTGCTTCAACAGGGTAAAGGTGCTGAAGCGGGTGCTGCGTTTGGTGGCGGAGCTTCTCAAACCGTGTTTGGAAGCCAGGGAACAGGTAATTTCCTGAGCCGTATGACAGCGGTTTTGGCAACAGGCTTGTTTGTGACAAGTTTTGTTTTGGCTGTATACGCTAAGCAACAAGCTGCATCTGTTGGTAATGCTGGAATACCTTCTGTTGAAGTGATCGAAGAGAGTTCAGCGTTGCCAGCTCTTGAAGCTGAAAAAGCTCCAAGTGCTGCAGAAACAGATATACCTAAAACCGAGTAGTCTTTTAATATCTGTTATTGAAGTTTATGCCCAAGTGGTGGAATTGGTAGACACGCTATCTTGAGGGGGTAGTGGCCTACGGCTGTGCCGGTTCGAGTCCGGCCTTGGGCACCATATTTGTTTGCAGCGGGAGTGTATTGTATGTATAATACGCCCCTGTTTCTGATGCGGGGTGGAGCAGCTTGGTAGCTCGTCGGGCTCATAACCCGAAGGTCGTTGGTTCAAATCCAGCCCCCGCTACCATATTTTCGAAGGCCCCTTTTAAGGGGCTTTTTCGTAGGTATGTGATTTTTATTTTTCAGAAATGGGTCCAATGGGCCCATTTTTTGTTTCTGCTAAATGTTATTGGGGTTGGTTAGTGTCAGCGAAGCTGAAGTTAATACAAGATATGTTAGAGCCTATTGTGCACTCTTTGGGGTGTGAGCTTTGGGGGATGGACTATATATCACAGGGCAGGCATAGCACATTACGCATCTATATTGATAAAGAAGATGGTGTAAGTGTCGATGATTGCGCTGCGGTAAGTCATCAAATAAGCGGTATTCTGGACGTAGAAGACCCAATTAGTGGTGAATATGTTTTAGAGGTCTCATCTCCTGGTATGGATAGGCCTCTATTTAAATTAGAACAGTTTGCTGCTTATCAGGGCAACAAAGTACAAATCAAACTTCGTATTCCATTTGAAGGACGACGCAATTTTAAAGGCGTTCTTAATGGGGTAGAAGGGGACGATATTTTGCTGGTTGTGGATGATGAAGAGTTCTTGTTGCCGATTGATTTAATCGACAGGGCGCAGGTTGTTCCACAGTTTTAAGAAGCACTTTCGAGGAATAGGCGAGGCAGTAGCATGAATAAAGAGATCCTACTGGTTGCAGAAGCGGTATCTAATGAAAAGGACGTTGCGAAAGACGTCATTTTCGAAGCAATTGAACTAGCATTGGCAACAGCAACTAAAAAACGTTATGACGAAGATGCCGAAATTCGTGTGGTTATTGATCGCGCGACGGGTGGTTACGAAACTTTCCGTAGTTGGAAAGTGGTAAGTAACGATGACGTTCCCTTGCTGGGAACTGAGTTGACCCTGCAAGAAGCTGAAGAGATTGATCCTGCACTAAAGCCGGGTGATATTTATGAAGAGCAGGTTGAGTCTGTCGCTTTTGGGCGTATTGCAGCACAAACCGCCAAGCAAGTGATCGTACAGAAAGTACGTGAAGCAGAGCGGACAAAAGTTGTTGAACTTTATCGAGAGCGCCTAGGAGAGTTGATCTCGGCCAGTGTCAAAAAAGTTACACGCGATAATATTATCGTAGACCTAGGTAACAATGCTGAAGCTTTATTGCCTAGAGATAACGTGTTGCCTCGTGAAATGTTTCGTATGGGTGACCGAGTACGTGCGGTATTAACGGAAGTGCGTGCAGAAGGGCGTGGCCCACAGCTGATTTTGAGTCGTACCTGTGAAGAGATGTTGATTGAACTATTCCGTATAGAAGTTCCAGAAATATCCGAAGAGGTTATTGAGATCCGTGCGGCTGCTCGTGATCCAGGCTCTCGTGCGAAAATTGCAGTGAAGACCAATGATGGTCGTATTGATCCTGTAGGTGCTTGTGTGGGTATGCGTGGCGCACGTGTTCAGGCAGTGTCTAATGAGCTGGGTGGTGAGCGTGTCGATATCATTTTGTGGGATGACAACCCTGCACAGTTGGTGATTAACGCAATGTCTCCTGCAGATGTCGCTTCTATCGTGATAGAAGAAGAGAATCATTCAATGGATGTAGCGGTTGCTCAAGAGGTTTTGGCTATGGCCATTGGGCGTAACGGACAGAATGTGCGTTTAGCGTCTGAGCTGACAGGCTGGGAACTCAATGTAATGACTGAGGAAGATGCCGCTGCAAAACAGCAGTCAGAGATTGGCTCTGTTATGGATGTGTTTGTGAAGCATCTGGATGTAGATGAAGATGTCGCTGAAGTTTTAGTAGAAGAAGGCTTTAGTACGCTTGAGGAAATAGCCTATGTACCAGTCGATGAGATGCTACAAATCGACGGTTTTGATGAAGATATAGTAAATGAGCTTCGTACTCGTGCAAAAGATGCTCTATTGAATATGGCGCTAGCCAACGAAGAGCAGCTCGAGAAATCCGAACCAGCGGATGATCTGCTGGAAATGGAAGGTATGGAACGGCACTTAGCGTTCCTGCTGGCGGCTAAAGGCGTGATTACCATGGAAGATTTGGCAGAGCAGTCTGTTGAAGAGCTTCTTGAGATTGAAGGTATGAACGAAGAAAAGGCTGCAGAGTTAATCATGACTGCGCGTGCACCATGGTTCGCGGATGAAGCCTAATTCAACGGAGGAGATATACCAATATGGCAGAAGTCACTGTTAAACAACTTGCCGATGTGGTTGGTGTTCCCGTTGAGCGTTTGATAGCGCAGATGCAGGAAGCGGGAATCGCAGGTAAAAAAGAAGAATCAATGGTCTCTGAATCAGAGCGCCAAACGCTCCTAACGCACCTTAAACGTTCACACGGTGAAGAGGATGAAAGCGTCACCTCACCTAAAAAAATCACTTTGAAGCGTAAGACAACCTCTCAGCTCAAAGTTGCTGGTGCGTCGGGCAAGAAGAAAACGGTTAACGTAGAAGTTCGTAAAACCCGCACTTATGTTAAGCGTTCTGAAGTTGAAGGCGAGTCTAAAACTCAAGAAGCGCTAGAGGCAGAAGAACTTGCACGTAAAGCAGCAGAAGAGCAGCAGCGCTTAGAAGAAGAGCGACTAAAGCAAGAGGCCGCTGCACAAAAAGAAGCTGAGCAGAAAGCACGCGAAGCTGCTGAACAAAAAGCCAAGGAAGAGGCTGAATTAAAGGCAAAAGTTGAAGTTGTTGCGGCTCCGTCCGTTAAGGAAGCCCCTGAGGCTAAGCCTGCTGCAGCACCAAGTAAGCCGGTGAAAAAAGTGGAAGATCAAGACAATAAAAAACGCGCCTTTAGAGGTGAAGATAAAAAGCCTACTAAAAACTCCCGTGGGGGAGGGCGTGGTGGATTTTCTGAAAATGGTGGCGAGCGCCGCGGCGGTAAAATTTCAAGAAATGCATCTAAAGGTCGAAAGTCAGCACCTAAGCATGATAATGCCCACGGATTTACTGAACCTCAAGCGCCGAAAGTGCATGAAGTCAGTATCCCTGAGAGTATCACTGTTGCTGAACTTGCGAAGAAAATGACCGTTAAAGCGGCTGAAGTGATCAAAGTAATGTTTAAAATGGGCGCTATGGCGACCATTAACCAAGTTATTGATCAAGATACCGCTGTATTGGTTGTTGAAGAGATGGGCCATATTGCTAAGCCGCTTCAAGAGAATGCAATTGAAGAGGCGCTGCTGGAAAGTATGCAGGGCGCAGAAGGTGACGAACAAGAACGTGCGCCTATCGTTACCGTGATGGGCCATGTTGACCATGGTAAAACATCATTACTTGACTATATCCGTCGCACACGTGTCGCTGCGGGTGAGTCCGGTGGTATTACACAGCATATCGGTGCTTATCATGTTGAAACCGATAATGGCATGGTTACCTTTTTGGATACACCAGGTCACGCGGCGTTTACTGCGATGCGAGCACGTGGTGCTAAGTTAACGGATATTGTTATTCTTGTGGTAGCGGCTGATGATGGTGTCATGCCGCAGACTGAGGAAGCCGTGCAGCATGCGAAAGCAGCAGGCGTACCCTTGGTTATCGCGGTGAACAAAATAGATAAAGAAGATGCAGATCCAGATCGAGTTAAAAACGAATTAGCTCAGCGAGATGTTATCCCGGAAGAGTGGGGTGGCGATGTCCAGTTCATCAATGTATCCGCCAAAACAGGTCAAGGTATTGATGAGCTGTTGGAAGCGGTACTTCTGCAATCTGAAGTACTAGAGCTTAAAGCTGTGCCAAGTGCACCGGGTCAAGGTGTAGTTGTAGAGTCTCGTCTTGATAAAGGACGTGGCCCTGTTGCGACGCTACTGGTTCAAACCGGCACATTGCGTAAAGGCGATATCGTGTTAGCGGGTCTTCACTACGGTCGAATTCGTGCCATGTTGGACGAAAACGGTAATCCTGTAGATGAAGCTGGCCCTGCGATCCCTGTTGAAATTTTAGGCTTAGATGGTACGCCAGCAGCAGGTGATGAATTCACCATGGTAACTAACGAGAAAAAAGCGCGTGAAGTTGCGTTGTTCCGTCAAGGAAAATATCGTGAAGTTAAGTTGGCGCGTCAGCAAGCATCTAAGCTGGAAAACCTGTTTGCCAATATGGAAGCAGGTGAAGTTAAGAACTTGAATATCGTACTTAAAGCCGATGTGCGCGGTTCATTAGAAGCGTTAACGAACGCACTGGAAGAGCTTTCTACTGATGAAGTGAAAGTGGTTATCGTTTCCAGCGGTGTTGGTGGTATTTCAGAAACTGAAGCTAACCTTGCACTAGCATCATCTGCACTGATCGTTGGTTTTAACGTGCGAGCTGATGCTCAAGCCAAAGCTATTGTTGATCGTGAAGGCATTCAATTACGTTACTACAGCGTCATTTACGACATTATCGATGATGTGAAGCAAGCGATGTCAGGGCTGCTATCACCTGAGTTCCGTGAAGAGATTGTTGGAATTGCAGAAGTACGTGATGTCTTCCGCTCGCCAAAACTCGGTTTGGTCGCAGGCTGTATGGTTGTGGATGGTACGGTATATCGTAATAAGCAGATCCGTGTATTGCGTGACAACGTTGTTATTTACGAAGGTGAATTGGAATCCCTACGACGCTTTAAAGATGCTGTAAGTGAAGTTCGTCAAGGTATGGAGTGCGGTATCGGGGTCAAAAACTATAACGATGTGAAAGTCGGCGATCAGATCGAGGTATTCTCGACCGTCGAAGTTCAGCGCACACTTTAACGGAGCGCTATGGCACGGGAATTCAGTCGAACTCAACGGATAGCTGACCAGATGCAAAAAGATCTGGCTCAGCTGATCCAGTTTGAAGTTAAAGATCCTCGTATGGGGATGGTAACGATCAGTCATGTCAAGGTAGCAAAAGACCTTGGCTATGCTGATGTTTATATTACGGTATTGCCAATTGGTGAGCAGACTCAGGACGATGCGGTAGCCGTTTCTCTTGAGGTACTGCGTAGCGCGGCAGGCTTTCTGCGGCATGAACTAGCAAAGAAAATCAAGTTGCGAGTGATGCCGCAGTTGCGTTTTCATTTTGATGCAAGCATAGAGCGTGGCCGCCACTTACATAGCTTAATTGAAAAAGCAGCGCGTGAATTGCGGGAAAAAGAGAAGGAATAACGGTGGGGCGACGTCATAAGGGTCGTCCTGTGGATGGTATATTCCTACTCGATAAACCACAGGGCGTTAGTTCAAACTACGTTCTACAGGGGGTTAAGCGCATTTATGGTGCGGCGAAAGCTGGTCACACGGGTGCGCTAGATCCTTTGGCTACGGGTATGCTGCCAATTACTTTTGGTGAAGCAACCAAGTTTTCACAGTTTTTATTAGATGCGGATAAGCGTTACATTACCACTGCCAAGTTAGGCGTCCGTACCGATAGTAGTGATGCTGACGGTGAGGTGATTGCGACGGCAGTGATTGGGGAGCATGTTACAAAGGAGCGGATACAAGCGCTGCTGGACGAACACTTCAGCGGAGAGATTGAGCAGGTTCCCTCGATGTTTTCAGCCCTCAAACATAATGGTCAACCGCTCTATAAGCTGGCTCGTCAAGG
>Ga0193953_1001398_pt1 | contig 11162 bp, 4 predicted proteins | sample BB_4_MG_FD_140325 | JGI IMG/M metagenome (GOLD analysis project Ga0193953, IMG submission 140325) | Microbial mat bacterial communities from the Broadkill River, Lewes, Delaware, United States - BB_4_MG | ecosystem: Environmental > Aquatic > Freshwater > River > Microbial mats | place: USA... | reverse complement strand
TTGCAATATAAATACCGGTTGCTAAATCACTGATATCATAATGAGCTTCTTCACCAAATGTTTTTACTAAACGACCTGTAATATTATATAATTCTACACGCTCAACACTTTTATTAGAATTAATCTGAAAACTGTTTGTTACAGGGTTTGGAGAAACGCTAGCAACAATGTTGTTAGCTGAAATTTCTTCAACACTTAAAGCACCATCTCTTTCTAATATAACATTTTCTAATCTAAAAATAGATGTAGCCGTATTATCTACATTTAACATTTCGTCTAATGTTATAGTAACAGTTAAAGGAGTTCCACTAACTAGTGAAATAATTGATCCAAATTCAATTGGAGCGTCTACTACTGCAGACACATCAGTTCCATCAGACCCAAAAGAATAAGACGTACTTGTGTATCCAGATACAGCAACTGTTCCGCTTACACTACATCCTGGTCTTTTTGCCATATCTAAATTAAGAGTTGCATTTATTGGAGTAGCCGAAGTTGTACTAACAGTAAAAATCCATGTGCCAGTTGCTCCATCGTCAGTAGGCGTATCAGACCTAATACCCATAAAATTATTATTGGTTACCGCTACGCCTGTTCCGCTTACAGTAAGAATGCCTTCGTCAAGGTCATCTGAATTTTGTTGTCCAACAGTAAAAGACTGAAGATCATCTCCTGCTGCATCAAATGAGATTTCTGTCTGCGCTGAGGCAAACGTTATACCACCTAAAAAAGCTAAAGTAAAAAGTAATTGTTTTTTCATAATATGTAGTTTTAAATTAGTTAAATCAAAAATACTTATATAAATGGACTCTTCTTTGCTGAATTCAGTCAGAAGCATACTCATTTCATGTAAAAAACGACTATATAAACTGAAAAACAAAGGTTTACAATATTTTTTTTCAAACAACACCTGTAGATCTACTTCAACTTTATGGAATTATTAATTATTGTTTAAAGCATAATTAGAGTACTTCTTTTTCTCTTTTTTAAGTTGTTTGTTTGTAGGCATTTCAGGATAACTTACTAAGAAATTATTTGCGTCTATAACGTTGATAAGATAATGCGTTGTCCCCTTTGGTAAATTAGCGATAATGGTTCCGTCTGCGTTTATTTTAGCATCAGTTTTAAACCACTCTTCATAACGATGTCCGCCATTGGTTGTATAAATTAAATTTGCCTTTACCACCTTAGCTCCATTTTCTTTGAATTTAAAAATCACTTGGTTCTTATCTTTTGATGTAGAAATCACAGTCGGAACCGTTTCTTTATGCTCCATATCACTTTTGTAATACGGATTATACGATGGGTAACTCGCATTCATTTCTGTTAAAATGGAAGTTAATTGCGCATTCATTTCCTTTATTTTTTCAGGATAAGCGCTTGCTAAATTATTAGCCTCTTCTATATCTACACGTTCTGCGACTCCATTGTTGGTGTTATATAATTTGTATAACTCAAACTCTGGTGTTCTAGGATTATTTTTATAATCATAATTTCTAATAAATTTATAATCACCTACACGTAACGTACTTTGGTAAGACGCATGTGGAAAATGCCACATCATAGCCGTTCTTTCTTTGCCATTTTCGTCTAGAACTAATTTAGAATCGGTAGGGTCTTTTAATAACAACGTCGATAAATCTGCACCATCTAAATGTTTATCTTTAGGTTTATCAATACCTAATAAAGATAGGATTGTTGGGTAAAAATCGAGTCCGTTTACAACAACATCAGATTCTATTCCTTTTTTAATTCCAGGTCCTGATATTAATAAAGGGACTCTAGTTCCACCTTCTTTAGCATTTATCTTTCCTTTATCTAAAGGATAATTATCAGTGACCACATCACCATGCGCGTTTTCCATACCTCCATTATCTGAAGTAAAAATAATATAGGTGTTTTCACTTAATTTATGACCAGGCCAACGTGGATCATCCGTGGTTTCTAAATAATCAAAAACTTGTCCGACATAATAATCTAACATTTCTACCATAGCCGCATAATATGGATTGTTCTGTCCCTTTACATCCCAATGATTAGGATCTGTTGGAAAAGGCACTCCTAACTTTTCACAATATTTTTCTAAAAGCGCTTTACTCCTTGTGTGTATTGGTGCGTGGACTAAAAACGTTGCATAGTACAAGAAAAATGGATCTTGTTTATTCTCTTTTAAGAAGTTTAAAGCATCTTGACTGTTTTGATGAAAAGGAAAACCGTTTTCGTCTAAACGATAAGGATCATCCGCTTTAGTCGTAGCAAAATCGGTTAAACGATGTGGTTTTTGTGGACTCGTTGCTCCACGATCTGCAGTAGACACATCAAAACCTTGATCTGTAGGCTGTGGAAAAGCAAAGTGATTAATAGCCATATGCCATTTTCCTGCATGTCCTGTAGTATACCCTTTTTGTTGTAATACTCTTTCTAGAGTCATTTCGTTTTCTGGCATACGGCCGCTATACCAAGGGTCTATAATACGTTGCGTATTTTTATTACCATTAACCGTTGGAGGTGCTCCGCCTACAACATGTGTCTTTTGTGCTCGTGCTGGATGATTTCCACTCATAATAGCACACCGACTAGGTGCACAAGTTGGTGCTGGAGAGTACGCTTGCCAAAACTGAACTCCTTTTTTAGCTAAGGCATCTATATTTGGTGTTTCGTAAGGAGAAGGTTCATCAATATCGTAAACCTTTACATCTTGCCAGCCTAAATCATCGGTAAGCAATAGCACAACATTAGGCTCTGGACGATCTGTACTCTGCGTTTTATGATGAGTTACTTTTGAGTTTTGCGCATTACAGCTAAAACATAAAAGACCTGCAATAATACACGTCATATAATTCTTATACTTCATTTCAGTTTTATTAAATTATTCTTCTACTCTTGAAAAGCTTAGTATGTATTCCTTTTTTTAATTATCACGCATTACAAAGTTCGCTTTTAAAACGTTTTATACGCTTCGGCTAAATAACAAAACTATATCGTTTTACTATATCTGATATTACCTTAAATGTTGCTTTAATCAATCAATTCTCGCTTTATAGTAGAATATATGCAGTTCTAACGTTAACTATACTTCCGTAATAAAAGAACAAAAAACAATTTAGACAATCACTCTTTTAAAATGTTTTCTCAATAAATCAAGTATTTACAACAACCTATAATTTAGAACATTACCTAAACTTACCTAACAACGATTTAGATGGATTACAGTAACAAATGAGTGGATTAGAGAAATTACAATACTTGTATACCTAATATCTTTATAAAAAAATTAAAACGCATGATTAACAAAATTAATTTAGTAGTTCTATTTTTATTTATCTGCATAAATCCTATTGCTGCACAAGAGGTTTGGTATGAGAATTCTAGTAGTACTAACAGCATTAATTTTAATAATTCAACTGCGGGCACATTTACAACAGATGAAGTGAATCCTGAAACAAGTGGCATCAATTCAAATGCTACAGTGTCTAAATTTGTAAGAAATGGCATGGCCAATCCAACAATCCTATTTGATTTAACCAATCCTATAACAGATTTATCTTCCTATACTATTTCTTTAAAAGCACATACATCAATACAAACCTTAGATTTTAATAGTACAAACAATATAATTCGATTGTATTTAAGAAACTCTAGTGTTGGAGATACTGATGCTATTTTTGAACAATTAATATTTACAGAAGGTCAGACTTGGGAAAATTTCTCTTTTGATTTTAATGGTGCAGCCATTCCTTCTAATATTACTTTAGCAGGAGGTTATGATCAAATACTAATAGAATTTGCTTCTGATGATGAAACAGCATTAACATCAACTTATTATATTGATACTATTTCCGGATATTCCGAGCAAACCATACCACGAGCTACGTTTTTATCTGGTTCTTGGGGAGTAAGATTTAATCTTAATGGTGGTATTAGATTAGATAATACAGAGGACTATGATTGGGTAGGTGGAGCACAACAAATTGTAGATAATTTACCAGCTGTTGGACATGTAATCACAAATTTCACACATCCAGCACATGGCTATTTTTATACCTTGAGAGATAATCCCTATGTCGATATTGCTAATGAAATTCACCCAGGCATGGTGCCTTCATTAGAAAATGAACAAATTATACTCGATGTTATTAATGTTTTTAAGACTGCAGGAAAAAAAGTAATTTTATACGTAAATGGTGCTGGGCCATCTGTTATTCAAGGAAATGTTGATGCTACAGAAGCAGGAATTATTACAGGATGGGAAAATTATTACAATACCAATTTTGCAGGAGATGAAGGATTAGCATGGCAAACCTTGGCTAGAGGATTTTTTGAACGCTTTAATGGTTTGGTTGATGGTTATTGGATAGACAATATGTCTAACATACCAGGAGATGTTAATGATTTTGTTGCTATGATTAGAGACGTAGATCCAGATGCTGCTATTGCTACCAATTTAACTAAATCTTATATAAAAGATGAAAATGGTGATAATATATATGTAGATTCAGATGCCATTGATGACGAAGACCCTACGGACTATAAAGTTTTCTTTTTAGAAGCTAATGACCCTTATATGGATTTTACAGCTGGTCACCCTACCCCTTTGGGTCAAGGTGCACCACCCAACTCATGGGCCTATGAAGAGTTTTCATTCCCTTTAATTACTGAAAACCCATGGTCTTCTTATGATGGTAGCAAGCTAGCATTAAAACATTATTTTGTACCTATTAGAGAACGATGGAGTGTTGCTAGCGCAGACTTAGTTTTTGAAGTTGAACAAGCTTACCGCTTTGTTAGAACTTTCACAGATGCAGGTGCAACCATGACCTGGAGTACTACAATCACCAACGGTCTAATTACTGCAGATGAAATGGCTATAATGCAAGAGATAAATGACAGAATGGTACAAATGCCTAAACCAGATTACGAAGCTTATGTTAGACCAGAAGGAGCATTTTTAGTTGGTGAAACCTTAAGTGTAGATTCTAACGATTATTTTGAAAAACTAGCTTTGTTTCCAAATCCTGTAAAGCAATACTTTAAATTATCAAAAGAGATTGCTTCCGCTATGGTTTACAATTCCAATGGTCAGAAAATTTTAGAATTTAAAAACAACCAAGCTTCTTTTGATGTTTCAACACTTATTGAAGGAATTTATTTTATAAAAGCATATACAGCTAATAGTGAAATTCAGGTTTTTAAATTTATAAAACAATAAAAATTACAATTATTGATATCAATCTAAACACAACATTAAATTTTAAGAAAAATATAAATTACCCTACTAATATGAAAAATAAATCAAATAAAGAAAGAGAAGTACGACAAAGGAATATTGTATTATATGTTATATTATTTATGGTCTCTTTTTCTTACGGGCAAGTTGGTGTTGGAAATACAAATCCACAAGCCACTTTAGATATTACAGCATCTAACCAAGCCACACCTTCAAATGAAGATGGCATATTAATTCCTAGAATTGATGCATTTCCATTAACTGCACCTACAGCTGCACAAGACGGAATGCTAGTTTACCTTACTACAGCAGTTGGTTTAAACTCTAAAGGCTTTTATTATTGGGATCAAGCAACTACAAGTTGGGTTAGGTTTTCAAGTATAGAAAAACTAAACGACCTTACTGATGCAAAATCAGATGTAGATGGCTCAGAAGATGGTTCTTCTATTTTTATAGGTATAGATGCAGGACAAAATGATGATGCTACTGACAATAACAATGTTGGAGTAGGCTATAGAGCATTACAAGTGAATACAAATGGTACTCATAATTCTGCTTTTGGTTATACAGCTTTAGCAAACAATGAGGGCAATAATAACTCGGCTTTTGGATTTACAGCATTACAACTTAATACTTCTGGAGTAGGAAATTCTGCTTTTGGTAAAAGAGCTTTAGAAGATAATACTACAGGAAATCATAATACAGCCATAGGTGCAGATGCATTAAGAAATAATTATACTAGTATAGCGGATCCTCTAACTACTGGCGCTAGAAACACAGCAGTGGGTAATGGTACAATGTTTAGCAATACTTTTGGAGCAGAAAATGTTGCGATAGGTAATCAAGCGTTATATACTAATCTAACTGGAGTTGGCAATACAGCAATTGGTGCAGAAGCTTTATTTAATGATACAACAGCGCCAGATGCTAGCCGTATTACTGCTAACACTGCTGTTGGTTATCATGCTTCACATCAAAATGTAGACGGAGAACGTAATACAAGTGTAGGATACGAGGCACTAAGTAGTAATGTTGCTCAAAATAATAATTCTGCATTTGGTCATGGAGCACTTAGTTTAAATAGTTCTGGTAATAATACTGCTATGGGTTCATTTGCTGGAAATGAGAGTTCTGGGAACTCAAATGTATTTGTAGGCGTCCAAGCAGGTAACAATAGATTAAGTGGCAATGAGAATGTATTTGTTGGTATACATGCTGGTCGTGGTGAGAATGTGTCACCAGCAACCACAACAGGAGGTGAAAATGTGTATCTTGGAAAAAATGCTGGTCGTGGTGTAACAGGAAGTTCTAACGTTTTTATTGGTTATCATTCAGGTTATGATAATGCTTTTGATACGACTTCAAATACGTTGTTAATTCAAAATGAAAGTGATCCAATACCATTGATTTATGGTGATTTTGCGAATGACAGAGTTGGTATTGGTAAAATAGCAACGACAAATGCTTTAGAAGTAGAAGGTACAACTGAAGCGACCCAATATAAGTTATCTGCATTAAATACAGCACCTGCTAGTGCTACAGCCGCTGGAGTTGAAGGAGAAATAAGAGTTACTACCACACATATTTATGTTTGTATTGCGGCTAATACTTGGGTAAGAGCTGACTTAGCAACTTGGTAAATCTAGGCTCATTTTACCTTTTAGATATAACAAAACCCATAACAGCATATTAAATTTTAAAAAGAATTTAGTATGCTGTTTGCAAATAGAGACTTAGGTACTAAATCATTTTAATAAGATTTGGAATCTTTAAACCTAGACCTCGTTTGCAACTCATTATCTTCTTATAGATGAGTTATAAACGTTAATTATTACTTCAGGTGACGGAACCTTACCTAATTAAAGAAAGCCTATCTATCCATACTTTTTACGCCTTCAGCATAAAGGCTTTGTTAAATTATATCTCTCAGATTTCAATAAAAATAATGTCCTTTAAAATATTCACTATCTGAATATTTTAAAGGACACTAAAATTTAGACTTATTTAAATTAGGATAAACTTAATCTGTTTAAAAACTAAACATTGTATAGCACCTAATTATAGAAAAATTAATTTTTCTTTTTCTTCTTTTTGTTTTTGCTTTTATTCTTCTTAGAAGCATTTTTTATTTCTTTGGCTCTCTCTTTTCCAAAGGCCTTATTAAGCGATTTCGAAAATTCCTTATTGCTTTCTTTTCTTTTTGCCTTTAATTCTTCAGAACCTTTTTCATACTTTTCATTAACTTCAGAAACAGCTTTTACGTGTGCTTCTTTTAATGTTATTAAAGTAGCCTTTTCTTCACTTGTTAAAGTTATTTTACTTTCTACAGCTTCTACGTATGCATTTACTTTTTTGTCTACATTTTTTTGAGCAAATAATGACGTACACATTGCGATACTAAATACGACAAATAATATTGTTTTTTTCATAATGTTAAAATGGTTTTAATATTAATTAATTGTTTGAACAACAAACATAATTTATATATGCTTTTATGACGTTCTTTCATTCATCATTTAGTTGCTGAAAACTATCATTTCCCTCTTTTTGAATATTCTGAAGGCGATACTCCATGCAATTTTTTAAATGATGTAGAAAAATAAGAATTAGACTCAATACCTATTTGATACATGACTTCTGCAACATTATAACCATGATTACTATCTAACAACTCTGCTGCTCTTTGTAATCTAAAATTACGTAGATAAGCATTTGGAACTTGCCCCGTTAATTGCTTTAATTTTCTATAAAAATGAGATGAACTCAAGCCTGCTTCTTTAGACAATTCTTCTACCCCAAAATTTGAATTCGATAAATTTTGCTCTATTATTTCAGTTATATTTTCTAAAAACTCTAAATCTCTTTTAGAAAAGCCTAATTCTTTTTTATTTTTTGGAGGCAAGCTATTCTTTGAAAAATAATCTTTTATCTTCTCGTTATTTTCAATTAATTTTTTGAGCCTAAGCTCCAAGTGTTTTAAAGAAAATGGTTTGCTAATATATTCATCGGCTCCAAATTCTAAACCTTTAATTAAATCCACATTATCACCCAAAGCCGTTAATAGTAAAACAGGCAATTGACAAGTTTCTGGATTTGCTTTAATACGTTTACACAATTCAAAGCCATCCATTTCTGGCATCATCACATCACTTATAATTGTGCTAAATTCTGTCTTTTTAATTTCTTCTAGTGCTTCTACCCCATTATTTGCTATGGTAATATTATATTTATCTGATAAGGCATTATTCAGAAAGTCTTGAATATCTAATTCGTTTTCAACAACTAAAACATTGTGCTGTTTCTCACTTTTTTTGCTAAGATTAGCCTCTTCAATGGTATTACCTTGTAAAGGCACCCAATTTTTAATGAATGATTTATTTGCATCACTGCCTTCCATATTAACTTCTTCAATAGTTGAAGATGGAATCACAACTGTAAAACGGGTTTCTTTATTTGGTTTACTTTTTACCGAAATACGACCATTAAATAATTCTACTAAAGATTTACAAAAAGATAAACCAATACCTCCGCCACTTACATTGCCATCTTGATTTCCTAATTGATAAAATCGTTCAAAAATGTTATTTAAACTCTCTTTTGGAATACCTTTTCCTGTATCGATAACATCTATTTTTATATTTTTCACGTCCTCTTCAAATACAATAGAAGCATCAATACTAATCGTTCCTTGAACTGGTGTGTTTTTAAAAGCGTTTGAAAGCAGGTTAAAAAGTATTCTTTCCAATTTTTCAACATCAATAACAATCTCTTCGTTTGGAGAGCTTATTTTATAATAAAAATTAATGTTCTTTTCTAAGGCATAATTTTCAAAAGCTTCTGTAGTTGGATATAAAAAGTCACCTAAAGTAGACTTTGTATAATTTAAGTTCAAATACCCTTGTTCTGCTTGTCTAAACGTGATTAATTGATCTATTAAACTTAAAAGTCGGTGTGTATTTCGCTTTATAATCGTTAAAAAGCGTTCACTTTCTGGATTGGTATTGTTTTCAATTACTCTATCTAAAGGCCCTGAAATTAAGGTTAAAGGCGTTCTAAACTCATGAGATAAATTGGTAAAATATTTAAATTTACCTTGGTTAATGACTTCTACCCTATCTTTATCTAATTGCTCGTATATAAGTTTTTGTTTCAATTTTTCATGCTGAACAAAATAGAACACAATTCCGACCCCAATTCCTAAAAATATGAGTACCAATAATGTATAACTCCACCATGTTTGGTACCAAAGTGGTAAAACAACTAAGGTTAAAGATTTGGTTGAATCACTCCAAATACCATCTCCATTAGCCGATTTTATTTTTAATGTATAAGTCCCATCAGATAAATTAGTATAAGTTACAGCAGATTTACCTTCGTCTGTTTCTACCCAATCTTTATTAAAACCTTCTAATTTATAAGCTATCTTATTTTTAGCAGGAGCTGAAGTATGTTCTGCAACTAAATTAAAGGAAATAATACGCTGACTTTTAGAGATAGTTACGGTATCTGTTTCTGAAATTGCTTTTTCTAGTATAGTAATATCATTAAATTTTTCACCAATTTTTACAGGTTTATTATTAATTAATAACGATGTAATTAAAACTCTTGGCGACTGTCTATTTAAGGCTATTTTCTGAGGATCAAAAATTGTTAGACCATTTAAACCACCAAAATACATATAACCAGATGCTCCTAAGGCATATGCCGATTGTCTAAAATTATTTTGAATTAAACCATCACTTACATCAAAAACATTGACTTTGTTTATGTCCGTATTAAACCGAACTAATCCCATATCTGTACTAATCCATAAGTTATCGCTATTGTCTTGTGGTAGAATTCCATAAATAACATCATCTGGTAAAACATCATTTTTTCGAAAATACTCCATGCTCAAAGGATTGCTATCGCTATCTAAGGTCAGTTTATTTAAACCTCCACCAAAAGTCCCTATCCAAATATTCTTTTTATCATCTTCATAGAGTGAAAAAATACTATTGTAACTTAGTTTACTATTATCTGCTTTAGAGTCGTTATATTCTCTTATAGTTTCAATTTTACCATCTATATAACTGCATTGTAATAAACCTTTATCTGTACCAAACCACAATTGATTCTTGCGATCTTGCAAAAAAGACTGCACTCTATTGGCAGCGATTTTTAAACTAGATTTAATAGTGATTTTAGGTTGCCTAGTATTATCGATGTCCTTCCAAGGATTTTCTAAAACGATAATTCTATTCCCTGCTAAAACAATATCTGTATCATTGATTTGCGCAATTTTTCGTGTTAAGAATAAAGACGCTTTTCCATTTCTAGATAAAAGCTGAACGCCTTTAAAATCCTTTCTTATAGGACTGTAAACAATGACTTTTTTATCGGTACCAAACCAAATATAGTTTTTATCATCCTGATAAATACATCGTATAACATCGGTACTTTCAATAGGTAATTGACTTTGTAAGTCTTCGTATTTAAGCTTATCTATATTGTTTTCAGTAATGGCATCTATACTTCTAAATAATTTTTTATTGTAACCTGAAATCCAAATCTTGCCGGTGTTATCTTCTAAAATTGAGGTGATTAAATTATCACCAATAGAAAACTTATCGTAAGGGTTGTTAGTATAGGAATAAAATGGTTTTTGAAAAAGATCTAATTTATTAATTCCACCTTGTGCTGTACCTACCCAAAGCACATTAAAACTATCTTGATATACGGCATTAATTTGATGACTACTGATGCTGTTTTTATTCTTTGGATCGTAATTAAAATGCTTAAAAGAATTTAGAATTGGATTAAATTTATAGAGCCCGTCACCTGTTGTTCCTATCCAAATGGCATTATCATTATCTTTAAAAAGACTATTGACATAAAATGTAGAATCTTGATTTGGAACCTTTATTTTTTTTACCAAATAATTAGCATTTGAATC
>Ga0193953_1001396_pt1 | contig 11174 bp, 11 predicted proteins | sample BB_4_MG_FD_140325 | JGI IMG/M metagenome (GOLD analysis project Ga0193953, IMG submission 140325) | Microbial mat bacterial communities from the Broadkill River, Lewes, Delaware, United States - BB_4_MG | ecosystem: Environmental > Aquatic > Freshwater > River > Microbial mats | place: USA... | reverse complement strand
CGACTATTTCCAGGCAAATAATGGGGGCCAGCCTATTGGAAAGAATGTGCGTAGTATGGCTATCCGCAAAGGAACCAATTACCCCGATGGGAAAGCTTATGTGGTGGTTGATGGGCGCATTGAAGTCATTGATATGAAAACTTTCAAGGCTGTTAAGCAGATTGATGGCATTAGTAATCCGGGTGATATCATTTTGGTATCTGAAACCAAAGGCTATGTGACTTCTGGTGATGGATCCGGTGATGATTCAGATGTGATTATAGAATTGGATCTGGTAAACGATACCAAGGGCAATAGCTATAAAGTTGGGAAAGCACCGGTGAAAATGGTGACGTCGGGTAAATACCTGTATGTGGCCAATAAAGGAACTGATGCTGTTGCTGATAATCAAATTATGGTGATGGACCTGAGCCAGGGAACGATCAGTGTGGATACCGTGGAAGTAGCGGATGCACCCATTGATTTAGGGGTGGATAAATATGGCCATGTCTGGGCTTATTGTAACGGTACAGGAGATAACAACGATCAGGCTTTGGTTAAATTGGAGAAGGTATTTAATGCTGATAATGGAAGTTTGGAGCATCATATAGTTACCCTGCCTTTTAGTGAGCGAAAAAGTCAGGGGAACAATTGTCTGAGCATGTCCCGGTTAGGTAGTGAACTCTTTTATGTTCATGGAGAAACTTACCGCATTGATGTAAGTGATGAGGAACCGATAGCAGAAGCATGTATCACGGGAGATTATGCTACTACCACCTTTAGCAGCATTGATGTCGATCCGCGAACCGGGCGTTTTAATGCACTGGTAGGTGATGGTGCAAGCGGAAAAATGGTGGAATACATCATTAAAACAAATAAGTTTGAATGGAACGCTGAATATTCGGTTGGCATGAACCCAATAAATACGGCATATTACTATTAAGAAAAAATTGAAATAAAATATAAAACCTCGCCTTAGCGGGGTTTTTTGTTATAAAAAACACGTCCTGACAAAAGCGTCTATTAAAAAATTCCTCTTTACCTTTGCAGTCGCTTATTAAGCAGTGAAACAAAATGACTAGTTGATCAATAATACGATAAAATGAGCATAGAGAAAGAATTACAGGCACGCAGTGAATCAAAATGTGAATTGTGCGGCGCAAGCGATGATTTGAGTGTATATGAAGTGCCACCGGTGAAAGATATCAAAGCAGATACCTGTGTATTGGTATGCAATACCTGTAAAGGGCAAATTGAGGATCCTGAGAGCATGGATGCCAATCACTGGCGTTGTTTGAATGATAGCATGTGGAGTACCGTTCCGGTGGTTCAGGTAATGGCCTGGCGTTTGTTGACCCGCTTAAGTAGTGAAGGCTGGCCGCAGGATTTATTGGATATGTTATACCTGGAAGAAGAAACCCTGGAATGGGCCAAAGCGACCGGTGAAGGGATTGAAGATGAGGATGTGGTGAAGCACATCGATAGCAATGGTGTGGTGCTGCAGAGCGGTGATACGGTGGTGTTAATTAAAGATTTGAATGTAAAAGGAGGCGGTTTCACTGCCAAGCGTGGAACAGCTGTGCGCAATATATCCTTGGTGCATGATAATCCGGAACACATTGAAGGGCGCGTAAGTGGTCAGCAGATAGTGATTTTAACTCAATATGTGAAGAAGAGCTAAGGCAATTGATATATAGTGCTCAAAAACCTGCATTTCATTAATAATGCAGGTTTTTTTATGAGGTTATGTAGTGTTTTTTATGATACTTTGGCAGCTATGCTATGCATTTTAAGATTTGTGGAAGCGACTAACAGCCATAAAAAAATAGCTAAATGATAGAATCTTGATCTCTTATCTAAAAATCTATTGATCTATTGTAAAAAACATATTAAAAATTTTTTATTTAGCAAGTGTAATGATTAAACCTAACCGGCCTATGAAATTTATATGCCCCTTAATTGTGGTGGCTGACATGCCACGGGCTCGTCATTTTTATGAGCAAGTATTGAATCAAACGGTGAAATATGATTTTGGTGAGAATGTCACTTTTCAGGGTGATTTCGCCATTCATCTGCAAGAGCATTTTAGCCGGTTGATTGATGATAAGCCCATTGTTGCTGCAAGCAATAGCTTTGAACTCTATTTTGAAGAAGATGACTTGTTACCCCTTATCGACAAATTGAAAGCCTGCGGTGTTGAATTCGTGCATGAATTACGTGAGCAACCCTGGCGGCAACGGGTAGTTCGTTTTTACGATCCGGATCACAACATGATTGAAATAGGAGAGTCGATGGCATATTTATGTTTTCGCTTATGTAAGGAAGGTGCAAGTGTTGAAGAAGTAGCTCAAACCAGCAATATGCCTGTGGCCTTTGTGAATGAGGCCTTAGTAACTTTTTCACAATCATAATGAAAGAATGAATTTGTAGGTGATGATAAAGACAATTCAAGTAACTGAATCCATTGTTCTTCGGGAAATTTTACTTTCTGATTCTACTGAAATATTTAACACTATTGATAACCAACGGCAATATCTTGGTCAATGGTTACCCTTTGTAGCGTTTACGAAGAAAGAAGCCGATACTTTTCGGTTTATTCAATCCACTATGGAGGCTAGTGCAGATAAGCGGGAGTATGTATTTATCATTCTTCACGAGGGATGCTTTGCGGGTGTGATTGGTTTTAAGGACACCGATCGCTTGAATCAGCGAACGGAAATTGGCTATTGGTTGGCGGAAGAAATGCAGGGAAAAGGGATTGTGACTCAGGCGGTCAAAAAGCTGTGTCAGTTTGCGTATGAAGAACTGGGAATCAATCGCATTCAAATTAAATGTGCTGTGGGTAATTTCCCCAGTAAAAAAGTTCCCCGGCGCTTGAATTTCCAATTGGAAGGTGTCGAACGGGATGGTGAACTATTGTCCGATGGTCAGTTTACGGATCTGGAGGTGTATAGTTTATTGAAAAGCGAGTTTAATCAACCCTAACAAAGAAGAATTCATGGCAATGAAAAAACTAAATTTTAATCCACGTCAGTATCTGACGAAAAGGAGCAGTTTAAAAAAGGTAATACTTGAATTTTCAGCAGCTTTTATGGGCGTTTTGGTGGCCTTAGCCCTGAATAGCTGGAAAGAGAGTTCGCGTGAAACAGCGTTTATTCATGAGGTGGTGAAGAGTATCTATCAGGATAATCAATTAAATATCAATAATTGTCAGGAGCAAATAAATCACTTCACACACCACGTGGACACCTTCGCTCATTATTTAAAGGATGAGTCTTTAGCTATTAATAATATAATTGGTAAGAATGGAGGATTTCAATTTAAGTCAGCATCCTTTACCGGTTTTGAAATCCTGATGCAATCTGATTTGGTCAGTAAGATCAATTATGAACTGGTGTTTTATTTGTCCATGAATAAAAAGTCGGCGGAGATGAAAGAGACGTTTTTTATGCATTCGGTAGATCTGCTGAATGATTACATGTATGATAGTGGAGCAGAAGGTAAGCGAAAATTCAAGGCCCATTCCAGAGATCTGACCGGAAGTTGTGAAAACTTTTTGAATGAAGCACAAAAGATTGATTCCTTGCTGCTTGCCAAGTTTCCGTATATCCTTGATGAAAGGAATCTGAATAACTAGGTTATGCCTGATTTTTCATTTCCTTCAATGATATACCTGATTCGCTTTTTCTTGTTGATAGCTTTGGGTCTGATATCCGGATGTCAATCAAAAGGGCAGATGGAGTGTTTTGCTGTAATTGATCGGATAGAGACATTGGATTTACAACGGATGAGCCGGGTTATTGATGAAGTCTACTTGACTTTGAGACAGATGGATTGATAAATTTCGTATTTTCGGGTATCTTTTGTACGACTTAATAATTGCCCAATGATCAGAAAAGCCACCCCTGAAGATGCACAAGCCATATGTGTTATATACAACCACTATGTACTACACACCATTGTCACTTTTGAAGAAATAGCTGTCTCAATGGAAGCGATGCGGGAACGGATTCAAACCACAATGAAAAAATGGCCATGGATGGTGTATGAAACCGAAGGTCGGGTCATGGGGTATGCCTATGCCAGTGAGTGGAAATCCAGGTGCGCTTATAAACACTCGCTGGAGAGCACCATTTATTTGGCCCCGGAAGCAGTTGGAAAGGGTATTGGCACGGTACTCTACAAAGATTTGTTGGATCGTTTGGATAAGCTCAATATCCATGCTGTAATCGGTGGTATCTCACTACCCAATGCAGCGAGTGTAGCTTTACATGAGAAACTAGGCTTTGAAAAAATCGGACAATTTAAGGAAGTGGGTAATAAATTTAACGAATGGATTGACGTGGGCTATTGGGAATTGTTGTTTAAATAGCTATACTCGCATCTTTAAACTATATCTGCATTTAGATGAAAGCGAAATTCATTGTTGTTATTGGAGCTGTTTTAGTATCAGCCCTCTTTGTTGGTAATTGGGTGTTGGGCAACAATTTGGCTGTGAAGCTAAAAAATCAACTGGAGTTGTCGTTGAATAAAGGCGATTCACCTAAGGATATTAGTATTGAAAAGGTTTCGGTCAACCCTTTGTTTTCGGAAATTAAATTGAAGGGTGTTAAAGTATTTGATCAGCAACATGCAATAACTTCGCCATTGATTGAAGTGGACATGCCTTATCAGGAAGCCATGCGACTGGCCAAATCAAAGAAGGTAGAAGAGATTAAATCATTTCGCTTAAAAGCTCATGACTTAGAATTGCTTTCAAGGCCTTCCAATGATCGCATTAATATCAGCGAAACGGTTGTTGATTTTGACGGTCATTTAACACGCGCGGATATTAAACAGCTGGATCAGCATTTTCCATCAAAAAAGCAGAATATCACCCTTTCAGTGAGGGATTTAAAGCTCACGGCTCATGAATTGTTCACCCGCCTGGGGATTTCACAGGATCAACTCGAACAATGGAGTACGGTAGACAAGGGCGTTTTTTCAATTGAATTTTCACCCAATAAAAAAGAGTTAGTATTTAAAGATGTAAGATTGAAATCCTCCCTCTTTACTTATCAATCAGCTGGTGTATGGAAATATAGCGGTGATGGTTTTAAGCAGGCTAAAATTACGGCTGTAGATGCCGATACAGAGTTTAAATCTCTACCTAATAAGTTGGAGTGGGGAAGAGCTGAAGAGTCAGGTCGATTCCGTCTGGCCAAGATGGAAGGCTCTTTCAAAGGCAATATGGAATATGATTCGGATAAGAAAATGATTGGGACCCGATCAGATAATGCGTTTTCTTTTGTAATGGAGGATTTGTCAGTACGATATGCCGGTCGAAAAAAAGCGGAGATGGATACCAAAAGTATATTACTTGGGGTTTCCTTGAATGAAATAGTCATTAATAAGTTGCATTTAAATTCAACCATCAGGAATGATGAGCTGATCATTAAAGATACCAGGCTGGAATCTTCTTTACTCAATGCCTCACTGGATGGTGTCGTGAAACTGAATCCGTTGAACCCTGATTTCTCGCAAATAAAGAACGCCAAATTGGTAATTAACATTCTGGATTCCGGACTAGAGGGACGTGTTTCTACCATTGAAATGATGATGGGACGTGCGCTACCCCGTGAAGGTAACGCCATTGCTTTGCAAATCTATGGAAGCCTCAATAAACCAAAGGTGCATGGTTTGCCTTTTTAGAACTTATTAAAGGTGGTGTGTCCGCATGATAGGGTGCGAATTGTGTATTCTTTTATAAACTCATTTCTATCCATTCATCCAGCCTTAAAAGGTAAGCAACTACATTAAGGGCTGATGGTAATCAGAAAGAAGTTATTTCTGCTTTAGTTTGCAGGTTAAAGCTTGCGAACTTTCAGTGAGTAATGTTTAACCTTTTACGTTTGCCTTTAATCTTTTAACTTTCAACTTTCAACTTCTCCCTTTTCTCTTTAGCCTTTTTACTTTCTCACTGGTTAATCCATTCCTTAAATAGCCTGGCTCTTTCGCGACTGACCACAATTTTTTCTGCCGCTTCGGGACGTGTTTTTACAACCAGTTTACCATTAAACCAGTTTTCAACTTTGCTGATGGCATCAATATGTAGAATGAACTGGCGGTTGGCTCTAAAGAACAGAGACGGATCCAGTTGTTTTTCCAGTTTGTCGAGTGTGAAATCAATCACATGGCTTTCATTTTGTCGGGTGATGGCAGTCACGACTTTGTGTGAACTGTAAAAGAAAGTGATTTGCTCCACATCCATTTTATAAAAGCCATCAGCTGTGTTGACAATTAGCCTGGAGCGATATTTTTTTTGACCACTCATCAGTGAATCAGCAAGCTGTTCCACATTAAACGACTGAGCTGACTGTTGAGCAGGAAGTGATTCAAACTTGTGAATGGCTTGTTCCAGCATATCTGTTGATATCGGTTTTAACAAATAATCAATGCTGTTGACTTTAAAGGCTTGAATAGCATATTCATCGTATGCGGTAGTGAAAATCACAAACGACTCAGGTACGATCTGTTCATAGATTTCGAAACAGGTACCATCTGATAATTGAATATCCGAAAAGATCAGATCAGGGTGTGGATGTTGTTGTAACCAGTCTACTGATTCTTCAACAGTGCCAATACAATCCACAATTTCCCAATCGGGCCTTAGCTGATTCAGGGTGCCGGCTAACAAGCGTTGGGTCGGTATTTCATCTTCTATGATTAAAATGCGCATAATTGGTCTCAAGTAAAAAGGTAAATTAAAAGTAGGAAGTAAAATGGCAAAGGCAAAGCGTTCAGGTTTCCCCGGTAAAGCGATGTCTCCTGAAAGGGAACGGTTTCAATATAACACCAATCTTATTCATTAAGCAAGGGTAAAACCACTTTGTATCGCTCGTTTTCTTCTCCAAAAAATATCTTCTTACCGGACAATAAACGGTATCTTTCTGACAGATTCTGTAAGCCGGTACCGGTACTGTATGTGGTTTTTTTAGTTTGAAGATTATTTGTCACTACGAGCTGGCCCATATTATCACCAGTGATGCTAATTGTTAACGGTTCTTTTAAGCTGACTTTATTGTGTTTCAGTGCGTTTTCTACCAAAAGCTGCAAGGTCAGTGGTGGAATCTTTTTTAGCTGGTCTTCTCTGTTCAACACTACCTTTAAATGAATGGCACCTCCCAATCGTATTTGGTGCAGATAGATGTAGTTATCAATAAACTGGAGCTCTTGTTTGAGCGATATGGATACCACATCCTTGCATTTTAATACATACCGGTACACTTCAGCCATTTTGCGGGCAAATTCCTCTGCCTTAGGTGGGTCAAAGCGGATTTCAGAAATTAAGACACTTAGACTATTAAACAGGAAATGCGGATTTAACTGATTCTGCAAGGCCATGTAATCCGACTTTAGCTTCTCGCGTTTAATCTTTTCATTCTCCTCGAATGAACTTTTCCAGTTTTGTATAAAACTGCGGATAAAAAGAATAGCATTGAATATGAGAACGAAAAGGGCACCGAAAATAAAGACCAGGCTAAATGTTTTCAGGAAAAGCCCCGTTTCATATTGTTTTTTGGGGATAATCCAATAGGCTGATATACCCACAATTGAAGTCCATATCAAGCTCCAGCTCAATTGTTTAATAATGCGTGGCAGGACCTTGAAGAACCACGGCGAATGTTTGTCAAAATAGCGATTGATAAGAATATTACCCTCGCTCACGATGTTAAATGCGACAATGGCATAAATATAGGGAACAATGTCGTGAAACGGCTTGAATGGTGTGAGTAACAAATCCACCACAAACAGAATCAAGACAGCAATGAAGGTCACAATACTGAGACGCCAGAGTGTATATTTGGGATTTCCCGACATAAAGAGATCGCTAACACATGTTTTGTGCAAAGATAACATTTCGTGCATTATACCTTCCTGATTTCCTATGATTGCTCTACTTGATTTGTTGTTTCACGCAGATTTCGCCGATCCCGTAGAAGCTTGTTTTCTTCTACATCATTCGGCGAAATCTGCATGCAATTATTGCCTGTCTAATATCCCAATGGATTTTAAATACCGCGTCTCGTTGATTTTAAAATCCCCTTTGGCTTCAATTAGATCTGCATGTGCTTTTTGCCATTGTGCTTGCGCCTCCAGATGGTTGGTTAGGGTTTCCATACCCAGTTCATATTGATCCTTACTCACCTTTAGGTTTTCATCGGCCTGCTCTAAACCAAGCATCGTCATTTCAACACGAGCCAGCGCATCCTTTAGGTTGAAGTGGGCCTGGGCTATTTCCAGTTCCATCATTTCCTGAGCTTGCTCCAGTTTCAATTGGCTCATTTGTTGAACAGCCCGGGCTGCGTGCACTTTATTACGCCCTTCACCCCAGTTGAATAGGGGTATTTTTACTGAAGCTAAGGCGCTGAATGAATTATCTGAGGCCTTGACGCCATTCAGCTGTACACCATTGAAATAGGAGTAGGAGGCTGAAACGCCTACTTGTGGGAGAAAATCAGCGCGAACCAGATCCACCTCTTTTGATTTTAAATTAATTTCCTTCTCCAACATCTGGTATTCAGGACGGTTAGTCAATGTTTGCGCAGTTTGCATTGCTGGTGCAGCAGTCAATAGTGTTAATGAATCATTAACGGTGACTTCAGCTTGCAATGGAAAACCAATGACCCGACACAGGTTCATCCGCGATAACGCCAATCCATTGGTTGCTTTTTGAACCATCAATGATGCTTCATTAAGTTTCACCTGGGCTTTTAGCAAATCGTTCCGGTTGGACATGCCTGTTTCATAGGCGTCTGTCAGATTTTTAACCAGACCCTTTAATAAGGTCTGATACCTTTCTGCAGCGGCCAATTGTTCTTTTACACTCACATATTGCCAGTAGGCTTCATCAGATTCCGTGATTGTATTGGCTTTGTTCATCCGGATATTCTCATTGGCGATGGATTCGCCGATCTGAGCCATTTGGTTGGCTGTGCGGATTTTCCCACCCATGTAAATGGGTTGTTCCAGCTGCAGCCCCGCCATACCAACGCCTTCCAGTCCCAGTTCCAGGTTCATATCCGGCATCAGTGCATACTGATTGAAGACTGGATTGCCATCCGGTCCGATAATGGGTTGGCCAGCCCCATCCAATTTTAAATTTGGAACCATGGTACCATCCGGTCCAGGTGCAAAGGTGGGCAAGTAACCACCCGATAATCCATATTCTAAAGCACCCGGTTTATAGAAATACATACCAGTCGCTGATATTCGCGGCAAGTAGTTGGCGCGATAGGCTTTACGGTCAAAGGATGCCTTGTCTTTTTGTTGCGAGGCAATGGCCATTGTTTTGCTGTATTCCAGGGCCAGATCCCTGCATTTTTGCAGGTTCAGCTCAACCTGAGCCTGCATCCATGCCGGAATAATCATTACACCAATCGCAAAGTATAATCGTTTCATTGTCTTTTTCATGTGTTTAGTTGTTTGCCTGTTGAGCCTTTTTACCATGTGGATGGTGTACTTTAAAGAAAATAGCATACAGTACCGGGACTAATATTAGGGTTATGATGGTTCCAACTAATAAACCAGACATCATGGTGACGGCCATGGAGCCAAACATATCATCTGGTAGCAGGGGAATCATTCCCAAAATAGTCGTTAAAGAAGCCATCATTACCGGGCGTAAACGTGAGGATGAACTATCTAACAAGGCCAGAAATGGGGCTTTACCACCTTTTATTTGCAAGTTAATCTCTTCCAGGAGGACCACTCCATTTTTAATCATCATGCCCATGAGGCCCAACGAACCGACGATGGCCACAAAACCAAATTCCTTACCAAATAGTAACATACCCGTTACGATGCCGATAAGCGCAAGCGGTAGACTCAGGAGAATGATGATGGGCTGTTTGAAATCCCTAAACAGCGCAATGAGTATACTAATGATTAAAACAATGGCTAATGGCAGATTAAGGAACAGGTATTTCTTGGACCGGCTGCTGGCCTGAAATTCACCCTGCCACTCCAGGTTATAACCATCTGGTAATTCAATGGATTCGATGCGCTTCTTCAGGTTTCGTCGAACCGCTTCTGCACCTATTCCAGGTTGGTTGTTACATTGTGCTTTGATGGACCGTTGGCCATTGTATCTTCTGACAACCGGTTCTTCCCATATTACATTGATACCTTTTGTTGCCTGGTTCAAAGGCACTGTACCGATGGCTTGATCAAGAATCTCATCTGTGGATACCATTCCCATCATAACACCTTTTACTAAAAATGCTGACAAGCCTCCAGTGGATGGCAATAAACTCCATACCGGAATATTATCCAGTTTGCCTACTTGCGTACCATCGCTGCCAACGCTTTTCATATAGATGGGTAAAGCATCCGTCCCTTCATAGAATGAACCCACTGGTAAACCATCCGTGGCAGCTAACAGTGACATGCTGACATCCTGGCGTGATAAGCCTGCAGTGCGGGCAGTTGGTTGATAATAGTCGGCCTGTAATACCGGTGTCATTGGTTCCCAGTCATCTGTTACTAAAATAGCGGTCGGTTCCTCTTCCATGATCATTTTTGCCTGGGCTGTTAAGTCTTTTAATACAGCCGGATCGGGACCGGTAAACAATACCTCGATAGGGAATTTCTTATACATTAAGTTGTAACGCTTGATGCGTACATAGGCTTCCGGATAGTTTGCAGATAAGTACTTCTGGAGCTCAGGAATACTCTCTTTTAAAACATCCGGATCAGTAAAATCTACAATTAACTCACCATAGCTCATACTACGCTCGGCAATGGACCGAACCAGGTTATAACGGGAAGGTGTACCGCCAATACTGGTCGTTACATGCTCAACTTCGGGGCGTTCCAATAAAAAGCCACGAATCTCTTCCAGATCCGATTGAACTTTATCCACATGTGTACCTTCCGTTGTCTTGTATTCAATATAGAGTTGGTTGTAACTCAGATCCGGGAAAAATCCTTGTTTGACAAATTTAAACAGGTAAGCACTACCGGCTAATAACAGTGTCGTGATAAGGATGGTCATTACCTTGTGATAGAGTAGGTAGTCTAATGTTTTTCGGAAGATCACATATACTTTACCACTGTATAAATCATCGGGAGTATCCCCACTCTTTACTTCTTTAAACCGTTTTCCGGCATACAGAGGTGTGTGTGTTAAAGACAATACCCAGCTTAAGAGCAGT
>Ga0193953_1001395_pt1 | contig 11186 bp, 7 predicted proteins | sample BB_4_MG_FD_140325 | JGI IMG/M metagenome (GOLD analysis project Ga0193953, IMG submission 140325) | Microbial mat bacterial communities from the Broadkill River, Lewes, Delaware, United States - BB_4_MG | ecosystem: Environmental > Aquatic > Freshwater > River > Microbial mats | place: USA... | reverse complement strand
GGAGGGGGAGAGTGATTTTTATGCTACAAATATTAAACTGGTCGATGGGCTTTATCAATTCGATGTGATCTCACCTTTTGGTAAAATCCATAAATTAAAGCTGGGTATTCCGGGCCTCGTGAATGTAGAAAACGCCATTGGTGCCATCGCCTTAGCTTTGTTAGGAGATGTGGATGCAGAGGAAATCAGAAAGTCGTTGGTGGAGTTTAAAGGAATTCGTCGTCGCTTTGAATATAAAATCAAGTCGGAGAACTTGGTGATGATTGATGATTATGCACATCATCCCGAGGAAATTAATGCGACTTTAGCTTCGGTTAAAGACATTTATCCGGATCGTAAAATAGCCGTTGTGTTTCAACCACATCTCTATACCCGCACCCGTGATTTTGCCGCAGGTTTTGCTGCAGCCTTGGATGTGGCAGATCAGGTTTACCTGCTGGATATTTATCCGGCCAGGGAGTTACCTATCGAAGGTGTGACCTCGGAACTCATTCGTGAAAAAATGGAATTGAAACAAGTTGAGATGGTTTCTAAGGAGGACCTGGTTGAAAAAGTGAAGGTGTCAAAACCAGAAGTTTTGTTAACATTAGGTGCTGGTGATATTGATAAAATGGTGCCCGTGTTGGCCCGTGAATTAGAATTATTTATCAAGTAATAACTGGCATTCAGCAAAATGTTAATAAATATTTCATCATACATAAGTGTTAATACAAAAGGAAAAAGTATATTTAAACGGGATAAGTCTGTTGTGTTAAGAAAATGAGGCGATTAAAGAAAATAGCGTGGGTGTCGGTAGTAGTGTTGTACTTCCCGATTATCTTTTCATTCATTGCGATTGGAAAAGATAAGGTGGTGTGCGGCATGATTTCGTCATCCATTCAGGATAGTGTGGAGAATCGGTTTATCACACCAGAGGAGATACGGACATTGGTATTGGAGAAGTATCCGGGTATCCTGGGCCGTAAGGTAAAGGAGATTAATACCGAGGATATGGAGTCGTTTTTTGAGAAACATCCGGCCATTAGCAATTGTGAAGTGTATTTCACTTATGGCGGTTCGTTGCATGTAGATGTCACACAGCGCGAACCATTGGTAAGGGTGTTTGATGCTAACGGCTCTTATTACCTGGATAAAGAGGGGCTGAAAATGCCCACCTTTCGAAATCATTCAGCCCATACTTTGGTGGCGGCCGGATATATTGGGCGGATAAAAGAGGATAACGGATTGGTGAGGATTTCCAGAATGATTGATAACGATCAGTTTTGGAAAGCACAAATAGAGCAAGTATACGTGAATGAACATGGGGAATTGATTTTAGTACCCCGTGTGGGTGACCACCTCATTGAATTTGGGGGATTGGAAAGAATGGAAGAAAAGTTTCGCAATTTGCGGGCTTTGTACAATCACGGCTGGGATGCCCGTGAGTGGAATTTGTATAAAAAAGTCAACTTAAAATATAAAGGACAAGTCGTTTGCACAAAAGGATAGTTATGAGCCACGAATCCAAAATAATAGCAGCTATCGACATTGGCACCACTAAAATTGTGGCCATTGTAGGACGTACGACAGAAAATGGTACGTTAGAAATGCTGGGTATGGAGCATGTGCCCTCATCTGGTGTTAAGAGAGGGGTAGTGCTGAATATTGATGAAACGGTTGCTGCGGTAACGCAAGTAGTAACGCGTATTGAAGAAAAACTGAACATGAAGCTTTCAGATGTGTATGTGGGCATTGCCGGACAGCACATTAAAAGTTTGCGTAACCGCGGGTATCGCTTTATTGAAAAGGGATATGAAATTACCCAGGAAGATGTTGATCATTTGTTCGATGATAACTATAAGATTCCGGTGGAAGCGGGTGAGAAAATCATGCACGTGATACCGCAGGATTACATTGTGGATAATGAAATGGGCGTGAAAAACCCGGTAGGTATGTCTGGCCGACGATTGGAAGGGAACTTCCACATTGTGCTGGGACGGATTGCTTCGGTTAAAAACATTGAGAAATGCATTCGACGGGTAGGGCTTCAATTAAACGACTTGATTCTTGAACCTTTAGCTTCCTCGAAAAGTGTGTTGACTGATGAGGAAAAAGAAGCCGGTGTGGTGCTGGTGGATATAGGTGGGGGTACCACAGATGTGGCTGTCTTTTACGATGGCATCATTCGTCATACAGCTGTTATTCCATTTGGTGGCAATGTGGTAACATCTGATATTAAAGAAGGATGCTCCGTATTATATAAGCAAGCTGAATCATTGAAAGTACAGTTTGGCTCTGCTATGGGTGATATGGCCCGGGAAGATATGGTGGTAACCATTCCGGGTATTGCCGGATGGGAGCCTAAAGAAATATCATTCAAAAGCCTGGCGTATATTATTCAGGCACGTATGGAAGAGATTATTGATTACGTGACCTTTCAAATTGAGAGTTCAGGGCATTACGACAAAGTTGGGGCTGGTGTGGTATTGACCGGAGGAGGTGCTTTACTGAAGAATCTGCCGCAGTTAATAAAATATCGCACTGGATTAGATGTACGGGTAGGTTTGCCTGATAAGTTTTTGGCTGGTAATATTCCGGCAGAAGCACACATGCCAATGTATGCCACAAGTGTGGGCTTGTTAATGAGTGCTCATGACCGACCTGTCCGGAAACTGATAGAACCGCAATTATTTGGGGAGGTAGAGCCGCAAAAACAAACCATTGAAACACCCGTTGAGCCACGTAAGGCAGCGCCTAAAAAGGACAAACACAAACGGGAGAAGATGGATTACATTACGGGTGATTTATTCGGATCATTGAAAAAGAGTATCGCTGGCATCTTTGATGAACGCGATGTAGAAATGTAGAACTGAGGGGAAAAACAGAAAGGATATGACTGAAGACTTGATGAGTTTTGAAATACCAAAGGATAGGTCGTCCATTATAAAGGTAATAGGAGTTGGTGGCGGAGGAAGCAATGCGGTTAATTACATGTACAATCAAGGCATTAAAGATGTCAATTTTGTAGTTTGTAATACCGATGCACAGGCTTTGGAAAGCAGTCCGGTACCGGTAAAAATACAATTGGGTGAATCGCTGACCGAAGGTCGGGGTGCCGGGAACCGTCCTGATCGCGGACGTGAATCGGCCATTGAAAACCTGGAAGATGTTGTGAATGTGTTGGAAGATAATACCCGCATGGTGTTTGTGACAGCAGGTATGGGTGGAGGAACCGGAACGGGAGCCGCGCCGATCATTGCTAAAACAGCCAAGGAGATGGGTATTCTGACGGTTGGCATCGTGACCATTCCCTTTCGCTTTGAAGGGAAATTACGTATCAACCAGGCCTTGGATGGGATTGCCGAGATGGAGAAGAATGTGGATTCGTTATTGATCATCAATAATGAAAAGCTACGTGAAATGTTCGGCGATCTGAAACTGTCCAATGCATTTTCCCGTGCGGATGATGTGTTATCAACAGCTGCAAAGGGAATTGCAGAAATCATTACGGTACATGGTTATATCAATGTGGATTTTGCCGATGTGCAAACCGTGATGAAAGACAGTGGTGTGGCCATCATGGGATCAGCGACGGCTGATGGTGAGAAACGCGCCATTGATGCCATTCAGGCTGCATTAGAATCACCGTTGTTGAATAATAACGCCATTCAGGGGGCAAAAAATATTCTGCTAAATATTACATCCGGTGTGGATGAAATCACCATGGATGAAGTGGGGGAAATTACCGATTATGTACAGGAGACAGTTGGCGATAGTGCTTCCATTATTTGGGGTACCGGTAACGATGAATCTTTGCAAAGTCAGGTATGTGTGACCATTATTGCCACAGGTTTTGCGAGTGGTCAATTGATTGAGGGCAATAGCAAACCGAAAAAAGAGGTGACGCGTTTTTCTTTGGATGAAAATGGCGAAGTGACCAGTGCGGATGCTGTTCCAAAATCAAATCCTCAACCCACTGCTGAACCTGCCGAGGAGAAAGGACGGGTGGTTGATTTTGAGCTGTTGGACCGAGAGAAGGAAGAACGGATCGATCGCTTTTATCAGCCCATTGTGCCACCTTCCAACCGACGGTCTGAGGTGGAACATTTTAATCCGGCTCAGTTTAATTGGGATGATCAGGTGCCTTCCGCATCTGGGTCTAGTTATTATAAGGCACAGGTCAACCAGGAAGAGATTGAAGATGAACGTTTGATTGAGCAATTGGAGAATGTACCGGCATATAAGCGCAAGAATTTAAACATTGCCAATAAGAAGGAGCCACAACCCGAAGAGAATAAAGTGAGTCGCTTTTCCTTGTCTGATGATGGTAAGAACGGACCTTCCATCAGCCGGGATAATCCCTATTTGCACGATAATGTAGACTAATAATAAGTTCAGATATGAAGTTAGCAGATCAAATAAATACCGATATTAAGGAGGCCATGAAAGCTAAAGCGCGTGTGCGTTTAGAGGCTTTGAGAGGGGTTAAAAAAGAAATCATCGAAGCCAAAACAGCTAAAGGGTCCGGTGATGACGTGAGCGATGACGATATCATTCGCATCATTCAAAAGATGGTAAAACAACGTAAGGATGCCGCGGAGCTTTTTAAATCACAAAGTCGCGAAGACCTGGCTGAAAAAGAGATGGAAGAAATAGAAGCTATCAAAGGTTATTTACCGGCTCAGTTGAGTAAGGAAGAGTTGGAAACCGCTGTTAAAGCCATCATCGAAAAAGTGGGAGCCACGTCCATGAAAGAGATGGGCAAAGTAATGGGTATGGCTTCTAAAGAATTGGCCGGACGTGCTGAAGGCAAGGAAATCTCAGCTATGGTGAAAGTGCTTTTAGGATAGGACTTTACTTATGATATTTGATGGGCCTGGTAGTAATATCAGGCCCTTTTTTTATGATAGAGTAGCTCATTTTAGTGAAAGTTGTTTTTTTGCTATGGAACAGTTAAAAATTAATGATGAACCGTTGAATGGTGAATATATTGAAGCAACCTTATTTGTACTAATGCGTCGTTTTGAATCCAACCTCATTGCCGAAAGTTGGTCATTTCTAGTTTTATAATATAAAAACAGGGATTATTCATGCCGGAACCTAAACCATCAAACGCCGAATATATATCCAGAATCAATAAAGCCTTTGATTACATTGAGTTAAATCTCGAAAAACCAATGACCTTAGATGAGTTAGCTGCGGTGGCTAATTTTTCGAAATATCATTTTAATCGGATTTTTCACTCTTTGGTGGGCGAAACGCCTTTTCAATTTGTACAGCGACTCCGGCTTGAAAAAGCGGCGTCATTCATGCTGGCCAACAAGTATGAAAAGATTTCTGAAATCGCTTTTAAATGTGGATTTTCCGATGGTTCAATTTTCTCCCGAAACTTCAGGAATTACTTTAAAATTTCGCCTTCGCAGTATCGGAAAGAGAAATTTCAGAAGCGCAATATTAGTCAACTGAATAGCAATAATACACAACAAGGCCTCGGGTCTGAGCTCTATTTTTGTCCGGAATCACAATTTACTAAATGGCGGACAAATATGGAATTTAACAAGAGTGTGGAAGTTAAAGAGCTTCCAAAGATGACAGTGGCCTACATTCGAAATGTAGGGCCTTATAATGGTGATCAGAAATTGTATAAGTATCATCAGAATAAATTGTTTGCCTGGGCTGGAGCAAGAGGCTTGATGGGGGGCGAAGACTTTATGTACCTGGTTTTGTACCATGATAATCCCAAAGTAGCCTTGAGTGAAAATTTGAGGATGAGTTTGTGTGTTACAGTGCCTCCTAAAACAATAGTGGGGGGTGAAGTTGGTAAAATGGAGCTGGCAGCATCTCAATATGCCATCTGTCGGTTTGAACTCACCGCAGCTGACTTCCCCAAAGCGTGGGAATGGGTCTATGGGCATTGGTTACCCAATAGCGGGTATGAACCGGACGATAAACCATACTTTGAAACTTATCCAGAAGAACCCAAAGGTGAAATTTTCATTGTGGATTTTTGCATCCCGGTTAAACCAGTTTAACAAAATTGCAGAAGATTATCTGCGCAAGTTTTATCTGCATATTTGGTTGACCCATATAAAAAAGAGAGGGTGCTAATGCCCTCTCTGAAATAAATGCCATTTAACTCAATGTAATCACCATAAAGGGCCACTTTGACATTGCCAGAGAAGCTTGCTTTTCCGGGATGTTTGGCTTTTATAATGATCGGGGCCTCGGGTGTACCGGATGCTTTTATGAGCAGTTTAATATCGGTATAATCGCCATCGTTTATCAAAATGGTCATGCCAGGTTTGTCCATGGAGAGTTGCTTTTCCAAATCCTGAACAGTATTCACTTCAGTTTGTTGGGCAAGAGCTCCCGGAGAGAATAACCAGGCCGTTATTGAAAGTAATAGAATGTGTTTTACTGAGGTCCTCATGGTTTGTTGTATTTGAAAAAAGCATGTAAATGTTTTATCATTATACATGCTTTTTTATGAGTGATGATTTATATCCTGAGTTAATCCCATTGGAAGAACTCTGGTTCATTGTGTTATTGTTTCACAAACTTTATGACTTCGCTCTTTTGTTTAGTCATGATCACTTTCAGGTAATAGATGCCTGATTGCAATTGACTCACGGGTATAGATTTTACAGATCCGATTTTTTGCAGCATTTGTTTTCCAGTACTGTTATAAATGATGATACTGTCAATTGTCTGGTTACTTTCCAGGTGTAGGATATTTTCAACCGGATTGGGATAGATGTTTAAGCTACCCTTTTCTATTTCAGCGGCGATGGCGTTGGACAGATCCAGGTTCAAGGTATATGTTTTCCACGATCCATCTTCTGCCACCACATTGATGAAGGCCATACCTGGTATTTGTGAAGGGTAATCAATTTCATGAGTGGCCAGCGATGATTGGTTAGTAGCTGAAATGACCGGTATTTCTTCTGTGTTCTTAACCGTTACAGCATAACTTTCCTGTTGTGGCGTGAAATTATTCAAAGGGCTATCGTTTACACGGATCTCACTTAAATAAGCGTTTCGATCGGGAGCATAACCAACCCATGAAATATTGTCAATAGCAGTGGCACATTTAGTCACTGATTTATTCTGAATAGTGATGGTGATGTTGCCCTGAATGGTCAAATCAGCAATTTCTATTTTGTATTGTTCAGCACCGGTATGGGTGACCGTTTTCACTACTTGATTATTGATTAGCACTTCCAGGGTGCGTTCTACACCATCGGCCCAGAGATCTTTCACATCAAAAGACAGTGAACTGATACCGCCAGGAATTTCTTCTGACCAAACACCCGTTTTGTTATTGTAGAAGTAAATACAATTACCGGTACCCAGGTGGGTGCTTTTTTTACCATCTACAAACCAGGTGATGTCTTGATTACCCACAAATGAGGTATTCACCCAGCCAATTTCAGTAAAACGTTCAAAATCCTCCACATAACTATCGGCCACCGTTACATCTATTGTATAGAGTGTTTGACCACCGGCACTATTGCTGACGATGATATTCACCAGGCCCGGGTAAGTATTGGGTTTTGTGATGATCACTTCATCTCCTGCATTTTGAGCCACTGCTTCTACGCTGGGGGTATGTCCCACCGGGATAGTGATTTGCTTGTATAGGGTCGCTGGTGTCCAGTTAGGCAAGTTAGCATCATCTACTTGTAGGGTACTTAATAAAGGAGGATTTTGCGTTAAATTTACTTCAACCGGAAAGCCGTGAATGCACGTGAATTCCAGAATAGTGGTATTATTCTCCCAGGCCACAAATTCACAGTTGTCTGCTGGTTTGGCAAGTGCATACTTTCCGTTCAGGGTTATTTGTATTTTTCGCTCACTCACTTCTGCTGTATGGGTTAACGAAGTCGGTACTTCCATGTTAATAGCCGGATCAGCCATGGATAACTGCAGAGATTGGGCATTTTCCTCTTTCACCATTATCAGACATGGATAACTGGTGTTTTTAATGTGCGAACTGGAAATATCATTAGCCGCTTCGAACAATACATATCCGGTGGTATGGGTTGCATTATCTTTCACAATATGAGCTGTGTGGTCTTTCCGGATGACTTCATAAGGCGCATTGTCACTACTCATGTCGGCTTTAAAGGTAGTCAGATCAGCTGTATTTGATTGCACCAATAGCGCATATTCATAATCCGCATTAGTTGGTGAAGTGCCGTGATCAATCCATGCGGTAGCAAAGTTTCCATAGTTCACCGTCCGGTCTTTGTTGTTACGGGACTCCTGGTTTGATTTTTCAATCTTAATATTTCCGGCTGGAATGTAATAACCATTTCCTTTGGTATCCATCAATGTGATGGGTGAACTGACTGTTTCATCCCTTTGAATTGGAAACTGATCCAGTTGTTCATCATTCAAACGGACGATTTCGCTGGTGCTGGTAAGGTGCGTTTGGAAAAGTGTTGTCTCAGTCGCATTATGGCTATTGGAGTTGTTAATATCACTTCCCAAACAGACAATGCGGTTATCAAATGCAAATACCGACTTGCGCGCCACAAAGTCATCGGTGTAATTTGTATAGTTGTTTTCATCCAGCTTCATCCCAAAGATACCGTTATCACCCAGCGAACAGGCACCGGCAAAGGCTTCGTTGTGAGAGCGTTCATTGAGGTTGCTTCCGGAATATTCCAGCTGATCGTAGGGCAGATGGATCGTTGTGGCTCCCGGGAAGCGGTTCCAATCCCAGCCTTCCAATACAAAACCACTTTCGGCAGCACTTACCGGATTTCCCGATGCCAATACTTGTACACCACCATATCCCTGGTAGCGTCCATAGCGATTATTGGAAGTATAGATTTCGGTGCCGGTCACGATGTTATTAAAACCTTTGGTGGCTACCAACCATTCGTCACGTCGGTGCAGGTTAAGTGCGCCATAATTGACACTTTTATTGCCTGATGGAGTGGCTGCCGGCTGAATACCCAGTGCGGCAAATTCGTTGTACAACTCTTTTTTATATTTGGTCAATCGCATGTATTCAGCGGCCGCTTCCCGATCAAGTGGTGTGGATGCTTTGGCCAGGTAGGCGAAGGCGTTGATGGCACCGTTACTAATGCTTTGATCAATGGGATGACGACCTGAGACACTATGAATAGCAGAGTGTTTATTGGCATACCAGGCATGGATGGTCAATCCCTTTTTAAGGTTGGCCAGCGATTGAGAAGATACATTATAGTGGGTGTTTCCTATGTATTGCAAGATATTTCCAAGACTACCGTACCCGCCATTTAAATAGTTGGCATAGAGCATTCCATGGTGAAAACCGGCACCGTCAGGTTTAAATCCACCAACTGTTCCAAGACTGGGTTGCATGACGGCATCCATCCAAAGCTTGAATGATTGCATATCACGGGCCAGTTCGGGTGAGTCGTCACGTAGCAAGATGGCCATTAGTCGTCCAGGTACTACTGTATTCCAGGCGTCGATAATGCCTTGAAAGTTTTCGGGTTGGGGTAAATGACGGATCTCCTGCACGCCTGTCCAGTATTGTATCATGTCAAAGGCTTGCTGGAATTTATTAGCATCCTTCAGGGCCTCCTGCATCAACCAAATAGCCTTGGGAAATCCTCGGAATTCATATCCATAATGGTGATTGGTGCCGATGCCACTTCCCACTGTTAAACCTTGATCGTAGAGCCAATCCAATATGTCGATAAACATTTGATCGAAACCGGTTTCCCGGTTATGATGCCAGGCCTTGGCGATGTCATATACCAAATCATCCAGATCATTTAAGCGTTTATCATTATTCGCAGAAACATACTCATCAGCAGGTACAAAAGCATTTCCGGTGATGGCAGTGCCGTTTCGTTGAATTTGCAGTGCATTGAATTCGTTTTGAATAGCTGTCAGGCGTGAGGCAGAAGGTACTTTTCCGGCAATGTCTGCTGTTATGCGGTTGCGGATTTCGGCGAAAGCGGTAGTTTCTTCAGTGGCGATAGTGGTTGGTAAAGCGACCTGATACTGATAGGTGCTTTCCCAGTGCCACAAAGCTGCCCAGTGGTTAGCATTCATATCCGGATTGATATAAGGGAGTTGGGCATCCGGTGTTACGCGGTCGTTAATGCGATTGGACGGAAATTTCATCCGATCAAAGAACAGCGCTCCGCCTGTTGAAGTAGCAGGTGCGGTAATGCGCATTGAGGTGAGGTTCTTATCATTCTTTGATCCGTACATATCTTCGTCAAAGCGAATCCAGCAAGCACGCCATCCGGTAAAATTAAGATGATAGTTAAAGTGATAAGGTACTGAACCATTGTTTGTCAGGTATTCGAACTTTAAATCCGCATCTTTAGCATCTTCATTATAAATCCAGAGGATCATTCCTCCTTTATAAGCCTGGCAAGCCTGGGCTAACCCGGATGGGTTGGAGATGGTGATTTGTGCCGAGGGGACCCAATCCCATTGGACAGATTGAGTGCCCATTTTATGATGAGATGATGAGATAGAAAGGGCATTATTAGTGGCGGACCAATTGCCTGGCACCTGACCTTCCAGACCCAGGTAATTTTGGGCTGATGCAGCAAAAAAGCAGAACAGCAGTATAGTAGATAGGATTGTTTTCATAAGTGATTGTTAGTATATTTCCCGATAAAGTGTCTATAAGCCAAAAAAGCCCGGCCGAGGCCGGGCTGAGGCAACGCTTGATTTTAGCGTTTAAGTAGTTTGTTTGTAATTACTGTTCCGTTTTTCAGCGTCAGTTTGAGCAGATAGATACCGGCTGGATATTCGGCAATATCCATCGTATGAGATGTCAGGAAATGCTGTTTTAAATGTGTCCCGTTCATGTTGTAAAAATCAACCACTGTTACTTCATTTGCAAAATGAATGTTGTTTTGGGCTGGATTAGGGAAAACGAGTTTTGATTTGTCAATAGTAATATCATCAATAGCGGTTGGTGTATCACTATATGAAAAGCGAACTTCACTAACGCGCCATATACCAGGTCTATCAATAGTGGGAGAATCTTTCACATTATCAACCACTCCCGGCTTTGTCACCTGATATCTGAATGCTAGAACAAGGTTAGTGGCAGACTTCCATGAGTTCAGGTTTAGGGTGGATTTTGTCCAGTTACTATCATAGGTAACATCATCATCAATTTGATCCAACTGAGAGGTCACATCGGTCCATGTAGTTGTTGCCGGGTCACCGGTATAGTTTTC
>Ga0193953_1001393_pt1 | contig 11188 bp, 5 predicted proteins | sample BB_4_MG_FD_140325 | JGI IMG/M metagenome (GOLD analysis project Ga0193953, IMG submission 140325) | Microbial mat bacterial communities from the Broadkill River, Lewes, Delaware, United States - BB_4_MG | ecosystem: Environmental > Aquatic > Freshwater > River > Microbial mats | place: USA... | reverse complement strand
GGTTTTAGATTGACCCAAGGTTTTTTTAAGACCTGTTTGGCAACCTTTTTAAAAGGTTGGCCCCCGGCAGGGCCGCCGGAGGCATCTTTAACCTGGCTGCCTCCGGCGGCGAGGGTGGCAAAGCCACATTAGGCAAAACACCTCGAAAGCGGATTGCGAATGCTCCCGGCCTTCGTTCCTCAGGCCGATCACATTCGCAGACGGGCTACGCCCGTAACAACTCAAGCTCCGATGGCGAGATAAACAACCGCCATGCCTCTGGGTTGTCTTCCCCGGCTGCGAGACACGTGGTGGTCGTTGCATCACCATGACTCAACATCACACACCCCCTTTGTGTAACCGAATGGCCGGGGATCCATGCATGGGCTCCGCCCCTGGTTAAAACGTGCAGAAGAGAGAGGTGGTGAGGTCAAAAAGGACCACTTCATCGGTATCTCCGAAGCCGCGGTTGAAACCCGCGCCACAGGTCATGCCAATGTGATCGGTAAGCGGAACATCCACCCCCACCCCGAACCGCGCCACACCACCACATCGGGAATCATCCTCATCTGAAAGAGAATGTTCAGCCTCGAGCTCAAGGGCGCCGATGCCCGCTGAGATGTATCCTTTGCTGTGGGTGCCCATGGAAGAGACGTACCGACCGCCCAGGGTAAGCATGGAAACGGAGGCATCGCCATCGGTCAGGTCGGTGTCCACGTCAAAGTGGCTTGTTGTGGCGCCATAGACTTCGGCTTCCCATGAGGAGTTCAGGCGATACCCGAGAGCAAACTGCCCCCCGATGCCGACTTCCTGGTTGAAGGCGTCATACATCATCACGGGTCCTGCGGAGAGACGAACAGTATCTGATTCAGCGGCAAAGAGGGGCTGAGCCACCAGAAGGAGCAGAGCAAAAATAAGACTTATTTTTTTCATGATTGTATCCTGATCAAGCGTAAGGTGTATGAAAACTGCAAACCGACAATACAAACTCGCCGGCATTCCCGTCGGCACCGCTTTGTCATGCCAAACGGGAACAGTGGGTTCCAACTAACAAGCGGCGTGTTTTTACACCACGCGAGGATAACACACAAGAAAAACACACCATACTGCACTCCAAAACAGCGTACGCAACACATGAGACATCTCTTAAAACACGACTCCATATATGCCCCCCTGAACTCCCACCACCTCATTGAATATCGGGTTTCGAACAGCGAAACCGCCGTCTTTCAAGGCGCACCCTGACAGGTTATTTTCTTAATGAGAGGAATAGAGAGGCGGGATGAGACATGGAGGAAAAACCGTAAACACTGTCTTCAGGCAATGAAAGGGTGTAGCAACAAACGCCACGGAATCGATGGGACCATTTTGGGGACGTCGGTCCCTTTCTCAAACTGACACCCCATTGGGCATCTAAAAAAGGGACAGTAACGATTCAGATCTTCAAAAGCGGCCTCCGGCGGCAAGGATGGCGAAGCCACATAAGGCAAACACCCTTGAAAGCAGATTCCGAAAATCATTCAAGGACCACTTTTTTAAATCTGTTTGGTTAACGTTCTAATCGTTTTGCCCCCGGCAGGGCCACCGGGGGCATACGCTGAATAGTTACCGCTCGTGATTACATCCGCCACTCCACACCGATGCCGATGTTGATGGTCTCTTTTTCCATCTTGATTCCACGTTCATCAGTGTAATCGTCGTAAAAATAAGGGCTCACCCCGAAGTTAAATGAGAGGGTGTCGCTGTGATTGTATTTAAACCCCGCAGCAATGGCCTGGTACTCCAGCTTGGGGTTCACGGTTAACATGCTCTCCTGGTTGTCCTTCGGATCACACATGATATAGCCCGCACTTAACGTCCACTTCGGGCTCAGGTCATACTCAACGGCGTAAGCGAGGTAATAGCCGTTCCCGAGTTGATCCTCTGCCCCGCCACGGTCTGCGTGTTTCTGCCATGCGACGGTGCCATCCATGGCCACACGCCACTTCGGCGTGATGTGATACATGGCCCCTATGGCCGTCTGTGCAGGAAAATCCTGACGAAACGTGTCCCCTTCCGCCACCATGCTGCCCACAACCGGCAGTAAGGGGTGATTTCCTCCCAGGGTATCCACACTGTACTCAAGCTTGGTTCTCATCTCATGGCGAAGGGCGAGGTCAAGTCGATCCGTGGCTTTCCAGGAGAGCCCGAAGATCGGGGCAACGCCTGAGGCATCCGCTGAAGCCTCAAGGACCTCCCCACCATCCACCTTGCCATCCATGACGCCCATAATGGCGCGCACGCCCCCGGACACGGCGAGGGTGTCCGATATCTGGTAGGAGACTCCGGTGGTGATACCGGGCACAATGTAGGTCAACTCTGTCTTGTCGTGGAAGGTAAAGTCAAAGGGTCCCATACGTCCCATGGAAAAACCATCATCATACGTCACGTCCCCCAATCCACCAAACGCTGCAACGGCTGCATACGCTCCGAGTTTTCCCTTTCTGTAGACCCCGAACATATGCGGAACATACGAGGTGGTGGTTGTCCCGAAGGTCTCCCCCTCGAAGGAGTGCCTCCAGTCTTTGGGAACAATCTGCCCCGTAAGGCTCAGGTGAAGCCCATCCTCGAGCCAGGCGGTTCCCGCCGGGTTGTAGATGGCTGCATCCGTTGAATCCGATGCGGCGACTCGTGCGGGCATTCGGGAAAATTCCGCGCTGAGGCTTGACTGATTGTCCACCATGCTTGCCATGGCGGTTGTGGAGATAAGAAGGGCCGTGGAAAACCCCGCACCCATTTGCGATATCAGTTTCTTCATTTGTGATGCTCCTTCCAACTATGGGTCCTGCCCCCTCGACTAAACGTCGATCACACACCCGAATAGCATTTCAAGAACAGTGCCAAAAAACATCACATTGAAATCACGTCACAATTTTATAGCGCCAGCAATCTGTCACCAAATAGCGTAGTTTTATCATTTCAAATACGGAACAAATGCGATATTTGGTATTACCAGATCTGCTGCCACTATGCCTCCGGCGGCAAGGGTGGCGAAGCCACACTATGCAACATACCTTGAAAGGAGATTGCGCTTTGCCCCTCGCTCCTCGGACCAAATCACATCCCCCATTGATTCGAGTGCTGCCAATGATCATTTTTTAAACCTGTTTGTCAAACCCAGCTCATAAAAAATGGCAAACGTTTGGCCGCCGGAGTTATTCCGGCCAAAGTCAACCCGAATTCAGCTCACGTCATGGTTGAACCTTTCAGAAAAAACCATGAAGAGCCCTTCGGGCTGCATGAAGGAGCTTGAGTAACCTCTTCGGTTATTCACGGGCGCAACCCGTCAGCAGATGTGACGTACCCGAGGAACGAGGGTTCGGAGCATTTGCGAACCTGGGTTCCAAGGACTCAGTCCTTGGCCGCCGGAGGCACAAGCTGAACCGTTACAATCTGCCCATGCTCGAAAAGAACCGAAAGAAAGGCTTCATGATGGAGACTCATATCGACGACTACCATTTTTTCAGAGAGGCGACCCTTCGCATTTGCGGCAGCCTGCACGTCCAGGATGCCCTGGATGCATTCCGGGTCTATGCAGAAACCTGCATCCCCATGGATGAGGTTCGCATCGCCTTTTTTGACGAGCGCTCGAGCAGCGGCATCATCCTTGCCGACTCCTCCCCCGGAGAACCCTCGCACTTCACCCGTTCCGCGCGCTTTACGCAAAACGAGCTGCAAAGGTACCGGAAAGCCATGCTCAGGGACGGCACAACCCTCATCATCAACGACTTCGAGCATGCCGACGAAATCTACCGCCTTGCCCACGCCCGTCACAAAACCGATGTCTCTGCCAGGTCAAAACTTCGGCTCAACCTCACCAGAGAAGGGCATGCACTTGGCGTCGTGACCCTGTTCTCCAATAAAAAGCACACCTATACTCATCAACATGCACGGCTGTTGGAGCTCCTCCACGACCCCTTTGCCATGGCCATGTCCAATTGGCGCCAGCACCTCACCCTCACCCACTACCAGAAGATTCTGAAAGATGACTGTCAGTTCTATCGCGAAGCCCTGGAAAAACGTGCAGGGGCAGATATCATCGGGGCTGACGCCGGGTTAAAAGGGGTGATGGAAATGGTGGGAAAGGTCGCCGGAACCAACAGTCCGGTGATGATCCTGGGAGAAACGGGGGTGGGGAAAGAGGTGGTGGCCAACGCCATTCACAACGCCTCGGAACGACATAACGGCCCCTTTATCAAGGTCAATTGCGGAGCCATTCCGGAAAGCCTCATCGACTCGGAACTCTTTGGCCATGAGAAAGGCGCCTTTACAGGGGCCACCCAAAGTCACCGGGGACGGTTCGAGCGCGCCTCCGGCGGGACCCTCTTCTTAGATGAGGTGGGCGAGCTCCCTCCCCAGGCTCAAGTTCGACTCCTGCGGGTCCTGCAACACCGAACCCTGGAGCGCGTGGGGGGAACCGACCCCATCCCCGTTGATGTGCGGATCATCTCCGCCACCCACCGGGACCTGACCTCCATGGTGGAAGAAGGCCTGTTTCGTCAGGACCTCTGGTTCCGACTCGACGTCTTCCCCATCCACATCCCCCCTTTGCGGAAAAGGAGCACGGATATTCCCGATCTCGTACACCATTTTGTGGAAGAAAAATGCAGGGAGCTGAAACGACACACCCCGTGGAAGATTCCGGAGGAGGCCATGAAGCGGCTGGAAGAGTACCCGTGGCCGGGCAACGTGCGGGAACTTCAAAACATCGTGGAGCGGGAACTGATCCTCAACCCAGGTGAAGCCCTCACCTTTGACAGCTTCCTTCCACGCGCTGTGCCCCATGCCCCGGAAACAGATTCACAGACGGTCGTGGAACCCCTGGATACCGTCGTCACCCGAGCCATTGAAGCCGCCCTCAAAGCCGCCCGCGGAAAGGTTCAGGGAAAAGGCGGCGCCGCAGCCCTGCTTGGGCTCAACGCAAACACCTTAAGGGCCCGAATGCAAAAACTCGGCATCCGATTCGGCCGCCATGGGGGCGACAACGCCCCGAGGTGAGCCACCTTCCAAAGCGGGTTGCGCCCCCGGCGGCCCTGCCGGGGGCCAAACGTTTGAAAAGCTTGACAAACAGGTTTTAAAAACGATTTCTGTTCATTCGAAGGTGAAGGGGTTGCCGACTGTAATCGTCTTAACAAGCTACCGGAAAAGTTTTCGGGGCTCATTTCAAAAAGCGACCCGCCGGAGGCATAGCTGCTTTTTGGGAACTGAATAGTTACCCACAGACAGTGCATGCACTTGTGACGGCCGCTGAGCAACCTCACACACCGCGCGAATGCGGACGCGATTCACATAGCATATCTACAACCGTATCGCATTCGCCATAGGGTTTCGAGGTGCCCCCACCTCGCCGCCGGAGGCTTGCTTCTCCCTCGCCCCTCCCCCAGACCTAACGTTCAATCCGCATGCCGCATTCCCCACAAAGAAAATGGACGGTGAAGCGGCCCTTGTTGTTTTCGAGGATCAGGGGCTCGGCCTGGCTTGTTTTTCCAGGGCAAAGGCCGAGGGTCTCGCGGATGCAGTGACGGGTCTCCATGACGGTAAGGTCGTTTTCCCGTCCTTTCACTTCAAAGGCGGGTTCGATGGTCGTGACGCCACGCTTCGTGTAAAATTGCTGGGCCAGGGCGTTGGCCACGTTGGCTTTGTAATCAAGGCGAGTCGCTGGAAAGGGAACCACCGGTCGTTCCACAGGTGCGCTCTCTCGCTCAGGTGCTGATCCGGACTCTTCCATCAGAAGGTCCACCACTTCTCGGCGAAGCCGGTTGATCTCTGAAACAGGGATAAAAAGGGGCGACATGTTGAGGGTCAGCTGTTTCAGATAAAATGGAGTGCCCCCCAGCTTGGCCAGCTGGGTTTCCAGTGTTTGCCTGGCCTTCTCTTTGTCTCTGGCCGGCATGGGTTCCACACCGAACCAATGGGTAATCGAGCGGCCCGTCTCATCCGTGGCGGCAATCCAGAGTCCGTCCTTCACCTCTTTAACTTTGAGGGTCAGGGCAAGGCGTCTTTCGGCGCTCTCCTTTTCAAGGAGTTTCAGAAAGGCGTGGTCGTGGTTTCGGTAGACGACAGCCCCTTTGAAAAGACCTGTCTTGTATACCGGCACATTGGGGCGGATGAGCCCTCCCTCCACGCGGTTCGCCTTAACCCCTTTCAGGTTCTTTTTTTCATCCAGAAAGCAGAGGCCGTCGCCGTTCACGATGGGCGTACGCCCCTTGTCCAGCTTGAGGGTCACGTGATCTTTGGCCACATTCACCACGGTGCCCATGCGTTCGCCCATGGCCTTGGGGGTATCAAAGGAGGCCACCTTTCCACGCCTGCCGGAGAGATAGTAGTCGGTGCCTCCCCGGAAAAAACTCTTTTCAAGGTTGGGGGTGAAGTGGTGGGTCACGGTTCCGAAGGAATCTCGCGTTGCACCGCCTCGCCTTTCAAACTCCCGGTCCAGAGCCTGCCTGTAAAAAGCGGTCACGTTTTTCACGTAGTCCATGGACTTGAGGCGCCCCTCTATTTTAAAGGAGGAGATACCGGCATCGATCATGCCGCCGAGGTGGGCGGAGCGATCCATGTCTTTTAAGGAGAGGAGGTGCCGGTCTTCCGCCAGAACATTTCCTCCGGCCTCTTTCAGATCCCAGGAAAGCCGGCAGGGCTGGCCGCAGGTGCCGCGGTTGGCACTTCGTCCGCCCAAAGCGGCGCTCATCCAGCACTGGCCGCTGTAGCTCACGCAAAGCGCCCCATGGACAAAGGCCTCCAGGGGAACGGTGGTGGCATCTGATATGGCTGTGATCTCTTTCAGGGAGAGCTCCCGGGCGAGGATCACCCGCTCGAAGCCGGACTCTTCCAGAAAACGAACCTTTTCAGGTGCCCTGTTATCGGTCTGGGTGGAGGCATGAAGGGGGATGGGCGGCAGGTCCATTTCCAGAAAAGCCATGTCCTGGACAATAAGGGCATCGACCCCTGCATTCCAGAGGGCAACGACCTGCGATCGGGCCTCCTCCAGCTCGGCATCTAAAAGCAGGGTATTCATGGTGACATGCACCTTGGCCCCATAAAGCCTTGCATGCCGGCAGAGAGCTTCGATATCAGCCAGTGTGTTGCCCGCGGCAGCACGTGCCCCGAACTTTGGAGCCCCAATATAAACGGCATCGGCCCCGTGGTTAATGGCCGCCATACCGCATGCCAGGTCCTTTGCAGGGCTCAGCAGTTCTATCCTTCGTTTTTCCATGACAAGTCCCCATTCAAAAGTATGAAAGGTCGAAGCGCTCCGCTTCGACCTTTCCCACTGTATACCAGAAGCCATGGCACCCTGTCACTTCTTATGGAACACAGACAATGGTGAGCCACCAAAACCAGCACATATAAACTCATGTAATATGCCTTATGCCCGATGAGTCCATCTTCGATGGTTGGCCACGCCTGAACCACGAACGAACCTGAGCCGTAACGTGTGGATCGCCTCAAACCGGATAAAAAAACAGTAACGATTCAGCGGATGCCTCCGGCGGCCCTGCCGGGGGATAAATGTTTGCCCGATCTGAAAGGGTGGGTTTAACAAACAGGTCTTAATGAAACGCCCTCACTCATTCCCGCATCCGCATCCTGCTTTCAAGGTGGCACACCTTGCCGCCGGCATAGCTACTTTGTTTCAAAAATACGACCGAAGGAGCTCACGTTCAACGGTTGCATCAAACCGACAACCTTCCCCTAAGGGCACTGTTTCACTACACAAATCCCTGCAAAAAAAGAGCGCCCCATAAAATTCCATGATTTCAGGGCCCTAAGAAAAGCCTCTCAAAAAAAACAAGATTACCGCTAAACGAACAACCCGTACCAGTCGATATTAACTATGATTTCAAAACAACCTTGGGGATAAAACACGGGATGAATAACCGTAATTAAGGAACAGGGCTCTTACCGGGTGCCCTGCCATAATGCGGGTAATCCAGTGCACGACAGACTGTTTGTCGGCAGTCAGAACGGCAATGGTGTATTCATGCGTGTCATGTGTGCATACGATCTTTGTGAACAACTGAATCCGGAGACGCCAAAAAATGCTGAAAAACATGAAATTACGAGGGAAAATTGTCGTTCTTATTTCCCTGACCGCTTTTATCGCCTTCACGGTTTCCATTACCGTGATGACGACCAAAACGCGTGAAATGGCAAAAAATGAGGCCCTGAACAAGGGCACTGAAATGGCTTACCGCTATGCCAACGAGGTGAAGGCCATCCTCGAAGAGCCCATGGTTGGTTCCCGTGCCCTGGCCTACGCCTTCATGGGAATGAAAAAACAGGGCGAAATGCCTGATCGTGAAACCCTTAACAACCTGCTCAAAGGGGTGGTTGAAAACGATACCAAGTTAGAGAGCCTCTGGGCCTGCTTCGAAGCGGACGCCCTGGACGGCCGGGACGCCGACTATGCCGGCACTCCCCACCACGACGACTCCGGACGGTATATCCCCTACATCTTCCGAACCGGCGGGGCCCTCACCGTGGACCAGCTCCGGGACTACATGATCCCTGAGACCAACAACTACTACGCCATTCCCCAGAGCACCGGCAATGAGTACATCACCCCACCCACCGTCTATCACATCGGGGAAACCGGGATGGACGTGGTCCTCACCAGCATGGTAACCCCCGTCAAGCACGGTGGAAAAACGTTAGGGGTTGTGGGCCTCGACATTGAGCTTAAGTCCCTCTCCGATCTGGTGGCCACCATCAAGCCATACGAAACGGGCAGTGCCGCCATTGTTGCCAACAACGGCACCTTTGCCGCCCATGTGGACAAAGAGCGCATCGGCAAGGCCATTGGGGACCAGGGCGAGTGGCACAAGGCCATGGAGGCTGTCAAGGCCGGCAGGACCTATAGCTTTACAGACCATTCAGACTCCCTTGACACGGATATCCAGAGAATCTTCGTCCCCATTGAACTCGGAAACACCGGGCAGCCCTGGTCCTTCCTGGTCAACCTGCCCATGGACAAGGTGATGGCAAACGCGCAAAGCATCCTGATCACCAACATCACCATCGGGGTCATCTCCTTTCTCCTCTTCGCGGCCGTGGCCTGGGCCATCGCCACCTCCATCGTGGGACGCATCAAAGAAAATGCCGTCATGATGAACGACATTGCCGAAGGCGAGGGAGACCTAACCAAACGCCTTCAGGTCCGTTCCACCGACGAGATTGGGGAGCTCTCCTCAGGTTTCAACCTCTTCATGGAAAAACTCCTCGACCTCATCCGTGACGTGGCATCCGGAGTCTCCTCCGTGAACGGCTCGTCCACAGGCCTTCTCACCATGTCCGAGGACCTTGCCCAGAGCGCTGGCCATGCGTCGTCCCGAGCCACCAGCGTGGACCAGTCCACCCGTGACATGACCGACAGCTTAAACGGTGTGGCCGCTGCCATCGAGCAGTCCTCTGCCAACATCGCCATGGTGGCAACAGCCACCGAAGAGATGTCCTCCACCATCAATGAGATCGCCAAAAATACCGAAACCGCACGAGACATCTCAGCCACAGCCCTGGATCGTACCCACGCCACCTCGCGTGAGATGGATGCCCTCCAGAAAGCGGCTGAAGAGATCGGCAAGGTCACCGAGAGTATCACCGACATTTCCGAGCAGACCAACCTCCTGGCCTTAAACGCCACCATCGAGGCAGCCCGAGCAGGAGAGGCAGGCAAGGGATTTGCCGTCGTGGCCCATGAAATCAAAGAGCTGGCCGGCCAGACCGCTGAAGCGACCCTGGGCATCAAAAAGATTGTCGAGAGCGTTCAGACCACGGCCTCCAACTCGGCTTCCGGCATGACAGAGATATCCACCGTCATCACCGAAGTGCACGATATTGTGGCCACCATCGCCGGTGCCGTGGAAGAGCAGTCCGCTGCCACCAGTGAGATCGCCCAGAACGTCAACCAGGCGTCCCAGGGCATTCAGGAGGTGAGTGAAAACGCCGCCGGGTGCACTGCCATGGCCGACGGCATCGGAAGGGACATTGTCGAGGTGAGCACCGCGGCCGACGGGGTTACCCGCATCGGCGGCTCCCTCCAGGCCAGCGCCGAAGAGATGCGATCCATGGCAGATCAGCTGGGCTCACTCGTGGGGCGATTTAAAATCTCTTAATTGACAAAAAAAGAGGCATCCGGCGGTGAGGTGAGTCACCTCGAACGCAGGATGCGCCCGTTCCCGCCCTTGAAATCACAAAGCGTCCTTCGGAAAAATCGAAGGACGCTTTGTGATCTTTTGCGTTTGTTACCAAAAAGTCCGAACAAGCCCAGAGTCTCAGGGGAGGCCTTTTCAATGGCCTCCCCTTCTCTTGTAGAGATGCCCGCCATAGAGCCAACCCATCCGGCTCTATTTTTTGAGCCCCTTATTTAGGAATGCCAAACTTTTCTTGAGACTCTCTTATTTTTTTGTTGACCACAGAAAACCATCGGGATATATTCATACCTAACAGATGAACAACTCCCCCGGTCTCATCTGCAAGTAACACACATAAAAACCCAACGGAGACCCCTAATTCTCCGATGATATAGCCAACTCCTTGGCAAAGAAATGCTTCCTTTCTCACCCATAAAAAAAGGCCCGCCATCCCGGCGGGCCTTTTTTTTATTCTCTTTTCGCCATCACATCAGGGTGATGACGAATGATTCACAAACGTACACAGACAAAAAAAACGATACACGACCTCAGCCCAATTAGAGGCTGAGAGAATAAGCCTTGCGCCGTGTGCCTCACGCGCAGCCCGTCAGCGAATGTGATCGACCCGAGGAACGAGGGTCGGGAGCATTCGCGAACCTGGGGGCCAGGGGTGGTGCAGCCACTCTGGCAAAATACCCCTGATTAATACCGCACCCCGTAAAACTTGGAGTACATCACCGGCACAAAGACCAGGGTCAGCACGGTGGAGAAGAGCAGGCCAAAGAGAATGGAGATGGCCATGGGCTCCCACATGATCCCCCCGCCCAGCCACAGGGGCAACAGGCCCAGGGAGGTGGTGGCCGTGGTGAGGAGGATGGGCCGGAAGCGCTGGCAGGCGGCATCCACGATGGCCTGGGCCGGTTCCTTCTTCAGCTCCTCCTCTTCGATGCGGATGCGGTCCAGCAGCACAATGGCGTTATTGATGACGATGCCCGCCAGGGAGATCACCCCCAGAAACGCCATGAACCCGAAATAGGAGC
>Ga0193953_1001391_pt1 | contig 11200 bp, 12 predicted proteins | sample BB_4_MG_FD_140325 | JGI IMG/M metagenome (GOLD analysis project Ga0193953, IMG submission 140325) | Microbial mat bacterial communities from the Broadkill River, Lewes, Delaware, United States - BB_4_MG | ecosystem: Environmental > Aquatic > Freshwater > River > Microbial mats | place: USA... | reverse complement strand
GTCCTAAAATTCCCCATCCCGAAAATACAACAGGAAGAGAGATAAATACGAGTCCAGGACCAGCTGCACTAGGTGCTCCTGCTTCAAATAGAAAAGAGAAGATAATCAAACCAGCTACGATAGCTATAGTTGTATCGACAACTGCCACCATAACTGAAGATTTTACAAAGTTTACCTCTTTTGGAAGTGATGCTGAGTATGTTAAAATAGTACCAACACCTAAAGATAATGTAAAAAATGCTTGCCCAAGGGCTGCAAGTAAAGCATCACCATTTATCTTACTCCAATCAGCAGAGAACATAAATGAAACTGCTTGAGAGAAACTATCAAGTGAAATAGCATATAGTAATAGTCCACCTAAAATCAATCCAAGCATAGGCATAAGGATAAGATTGATTTTTTCAATACCTTCTTTTACCCCTTTTAGTACGATAAATATAACAGTTCCAGCAATCAAAGTATGATATAGAAGCTGTGTACCTAAATCTTGAGTAATAAGTGTATCAAAAGCAGCACCTGCAACTTTAGCGTCAGTTGGAAGTGTTCCAAAAGATGAAAATACATAACTTAAAATCCAACCAAGAACAACAGAATAAAAAGATAAAATAATTAGACCAGTTGCTATCATAAAACCAGCAAATTTCCATTTTTCATTTTTACTTTTGGAAGTTTGTATAAATGAAGTTGAAACATTCGCTTGTGAATTTTGCCCGATGATTGCTTCTCCTAAGAAAACTGTAAGACCTATTAATGCAATCGCAAGTAGATACACTATTACAAATGCTCCACCACCATACTCTCCTGTTACATACGGAAATTTCCATATATTACCTAATCCTACTGCAGAACCAGCTGCAGCTAAAATAAAACCTATTCTTGAAAAACGATTCTTCAAATTATGCCTTTAAAAAAATTTATAGATTATATGTAAAATCGTATGAAAGTAGTATGAAAGCAAAGAAATAAATGATAATTTAGCTAAAATTAGAAATAAATAAAAAAGGTATAAATAAAATGAAAAGTGTATTATTCGTATGTTTAGGAAATATTTGTCGTTCACCTCTAGCTCATGGTATTGCGGAAAATTATATAAAATTGTTAGAATTAAAAGTTACAGTTGATAGTGCAGGAACAGGAGAGTGGCATGTAGGTGAGCATCCTTGCAAACATTCTCAAACAATTGCTTCTGAAAATGGATTGGATATCTCGAAACAAGTAGCAAGGCAAGTTATCTCAGAAGATTTTAAAAAGTTTGATATTGTTGTGGGACTAGATGATAGTAATTTAGTAGATTTAGAAACTTTAGGATGTCCATCACATAAGTTAAAAAAACTTGGAGATTTTGGACTTGAGGGGGAAAATATACCAGATCCTTATTTTTTCGATGGTTTTGAAGGTTTTGAAAAAGTATATGATATGATAGAAATATGTACAATTAATCTTATAGATCAAGAGTTTTCAAAGTAATCTCTTGAGTACGATTGAGTTAGAATATACCGATATATTCGATGAAAACAAAACTAAAAAACTTCTTTTTTCAAAACATCTTATAAAAAGTGAATTTACTGAAAAATCTTTGTTTCCTATTATTGTTGATGGAAAATCTATGCAACCTGTTATAAATGATAGAGCGGTTATCGTTGCTGATTTATCTTTAAAAGAGTTAGTAGATGACAAGATTTATTTGGTATATTATGAAGAAAAAATGTGGGTAAAAAAATATGATAAGGAACAAGAGATATTTTTTTCAATTAATCCAGATTTTGCACATTTAGTGTATAAAAAAGATGAGGTGTATTTAGTTGCACAAGTTTTACTTACTTTTACAACTTTATAAAAAAAGATATTTATATAATATCTTTCATCTCATCTCTAATTGTTAAAAACTCATCTAAATTATCAAAAAATATTTTTATAAGAACTGGATCAAAATGTTTCCCTGATTCATTTTCAAGTAGTTTAAAAATCTCTTTATCCGGCCATGCTTTTTTATAAACTCTCTCACTTCCTAGTGCATCAAATACATCAGCTACGGCTGTGATTCTTCCATAGATATGAATGTTTTCACCCATCAAGCCTTGTGGATAACCACTTCCGTCATATTTTTCCTGATGTTCATAAGCGATAATTGATGCAGCTTTAATAATCTCTTTGTTTGAATCTTTTAACATATCATAACCTATTTTGGCATGTGTTTTCATGATCACAAATTCTTCTTCAGTATATCTTGCAGGTTTATTTAAAATAGCATCAGGTATAGCAATCTTTCCTATATCATGCATAGGGCTAGCTGTTTTTATGATCTCTGCTTCCTCTTTAGAAAGTCCATAATATAAGGCTAAAAGTTCGGAGTATTTTGCAACTCTTTTCACATGTAAACCTGTTTCTTTACTTCTAGATTCTGCTAAAGCACCAAGTCTAAAGATTATTTCTTTTTGTGTAGCAACAATATCTTCATTTAATATTTCTATTTCATCATTTGCTTTTTCAACAAGTTTTTGGGCTGTGATATCCTGTGAGATAGAAGTATAATTTAAAAACTTACCATCCTTATCATACTCTGGTGTGATGATAGTTTGTAGTGTATAGTACTCACCATCTCTATTTTTATTTATAAGTTGACCTTTCCAAATTTTTTTATTACTTATGGTTTCCCACAATTCGTCATATAGCGTTTGGTCATTTATACCACTTCTTAGGATATTATGAGTTTTTCCTAGGAGTTCATCTTCTTTGTATCCAGATATTTTTACAAAAGCTTTACTCACATAAATTAAATCTCCAGTTATATTTGTTTTTGATGCGATTACATTTGTGTCAAAAGTAGATAAAAGTCTATTTAAATCATAGTTTAAAGATTTTATTTCTGTTATGTCAAAAATAGAACCAACTATACCTCCTACTTTATCATCTTCAAAAAAGATATTTTTGTTAAATATTAAATCTTTTTTAGTTCCATCTTTTAGTTTAAAACTACCTTCATATTCTTGAGGAAGACGATTGTCTAAAAGTTCTAAATCTTTTTGGTTTATAAATTGTGCAGTTTCTTTGTCATTTAAGTAGTAAGTGTTTTGATTTAAAATTTCTTTTTTTGATATTTCTATTAATTCTAAAAATGCCTTGTTACATCCAATATATTCACGATTTGTATTTTTATAATATATTGGGGTATTTACATTATCGATAAGATTTTGCTGAAAAGCCAGCTGTTTACTTATTCTTTTTTCAGCATTTTTTCTTTTTTTGATATTAATAAGAAGTACAATAATAAAGATTATCATGATAATAAATAAAATAGTAAGTGCAATTATCTCTTTAAAATAAAGCTCTAATAATGAATCTTTTTTATTGATAAAAATTGCATCATATGGTATCTTATTTTCATCAATATTATGTTTTTTTATTTGTTGATAATCAAACATATATTTATTTGGACTTTTTAGAAGTATAGGTATTGCTTCTACTGGGATACCATCCAAAATATTTTCAGCCATTTGAGCTGCTTTTAGACCTTGAAAATACCCACTTGTAAGATATCCCCCTATAATACCATGACTAAGTGTAAAGTCCCATAATCCATATATAGGAGTATTAGAGTGTTTTTCTATTTTTTCAATCGCTTTATAATAGGTCAAAAATTTATCATCTTTTGTTCTAAAAAAAACTGTAAATAAGACAACACTGTATTCAGGTAAATTTTCCATCTTTTTTGCTAAGTCATTTAGTGTCAAATCATCAATAATATGAAATTTTATATCTTTATTTTGATATTTTTTGACAGTGTTTAGTACCTCTTTTCGTACAAGTTTACCAGTTGTAGTTGTATCTGTAATAGTATAAATATTTTTTACATTAGGATGAAGTTTAAAAATCAAGTCATAGTTTTTCTTTAAGTCAACTCCTTCATTTACTCCCGTAAAGTTTTTAAATCCTTTGATGTCTCCTTTTTTGATATTGTTAGTTCCACAAAATACAACAGGTGTATTTTGGAATAGTTCTTTTGTATGGGCTTTTAAAAAGTTAAAGGCATTATCGTCAGAAGAGATAATCACATCAAATTTTATATCTTTATATTTCTGATGATATATACTTGTAAGTTTGTCCATATATTCATTTTTAAAGTAATGTTTTGTATCCATATATTCTACATATAAATCTACTTTGGTTACATCGTTAAATACTGAGTTGATAGCATCATTTATATCTTTTGTCCATTTATAAGCAGGATGATAAGAGTGTAGTACTAATACTTTTGGTTTAGTAGTTGCAAAAGATTGTGTAGAATATATGTGTAAAAGTATAAGTATCAGTAGATATTTTTTGATAAAGTTTTTCATTTGAATATTCCTAAATATTATAAGCATAGTTATCTTTATTCTATGAAATATAGACTTAAATAAGTATTTATTTGCTATATTATCACAATTTTAAAAACTAATAAGGTTAAAAATGCAACTTATAAATACACAATGGAATAAAATTCTTATCGCATTTCTTTCAACAATCATTATTGCTTTAGCTTTGAGTTACACTTTAGATGTTAAAGGGAAAGAACTCGTAGATAAAAGTTTTACTGAGTCTGTTGTTGTATTTGGGAGTGCTAAAGCTTTAAATGCCGTTATTTCTTTAGCTCAAGGAACTGAACTTGATTTACCTTTTGTAACTGTTGCGATTGGGGAAGTACTTGACCTTATAAATGATTTAATAGAGCAATTTTCTTTTGTGATGCTTGCTAGTATGGTATCTTTAGGTATATAAAAAATTATGATGAATTTTGTCACTATAGATTTGTATAATTTTATAAGAGTGATTTTTAATTTAGGTAAATAAAATAAATAAAGGATAAAAACAAGTGAAAAAAATTTCAAATTATATAAAAGTAAATAAAAACATATCTACTTCAGGATTATTAAGTAAAGCGGATATAAAAAAGATATCAAATAAAGGTTTTGATGTGATTATTAACCTATCTGTAGATGATGATAGATCATTAACTCATGAAGGAAAAATTGTTTCTAAAAATGGAATGGTTTATATCCATATTCCTATTTCGTGGACAAAACCACAAAAAGACAGAATGCACCTATTTTTTCATATACTCGATGGTTTTATTAAAGAAGATAAAAAAGTATTTATACATTGTATGAAGAACTACAGAGTATCTGTGTTTATGTATTTATATAAAAGAGATGTTTTAAAAGAAAAAAACCCTAAGTTTATTGCTCCTAAAGGATATAAACCGACAAAAGTTTGGAGAAAATTACTTCAAAGATAAAAAAGACTTACCTATTTATGAAATGCATAAATAGGGCTAGTTGATATTTTTATATCTTTAGTGAGCAACTTTCCATATTTATCATATACTTTACCAAACTCAGTAAGCTCTATATCATCATTTGAAGACCAAATAATATCAAAAGTTTTTTTATCTTTTGTGCAAGTTATTACATAAAGATTTTTTGCATTAGAAAAATTTGTAATAGTAGAATTATTAATATAAGAACTCATTGTTTCATAAGCCAATATACTTTTTTCATCTTTTAGTATCTCTTTATCAAAAGAAAGCGTATCAACTTTTTTTGATGCAAAGGTTAAAAGAGAATATCTTAAAAAATTATTGATTTGAATATCATTAAGTTTTTGTTTTTCAAAAGTAAAACCCACATCTATATTTTTATTTGTAACCCTTGCACTTAACATAGAGAGCGTGTAATAAATATTTACAACTCGTAAAAAATCAAAAGCAAAATATTTTTTTTCTTCAGCTGGTTTATTGATGTCGAGTTCAAAAAGTACAAAAGTTTTGTCATATAAGGGAGATAGTTTATTAAAAAAATGTTTTATATTTTCATAAAATTCATTTTTCACTGATCTAACCTCCAAAATATCTTTTTGTTTTGTATCTTTTTGTTGATCTATAAAAAAGTTTTTGTATTCATTTTTTTTTCCTTTTAAAAAAGATGAAAATATTAAAACAAGTGGGTAGAGAAAGAGGGTATGTAGTTTAGTTTTCATGTAATATATAGTCCGTTAATTTGTTTTTAGAATTATAAGATAGTTATACTTGATTAATTCATTTTTTTTATTAATATATTTCTTCTTTTAGATAGAATAAATAAAATTAATAAAATGGAGATATGATGGTAGTAAGAAAACAAGTAAATGAAAGAATGAGTCGAATAGTAGAACATAATGGTACGGTTTATTTAGCAGGAATTGTAAGTGACGATAAGACTTTGGATATTAAAGGTCAAGCAAAAAGAGTATTTGAAATAGCTGAAGAAAGACTTGCTGAAGTTAATAGTGATAAAAACCATATTTTAAGAGCTGAAATCTTTGTAAAAGATATTTATAGAGATTTTGTAGATTTTAATAGTATTTGGGACGAATGGGTATCAAAAGAAAATCCACCTGCACGAGCTTGTGTTGAAACAAATATGGCGAGTAAAGAAACACTAGTAGAGATTGTATTTACAGCAGTAGTTAAATAACTTGATAGGTCATCTAGACACAGTATGTAAAGAGTACTGTATAAGTGGTTCTGAAGTGTATGATATCTTAATAAGTAAAGAGGATGAAAAGTTTCCTCTTTCTTACGAAACAATTAAATACATGGTTTTAAAAGATATCCCATCTGAAATATTAAAAAAAATATTTACAATAGAAGAGTTAAAAAGTATTTTAAATGACACTAATATGAGAAAGATTAAAAATCCAGCTACAAGAAAATTTATAAATAGTATTATATAAAAAGAAAACACATAAATAAAACATACAAAAACAATCATCTTCCTTTTTTAGAGCTAACTTTTAATACAGATATAAAAGGCTGTCCTAAAAGTCATGTACATGACAAACTTACACTCATTGCCTTATCTAAAGGTGAGATGACTTTGCATATAAAAGAAAATGATATAATTTTAAACGAAAAAACACTAGCACTCATAAACCCTTATCAAATCCACAGTGCGTCAAAAAAAGATGAAAATAGTGAAGGGCTTTATGCGTTATATGTTGATAAAGAGTGGGTACAAAAGCTTCAATATGAACTTTTTTGTAGTGAAGAGTATCTCTTGTTTCCTAAGGTGTTGATAGAAAAAATTTCTGCATATACTGATTTCATGAAATTATGTAAAAACCTTTTAGAAGATGATTTTTCTATTAAAAAAGAGGAAGAAATTGTTGAATTTATATCAACTCTTATGCTTGAAAATTATGATGAAAAGTCACTATTTACAACAAGTATTTTGTTTTGTGATATTAAGTTATATATAGATGAAAATATAGGTTTAAATCTTAGTTTAGAGGAGATTTCAAATCAGTTTTTAATTACACCTTTTCATTTAATTAGAATATTTAAAAAAGAGTTACAACTTACACCTTACCAATACATATTAAATCAAAAAGTAAATTTAGCAAAAGAGTTATTACTTCAAAATATATCTATATCCGAAGTAGCAATAAGTGCTGGATTTAATGACCAAAGTCACCTATACAAATACTTTAAGCAGATATTTTCATATTCACCTAAAGAATACCAAGATAGCTTTATTTAATAAATTATTTTTAAATAAGTCAATTTTTTACAATACATAATTTTCTAAATAAACTAAAATACTCATAAATAAACTAAAGGAATACAATGAAAAAAGCACTTATTATAATAGATATGCAAAACGATTATTTTAAAGGTGGTGTTATGGAACTTCAAAATATTGATGAGGTCTTAGTCCAAACAAATAAACTAATTCACTTTGCAAGAAAAGAAAAATATAAAATTTATTTTGTGCAACATTTTGCTATAAAAGAGGGTGCAACATTTTTTGTACCAAATACAAATGGTGTTAAACTTCATAAAGATTTAGATATACAAAATGACTTTATGATAGAAAAAAATTATCCTAATAGTTTTAGAGATACTGTTTTACATCATGAGTTAGAAAAAGAAAATATAAATGAATTAATCATTTGTGGTGCAATGACTCACATGTGTATAGATACAACTGTACGAGCTGGATTTGATATGGGTTATAAAATAGAGTTAGTAAGTGATGCGTGTGCTACAAAAGATTTAGTATTTCGGGATACTATTATAAAAGCTAATGATGTACAAAATTCATTTATGGGTGCGTTAAACGGAACATTTTGTGAAGTAAAAAAGGTAAAAAATATTTTTACTATTTTATGATATACTTCTTATATTGATTCTATAGTGGAGATACAATGTTCAATACCAAACTCATAAAAATATTCATTCTTTTGATTCTTTCTTTAAACCTTTTTGCGGATAATCACTTTTTGGTAAAACAAACTGTAAATAACGAGCAATCAACACAGAAAGAGACAAATACAGAAGTTTCATCTGAAGAGATAAAACCTTATGATTTGGGTTTTATAGTTAACCTTATAAAAAATAAAAATTTTAAATTACATACAGATCAACATATAGAAAAAATCGATAATGAGATGGAAAAAATCGTCAAACATATAAATAATGAAGAGTTTTATATTTTTGATGAAAATGAGTATACAAAACAAATTTTGTTTTTAAAAAGTAAGATAAATATAAATTCAAAGTATGAAAATAATCTTGCAGTATCAAGAGATATTTTAAAAATCATTATTTTAGAAAATAAACGAAATTTTGCAAATACAATAAACGCCATTATTGATGGGAAAAACTCTTTTAAAGATAGAAAATATTATATAAATTTATTAGATAGTGCTATTAAAGAGTTAAATGATATTAATTTAGGACGATACAAAAAAACTGCGTCACAGGTGAGTTTTCAAAACGACTCGTTAACAAATGATTTTATAAATGCCTTGGATACCTTAGAGACTCAAACAAAAGCAAATCTGCTTATTTTTAATTATTTGAAATCAAATATGAAAGAGTATAGACCAAGTAATCTCATTTTAGATGAATTGAGTTTAAAATACATTATCGATAAAATTGATTCACATAGTTATATTAAAAATATATCTGATATTTTTAATTATTATTTTCATATCTCAATAGGTAAAATAGTTATTTTAATTTTTATCTTTATAGTGTTTTTTATCATAAATAAAAAAATATTACCTTTTTTTACAGGATTTTTTACAAAAAAGTTATCTAAAAAAATAAAAACTCTTAATATCTCCATTTTAGATATTTTGCCTGCTAGTTTTAGTTTTACATTATCTATAATTATTTATGTTTTTGCACTACAAGTATCTCTTTTTTTACTTATAGAAAAGGTATATACAGTAAATAAATTAGTTCCATGGTTCAATACTATTTATTTGGCCTTATTTTCGTATATGTTTTATAGGATTTTAACAAATTATATAAATTATTCGTCAGATAAAATTTTTAGTGATTATCCAAATATGAGAAAAGAGATGGTAGATTTTTTATTAAGAATATTAAAAATAGTCATTTTTCTTTTTTTACTTTTGTTTTTATTAGTTCAATTAAACTTTGATATAAAAGCTATTATTGCTTCACTTGGTATTGGTGGTATTGCTGTGGCACTTGCTGCAAAAGATACGCTAAGTAACTTTTTTGGTTCATTAAATATCATTACAGATAACTCTTTTTCACAAGGAGACTGGATAGAAGCTGGAAATGTAGAGGGAACAGTTGTAGATATCAGAATGAGAACTACAAGAATAAGAACCTTTGCAAATGCGATGATAACAGTACCAAATGCACAGTTAGCAAATATGTCGATACTAAACTGGTCAAAAAGAGTTATAGGACGAAGAATAAAAATGTCACTCGGTATAACTTATGGAAGTAAGATGAGTGACATAGAAAATTTGGTAATTGATATACGAGAGATGTTACAAGAGCATCCTTTGATTGCAACATCAAAACTAAGTATTGATAAAAAACCATACCTCTTAAAAAAAGAAGATTTAATAGGTATAAAAAATAATATTTTAGTTTATATTGATGAGTATGCAAATAGTTCTATAAATATTTTTGTATACTGTTTTAGTAGAAGTCCTGATTGGGAAGACTGGCTAGAAACAAAACAAGATGTTATCGTAAAGATTGCAGAGTTAGTAAAGAAAAACAACTGTTCATTTGCTTTTCCAACACAAACTATACATTTAGAAAAAGGTGAGACACCTCTATTAAAATAGGTGACCCATCTCCTCTTTTTTGGTAGATATATAGTTTTTATTGTATTTATTTAAAGAGGTGATAGCGGGGATTCTTTGAGTTATTTGGATTCCCAAATCTTCTATAAAAGCTATTTTTGAGGGGTTATTAGTGATAAGCTTTAGTTTTTTTATATTTAAGTCTTGTAAAATATATGCAATAGCACTATAATCTCTTTCATCTTCTTGAAACCCAAGTTTTAAGTTGGCTTCAATAGTGTCATACCCTTCATCTTGTAGTTTATATGCGTTGATTTTGTTTACAAGACCTATATTTCTACCCTCTTGACGATGATAAATAATAAGACCACCATTTTTTGATATAAGTTTGAGTGCTAAGTCAAGCTGATTACTACAATCACATTTTAAACTACCAATTGTATCACCAGTTAAACACTCAGAATGAATTCTTACTAAAGGATTTACTAAATCAATGAAATTTTCACTCATGATTGCTAAATGTTCTTGACACTCATCTTTGTATGCTTTTACTTTAAACTTACCAAATTTTGTAGGCAAATTTGCTATTTCTGATTTTATTATTTGTTTCATTTGTTTCCTAAATACTGTAAAAATGATTTTATTGAAGAATTGAATAATACATCGAATTATCTTAAATGCGACTTAGTTGCATTTAAGATAAAACTCTCTATACTTTCAAAAAATCGGCAATGTCGTGTAAAAAGGTATAGAATGAAAAAAGTAATTGGAAGTACAGTATTATTGGCTATGGTACTTAGTGCAAATGGAGATGTTTATCTCAATAGTGGATTAAAAGACTATTCAAATTCAAAAACAAAAGTGGATGGAAAAACAAATACAATAGGGGTAAACTATAAATACAATCAAAATAGTATAAATTTTAATTTTGCAAAAGATGAAGTAAAAAGAGAACATCCTATTACAAATAGAAGTATTGAAAAATTAAAAGTAAAAAAATATAATTTAAACTATAAATATAGTATAAATAATAAACTTGATTTAAAAGCAAGCTACATAAAAATCCTTGATAATTTAGCTCCAACAGATCAAGGAAAAGTATATG
>Ga0193953_1001388_pt1 | contig 11216 bp, 4 predicted proteins | sample BB_4_MG_FD_140325 | JGI IMG/M metagenome (GOLD analysis project Ga0193953, IMG submission 140325) | Microbial mat bacterial communities from the Broadkill River, Lewes, Delaware, United States - BB_4_MG | ecosystem: Environmental > Aquatic > Freshwater > River > Microbial mats | place: USA... | reverse complement strand
CCGGCATAATTATAAAGATAGGTCATGTGCTGGATGGGTTGATTACCGTGGGCATATTGGCCCATGTTCATAATTTGCATTTCACGAATTTCATGAATGGGAAACCCATAATACGAGTCATCGAAAATAGGTGGTAACTCAAATACTTTATCCAGCATTCCCACAAACTCTTCACGGCCTCCCATCAACTCTTTCAAGCCATCAATATCATGAAACACAGACCAGCTGTAGTGCCAGCTATTACCTTCGGTAAAGGCATCCCCCCATTTAAATGGGTTAAAAGGTGTTTGAAAGGTACCATCCTCATTCCGGCCGCGCATGAGGTTAGTTTCCTTATCAAAGAGGTTGCGATAATTTTGAGCCCGTTTGGCAAATAAATCAATCTCTTCCTGAGGACGCCCCAACTCCTGAGCCAATTTGTAAATGGTGTAATCGGCATAGGCATACTCAAGGGTGCGCGCTGCGTTTTCATGAATACCTACATTGTAAGGTACATACCCCAATTTATTATAGTATTCAGCGCCATATCTCCCCACTGACGTAATGTCTTCTTTATGACTCACCGTATTTTTCAGAATGGCTTCATATAAGGTTTCAATGTCATATCCACGAATCCCTTTCAGATAGGAATCCGCAATTAACGAAGCTGAGTTGGATCCAATCATACAGCCCCTATGACCCGGACTGGCCCACTCGGGTAACCAACCACTCTCCTTATAGGTATTTACCAGGCCTTCCATAATTTGGCTATTCAGCTCCGGATACATCAAGGTAAAGAATGGAAAGACCGCCCGAAAGGTATCCCAAAATCCATTATCGGTAAACATATACCCTGGCAATACTTCTCCATTATAGGGGCTGTAATGCACAATTTGATCCTGTGCATCCAGTTCGTAAAACTTGCGTGGAAACAAGAGCACCCGGTACAGTGTGGAATAAAAAATACGGCGCTGATCAATGGTACCACCCTCCACTTTCAATTTATTCAACTCATTGCTCCAGGCCGTGTAAGCTTTTTCTTTTGTTTGATCAAAGCTATCGCCGCCAATCTCACGCTTCAGGCTTATTTCTGCCTGCTCGTAACTGATAAAAGAGGAAGCCACCTTCACACCCACTTTTTCGCCTTTAGTGGTTTTAAACTTCAAAACCCCTCCAACATGATAGCCTTTCTGTTCGGTTGTTCCGTCTTTCAACTCATCACCGTTCCAGGTGGATACCTCGTCAAAATCCTTATCGAAAATTGCTACAAAATAGTTATGAAAATTCTCTGGCACACCACCCGAATTATTCCGGCAATAACCAATCACTTTCCGCTGCTCCGGAATCACTTTCACATAGGAGCCTTGATGAAACCCATCAATCAACACATAACTGTTGTCATTCTCCGGAAAGGTAAAGCGAAACTGAGCAGCTCTTTCTGTCGGGGTTATTTCCACATCGACATCGTAATCGGCCAAATACACCTGGTAATAATGCGGACTGGCTGTTTCGGCTTTGTGCGAAAACCAACTGGCACGTTCTTCTTCTTTAAACTTTAACTCGCCCGTCACTGCCATTAAACTGAAGGCGGCATAATCATTAATCCAGGGACTGGGTTGGTGGGTCTGTTTAATGCCACGCATTTTTTTAGCATCATACATATAGCCCCATCCGTCACCCATTTTATTGGTTTGAGGAGTCCAGAAATTCATCCCCCAGGGCACTGCCACCGCTGGATAGGTATTCCCATTAGACAGCGCAAATTCAGAATCGGTTCCCATCAATGTGTTCACCATTTCCACCGGATCTTCTTCAATTACCGGACAGGTCGGCTGTTGACACGCCATTATAAGCATCACCATCAACAGACTCATTAACCAAGCATGTTTTTTCATCATCTTTATCTTTATTATTGTAATTAACATCGAGTAGACCATTCGAATTTAGTCAATTAAGACTCATTAGCACCTATGTAATTTCCGAAAAAACAAAGGATCGAACAAATGGCGGAAAAAGTAAAACATTTATCCCCACTACACACAGCTGCCCGCTTCGATTAATGAATCACTAATGCAATTAAATTACGATTAATATTACTCAAAAACCTTTCGTTTTATTTTCTTTTGCTTTATTTGCGTTTCATATATTTACGTTTCTTACCAAACTCTTAACACATGAAGCAGAAAGGATTATTAACTGGCGCACTACTTTGCCTGACACACTTGATCTCTACGGCCATTAACGTCATTCCTTATCCCAACAAATTGATCGCAAAGGCGGGCAGCTATTCCATTCATGAAACAAGGACCATCTTTTATTACGGAGAATCCATTATCAATGCTAATTATTTGCAGCACGAACTATTTCCGGCGGCCAAACTCAAATCGATAACAAAAATGCCCAAAGGAAAAACTGGTATTTTTCTGGAACTACTGCCGATTCCAGAAGAGGGTAGCACCGAGTCATACCAACTCAACGTTTCGAAAGAATTCATCCACCTGAGCGCCTCCTCCCATACAGGATTGTTTTATGGTATACAAACGCTTCGACAGTTGATTGCAGACGGTAAAATCCCATGTGTAGAAATTGAAGATGCACCCCGTTTTACCTGGAGAGCGTATATGCTGGATGTCAGCCGTCACTTTCGCACCAAAGAATTTGTGAAACAAATGCTGGATGAAATGGCTCTGCTGAAAATGAATGTATTTCACTGGCACCTGACCGATGACCAGGGATGGCGAATTGAAATAAAAAAATACCCCAAATTAACAGAAGTAGGGGGCTGGCGAGCGGATAGCCAAACCGGTGGCTGGAATAGTGACACCTACGCCGGAGAACCACATGGCGGCTTCTATAGCCAGGAAGACATAAAAGAAATCATCGCTTATGCCACAGATCGTCACATTACCGTTATTCCCGAAATTGATATGCCGGGACATGCCCGTTCGGCCATTGCCACCTACCCCTGGTTAGGGGTTAGCAAAGAAGTGGTGGACATGCCGGTGCGATTTGGCAAAGTCGGTCAGGATGTTTACGATGTGGCCGATCCACGCGTCTTTGAGTTTCTGAGAGATGTGTTAGACGAAGTGATGGCGCTCTTTCCATCAGAAATCATCCACATTGGTGGCGATGAAATTGATTACGAACAATGGAAAAATGCACCATCGATTCAAAAGCTCATGAAAGAGCAGAAACTAGCTACACCAGCAGATGTGCAGATTTATTTCACCAACAAGATATCCAATTACCTGGATTCAAAAGGTCGTCGCATGATGGGTTGGAATGAAATCATGGGAAAAAACATTCACGAATGGCAAGATAAAGATGACATGGAAGTATCCTCATCCCTGGCCGCCAATGCTGTGGTTCATTTCTGGAAAGGTGATCTCAAACTGGTGACGGAAGCTGCCACACAAGGCTACAGCATCGTCAACTCCATCCACACGGAGACCTATTTGGATTACGGATACAACTCTATCCCCCTATCGCGCAGTTATGCTTATAATCCAATTCCTGAAGGACTGGATACCCAGCACCATGATAAAATAAAAGGATTAGGTTGTCAGAATTGGAGTGAATGGACCCCTACGGAAGAACGCGTGGAAGAACAAACATTTCCGCGCATTGCAGCCTATGCAGAGGTGGGGTGGACCGATCTGAAAAATAAAAACTTTGAACGTTTTGCACTGCACCTTGAGGCATTTAAAAGCAGATGGGAAAAACTAAATATCCATTATAGCAGGGCATATGAGCCCAAGAAATAAACGGGCAGGGAAATGATGCAAAAGAACACCTCTCTTTTATAAAAAAAGTAGTTCAACACATTGTTCCCAATCCTATTCATACCACCTTCTCCCTGCGCACCTCCTTTTTAAGAGTGAGCAGGGATTTTTTTGCAGGTATAGACCTTCATTTTTCAGCCTTTTTAACAGAGAATTCCCTATAATATCAGGTTCATAACTGTAGCGAGCATTACTTATTCGATAGTGAGCTATTATTATCGGTAGCGAGAGATCATCATGCTTTAGCGCGCAGTTATTTTTTGTAGCGAAGGATCTTTACCGATAAGCGAGCTGTCTTCATGCTCTGGCGAGAACTTTATAGGCTCTGGCGAAGGTTTCTTACAGGTAAGCGCGCAATTATCATGACGTAGCGAGGATTTTACAACCCGGTTAATCTTTCGCTTACACTTATGAAGAGCTCGCTAACCGGTGAAAAGTCCGCGCTTAATGCTGTTAATCGCTCGCTACGAAAAATAATCCTTCGCCAGCAGTTGTCAAGAGCCCGCTAACACGAAAAGATGATCCGTTAAAGCTTCTGGCTTCTTCTTCACCAGGTTTATTCTAGTGGTGATGGAGACAAGACTAGTAGTTAATACGAATCACTTCACAGACTAACCACTCAAAGGGCGCAAGACCACTTTGAGGGTTTAGGATGCTACCCTTTCGGTGGTTGAAAACCTCGGAAGTGATAAATAAATATCTCCAACAAACAACTCCCAAAACCTTAGATATCCCTTCCACACTTGCTTGTCATGACCACCTGTTTCAATGCATTTATACCGTTCTGAACATCTCTCCCACATTCTGAACCCCTATTTTACAGCGGGCTCACTAATGTGCTTTAATTTTGAAGTCACAAATCGTTTCACACATTTATGGTTTCAAGAAAAACATTCTTTTCATTAGTACTACCTGCAGTTTTTGCAGCGGGCGCATTGGCTCAAACCAAGCAACCCAATGTGATCATGATTCTGACGGATGATCAGGGTTCCATCGACATGAACTGCTATGGAGCCACTGATTTAACCACTCCGCACATGGATCAGCTGGCTGAAACAGGTGTAAAGTTTACCCAGTTTTATGTTGCAGCGCCGGTATGTTCACCCTCACGGGCATCGATGTTGACCGGGCAAAATCCCCATGCGGCTGGCTTACCGGGCAATGCATCTTCTCATCAGGGACACACAGGCATGCCTTCGGAAAAAATAACCATTGCAGAAGTGATGAAAAAGGCGGGGTATGCCACAGCACACATTGGTAAGTGGCACATTGGTTACACCCATGAAACCATGCCTTTAGGACAAGGATTTGACTATTCATTCGGACACATGGGTGGATGCATTGACAATTACAGCCATTTCTTTTACTGGAACGGGCCTAACAGGCATGATTTATGGGAAAACGGAAAAGAAGTGTGGCACGATGGGGAATACTTCGGTCAGTTAATGGCAGATAAGGCAGATGATTTTATTGAAGGACATCAAGATGAGCCGTTTTTTATGTATTATGCCATCAACATGCCACATTACCCCTTGCAACCCACTGTAAAATGGCGTGAACATTATAAAGACCTGGAGATGCCACGCCGTGATTACGCAGCTTTCATCTCTACCATGGACGATTACATTGGTCAATTATTAACAACGTTGGATCGACTGGGCTTGCGAGAAAACACCATTGTTATTCTGCAATCTGATCATGGCCATAGTACCGAAGACCGTACCTTTGGCGGCGGTGGTAATGCCGGTCCCTACCGAGGCTGTAAATTCACCCTGTTCGAAGGTGGTATCCGGGTACCAGCCATCATCAGTTATCCCCAAGCGATTCCTCAAAAGGTAACACGTCACCAAATGGCCTTTAATGTGGATTGGTTACCGACCTTGGCTGATTATTGCGACATTGATCAATTACCCGAAAACCTGGATGGCAAAAGTCTGAAAAAGGTGATTAACAAAGACAAGAAGAGTCCTCATGAAATATTCCGATGGAAAAGCGGCGCTAGCTGGGCCGTACGCAAAGGTGACTGGAAATTGATTGGTTACCCGCAAGATCCGACACATCCAGAATTGTTACACCCGGATAATGACCAGTTATTTCTGGTGAATCTAGCGGACGACTTGACAGAAATGACCAATATTGCCAGCGATTACCCGGAAAAAGTGGAAGAATTAAAGCAAGATTACTTAAAGTGGGACTATGCCAATGAAGAAGATCTGCCAACACAAAGGCTACAAATAAAACACAAAGCCATCGGTCAAACCATTGAATTGAAAACAAAACCTCATCCAAAATACAGTGCAGGTGGAGCAACTTTTTTGATTGATGGCGAAACCGGGACCCGTTTTTTCAACGATGGCTTCTGGATGGGATTCAATGGAAACGACCTGGAAGCAGTCATTGATTTTAATCGCCTCGAGAATTTCAACCAGGTTTCAGTGGGCATGGTTCAGGATGCCGAATCCTGGGTATTCTTCCCCCATTCCATTGAAGTAAGTTGGTCGGATGATGGAACCACGTATAGTCAACCACTCATTAAAAGCATTGAACCGTTAAACAGCCTGGGACGCAAATCAACCAGACGCATAAGCCTTCAACAAGAGGATATGCACGGTCGATTTGTCAAAGTACTTATTAAAAATACCGGCATCTGTCCACAGTGGCATGTAGCAAAAGGTGAAAAAGCCTGGATGTTCATTGATGAAATTGCTATCAACTAAAAATTGACACCGAAGATACAAGCGCTTAATGATCGTCCCTACACGATTATTACCTGCGCCATAGCCATTTTAAATACTAACATGAAACGATTAAAACCATTACTTTCTCTGGCCGCCTCCGCCACTTTATTACTAAGCGGCTGCCAGCAACACTCAAAACCCAATATTGTCATCATCTTTACCGATGATCAAGGGTATGGTGATTTAAGCTGTTATGGTGCCACAGAATTTGAAACACCTCACCTGGACGGCCTGGCTCAAAATGGGGTTCGCTTCACCAATTTTCATGTGAGCACAGCTGTTTGTAGTGCCTCCCGCGCCTCCTTACTGACCGGCTGTTACAATCAACGCATTGGTATCCGCGGAGCTTTCATGCCCTGGGATTCATTGGTGGGATTAAACCCGGATGAAGTAACCATTGCCGAACTCTTGAAACAACAAGAGTATAACACCAGCATGGTGGGTAAATGGCACCTGGGCCATAACAAAGCCTTCTTACCCCTTCAGCATGGTTTTGACGAATACTGCGGAATCCCTTATTCCAATGATATGTGGCCCATTGATTACGATGGTATTTCGGTGCATGAAAAAGATAGTGTGGCTAAACCCTGGAAACTTAAATATCCCAATTTACCACTCATTGAAGGCAATGAGAAAATTGCTGAATTCCTTACTTTAAAGGAACAAGATAATATCACCACCTTATACACCGAAAAAGCCGTGGATTACATTCATCGCCAGAAAGATGCAGGTCCTTTCTTCTTGTACCTGGCGCACTCCATGCCTCATGCACCCATTGCGTCTTCTGATACGTTCAGGGGTAAAAGCAAGCAGGGGCTCTATGGCGATGTCATGATGGAAATCGATTGGTCGGTGGGCGAAGTGATGAAAGCTTTAAAAGAAATCGGAGCTGAAGATAACACTCTGGTAATTTTCACAAGTGATAACGGCCCCTGGATGTGTTTTGGAAACCATGCCGGATCAGCCGGCCCTCTCCGCGAAGGGAAAGGCTCCATGTGGGAAGGGGGCATTCGGGTACCTTGCATCATGCACTGGCCCCATCAGACGGCCAAGGGCTTGGTAACGGATAAACTCGCCACCACCATGGATATCCTCCCTACTATTGCCGAAATTACTGGCGCTCCGCTACCTGAAAAGAAAATTGATGGCGTGAATATTTTATCGATCATGCAAGGCAAAGACGAAACACCACGGGATGAATTTTGGTCTTACCGGGGTGGTGAATTGGTGGCGGTTACAAAAGGCGATTGGAAATTATACTTCCCCCATGAATACCGCTCCTATAGTCAACATCCTCCTGGAAAAGATGGCTATCCCGGCTGGACCAAACAAATGCCATGTGGCCTGGAACTCTATAACCTCAAGGAGGATATTGGTGAAACGACCAATGTTATTGACCAACATCCGGAACTTGTAAAAAGATTATCACTTGTAGCCAACCGTGCCCGATATGAATTGGGTGATAAATTGCAACAAACCGAAGGAGCAGAAATTCGTCCGGCTGGTCATCTAACCCATAAATAACTGAATCATGAAAACAACACTTTACAAATGGATCTCCCTGGCGGCTCTTACAGGCACAATGATCAGCTGCGCACCTAAGAAAGCGGAACAGCCCAATATCATTTTCATCATGTCAGATGACCATGCCGAACAAGCCATTAGCTGCTATGGTCATGGATTAAATAAAACACCAAATATTGATCGCATCGCACAAGAAGGGGTTCGTTTTACCCAGGCCTCTGTTACCAATTCCATATGTGCTCCGTCACGCGCCGTAATACTCACCGGCAAACACAGTCATTCCAATGGGTTAATCAATAACGAAGTGGTTTTTGATGGATCACAAACCACCTTTCCAAAACTGCTTCAAGAGGCCGGTTACCAAACTGCCATTATTGGCAAATGGCACCTAAAGAGTCAACCAACCGGCTTTGATCATTGGATGGTTTTACCGGACCAGGGCGAGTATTACAATCCTGATTTCCGAACACCTGATGGGATGGTGCGCATTCCGGGATATGTGACGGAAATCACGACTGATGAATCGTTGAAATGGTTAGATTCTCGTGAAGATAAGAACCAACCTTTCTGCCTCATGGTGCAACACAAAGCACCCCATCGGAACTGGATGCCGGCACCCCAATACCTCAATCATTTTGACGAAACAGAGATACCGGTTCCCGACAACTTCTTTGATGATTACAGGACCCGGGGACGTGCTGCCCGGGAACAAGAGATGGAAATTGATGCCATCATGTTTCCCGGTTACGACCTGAAAATGACCAAAGCCGGTACAGATGAAATTGTGCGCGATGGCTGGGGCAATTGGTATGACCGCATGAATGATGATCAGAAAAAAATGTGGCATACCGCTTACCGCAAAAAAAATGAAGCATTTCATCAAGCGAATCCACAAGGAAAAGACTTAGCCTTATGGAAATACCGCCGTTACATGGAGGATTACCTGTCAACTATTGAATCGGTGGATGAAAGTGTAGGACAAATACTGGATTATCTGGATAAACATGACTTAGCGGAAAACACCATCGTAGTTTATACCTCCGATCAGGGCTTTTACCTGGGCGAGCACGGCTGGTTCGACAAACGCTTTATGTACGAAGAATCCCACAGTACGCCTTTACTTATCAGATATCCTCATCACGTAAAAAAAGGATGGATATCCGATAAATTGGTTCAAAATCTGGATTTTGCAGAGACCTTTCTGGATTATGCAGGGGTCCATATTCCTGAGGATATGCAGGGATTATCCATGCGCCCCCTTTTGGAGCAAACCTCGGAAGAATGGCGTGATGCAGTTTATTATCACTATTTCGAATATCCGGGTATCCATGCCGTAAAAAGACATTATGGCGTAAAAACTAACCGCTATAAACTCATCCATTTTTATTATGACAATGATGAATGGGAACTGTTCAATCTGGAAGACGACCCCAAAGAGATGAATAACTTATTTGGTCAGCCAGGTTATGAAGCCATTACAGAGCAGTTAAAAAAACGCTTATACGACTTACGAAAAGAATATAACGTTCCATCTACCAGTGAAGAGTTAGCTGCCAAACAAGTCGTCCTTCAACACCGGGGAATCAATGCCAAAGTGCACTTACAAACACCCCCTGACACCCCTTACAACACGCTTTCTCAGGCTTTGGTTGATGGTTCAGGTAAAAACTTCACTCCTTTATGGGCGTCCGATTACTCAAGCTTCCTTGGTTTCAACGGGAAAGATTTGGTGGCCACCATCGACCTGGGAAAGGTACAGGACATTACCGGTATTAAAGTGCGTTTCCTGGATAAAAGAGGTGCCTGGGTCTATGCCCCGGAACATATTAAATTAGCCCTTTCCAATAACAATCGACAATTTCAGCCCCTCCACTGCAATCACCACCGATCAGACGAGGTTTTACCACGCGTAAAAGTGATTGAAAAGGGCGTGTCAGATATTAGCAAACAAGCCAGATACATTCGGGTAAACGTACCAAATTATGGAATTATCCCGGAGGGGAAACCCGGTGCCGGACTCCCCTCTTGGCTTTTTTGCGATGAAATTTGTGTGTATTAATAATTAAAACAAACTGCCAAAGGTTGTTTCTTTTATAGGGAAACAACCTTTTTTTAAACTCCCGGTTTTATTTATAATCCTCTTGCGTCTTGCCTTTGAGTGACGATTTCAATAACTTATACAAGTTTCATTTACCTACCAACTCCATAATTATGAAATCGGAACCCGAAAAAAAACAAGACACGCCAAAAAAAGTTAAACGGGTGAGTACAAAATTACTCGATGATGTTTTTTCTGATGAAGTGGCCATGTTTAAATCACACTTCAAAATAGACTACGAAGGCTATAAAAAACGACTATGGGAAGCCAATCCCGATGTTCAAAAGCTATTGATTAAAGCGGCTAATCCGGAAGAAGCTCGAGATCTACTGTATACCTATTTGGACAAATCCGAACGTCATGTTTTTGATGTAGATAACGATCTTCATATCCTGGAGAAATCAACCATGCGGGAATCCATCCGGGTATTCCGCAGTATCCTGGGCCCCATCAATGAATCAAGAACCAAGTTTTCAGCACTGGCATATCTCTGGAAAATGGCGCACAATAAAGAATCTGAGCTTAACCCCTCTGTTTCTGTCGGGTTCATCATGGAGTTTATTAATCTCTTTAGAGGAGTAACTGGCAAATCGAACATTTACCTGGAAAATGCACAGGTTAAAAAAGGCGTTCCCGATTTCTTAAAATTGAATGGACGCGAAGCAGCTCATGCCCGCATGGAAATTCTGGATGAGTTGGGTTCTACAATCAAAAAATACCTGCGTAAATATCCATCTGGTTTGGATGAGGATGTGATACAATGGCGAAAAGAAAATCGCGATCGGATACTAAAATACTTTCATGGTAAACCTGAAGATTGGAATGATTACCATTGGCACATCAAAAATGTAATAAAAGACCTGAAACCAATTGCTGACCTCATCGAATTGAGTAATGAACAAAAAGAAGCCATTGAAAAATCTACAAAAAACAAGATCGCCTTTGGCATCACCCCCTATTATCTAAGCTTAATGGATGCGCGCCTATCCATTGGTTTTGACCGGGCTGTGCGTTCACAAGTAATCCCTCCCAAAGAATATGTAGACATCCTGCATAACAACAAAGCCGACCGGGGCATTTCGTTCGATTTCATGG
>Ga0193953_1001383_pt1 | contig 11249 bp, 6 predicted proteins | sample BB_4_MG_FD_140325 | JGI IMG/M metagenome (GOLD analysis project Ga0193953, IMG submission 140325) | Microbial mat bacterial communities from the Broadkill River, Lewes, Delaware, United States - BB_4_MG | ecosystem: Environmental > Aquatic > Freshwater > River > Microbial mats | place: USA... | reverse complement strand
TAGTTTCTTCAGATATGGTCTTATTAGAATAGCTTGTGCATTAAGCAACCAAATAAACAATAGTGACTTAGATAGATGTTTTAAACTTTTGTCAGGTACTTAGTGGTTTTTTATTAACGTGCACCTGCTAGATTTTTTCTTATACTTTAAGTGCCTGGAAAATTGCATTTAAACAAATAACCACCTCCCCACTCATCCTTCGCGGTACTCCTCCTTGAAAAAAGGAGGAGAAACTTCTCTCGGTCACGTTTTCCCCTCCTGATTTTTTAGGAGGGGTGCCGAAGGCGGGGTGGTTATTAAATTAAAAATAATCTACCTGCTGCAGATGCCTTACCAGACGTTTTTTTAGCTATAAATACGCATTAATACAGCGCAATCGCATTTACAATTTTAATTTTCTCAACTCAAGCCGTTGGGGCTTCTACTTTTTGCCTCCAGCTCAAAAAGTAGACAAAAAAGCCGCCGACCCAAGCACTCGCTTACCCACATTGGCAACGCTCCGGGAAAAATTTAAAGATTTGCTGCTTGGTTCCAAATTTTTCTATCCTCCGCTTATGCCTGTGGGTCCCAAGCTACGTTACTTATGTCGGTAAAACTTACTAAAAAAGACTCAACATTTAAAAGCAATTACCCAGCGGATTACTATCATTGACCCGTTTAAAAAAAAGGAACCAGTTATTATTACCGATCCCTTTTAACACATATTTGGTTTTTAGTTAACGGTTGTATAAGCTAATGCCGGAATTAACCAGCCTCCATGCTGTACCCATTGTTCTCCCCAACGCCAGGTATAGCTAGGATCATCATTGTAAGGAAGCGGCTTAAAGGCAATGTCGGTATCATCCTCCACTCCGGAGGTAACACCATTACAAACACCACCACGATAATTGTAACGAATGCCCCCTTCGGCGTAATCGGGATTGTTACGACCCGCCCCTTCGAGCATACAGGCATCATAAGGATTTAGGCCCAATACCCAATTAATTTGGTTGTTGGCGTAAGTGAGGGCTTTGACTTTTTGCTGATCAGTTAAGTAAGGCAAGGCCTTTTGAACCGACGTGGCCAATGACCCCAAGCGGGCATTCTCACCTTGCCACCAGTAACCTGTTTCATTTTTATGCGGAATAAAGAATGCGGCCTTAGGGGCTGTTGCATCCACTGCTTTCACATATTGACGGGCATATCCATACGGATTATTGACTTCGTTGGTAATATCCAATTCAAATTGTACGGATTTCTGAATCACCTCAACAATGGCGGCTTTTTTAGCTGCATCAGTCTCTACCTCCAAATACCGGCATAAAGCAATAACTGGCAAGCCAGCTTCTGCTGCATGAAAGAACGGACGATTGCCGGCTTCATCTGCTTTGAACCAATTGGCTTGATTAGTATCCGAGATCAGTCTGTTTTTCAGATTTTCGGCTCTTTGCTGTGCATAACTTAAGTAGGCATTCTCACCAGTGGCATAAAACAATTCGGTAGCTGCTAATAAAGCACAATAATCATCGATGATGTTCTCTTTCCCATCGTCCACATACTTGTGGTTATTTTGCACCAGGTGATCAAAGCCTTTAATGGCCGTCGCCAGGTATTTTTCCGATGAAAATTCGCCTTCATACCCCAGCTTGCTGATACGTGCTAAAGCAGCAATGGAAAGCCCCCCACCTTCGCGAAAAGCACACTGGTAGTTTTCATTGCGATGACCTTCAATACCCACGTAGGCACAAATTTCACGACTTTCCGGATCTTTACTCCAATTGGCAAAAACCGTTGCATAGAAATATCCCTCGGGATCTTGAACGCGCACCAGGTAATCGGCACCATAAGCCGCTTCGGCCGCTAATACTTCCAACACATTACCCGTATTTTTCAAGACGCCGTTTTTCACTACATCCGAGGCTTCCAACATGTTCCAGATCATCTGCGGTGTTTGCTGAGGGACCATGAAATTAGAGAACGCCAGATGCGTCAGGTATTTTCCTTTTTCACCCGAGGCATCGTACCATCCCCCACTCACATCGACAATATCATCCCGGTCGCCGAAAAAGGACATTTTCTTATCCTTCTCATTATACTCCCCTTTACATCTCTGTGAATGAAAAGCATCCACCAATAAAGGCAAACATTTCTCAGCCACCTGATGATCGGCTATTTCGAATGGTTCAGAATCGATTTCAGCGCCTTCTATAAAAACACGTATTGAGAACTGCCCCTCCACCTTTAAATCACTGAAGTTACCAGCGTATGCATTACCCGTATTCCAATTCGCTACTTTGCCTGTTTGATTCTCGAAAAGACCTTCAAAAACCACACTTCCTGCCTGATCCATGACAGCAAATGATTTCGGCTTGCTTTGTGAAGCCGTTTGAAATACAAATCTTTTAACACCCGACTTGGTATACCCGATGTGATTTACCAAAGCCTGTCCGGGTATCTCTTTGGATGCCTCGCATCCAGCTAATATACCGAGTGCTACAATAAAACATGAAATGATCTTCTTCATCTGTTTTTTTTTAAGATTAAAGAGATAAATATTAAGTTGTATGATTATTACTCAAAGGTTCAAGTGTTGAGCCATTCACAGAGCCAATTACCTTAGCTTTTGACCAATGCAATGGACTACAACAAACATGAACAGAAAACCATTTACGCCTTAGGGTATAAATGGCGGCACCAAATAGGAAGATAAATTAGCAGGAATTTACTAACGCCCAGGGATTACCTTTATTCAGATAACGATTTGTCCTGCTTAACAGACCGAACAAATCGTTATCCCAGCTTATTTAATGAGCATCAGTATTCACTAATTTTTAGCCATAGCATCGTAATACAAGGCGGCAGCACCCAATACTGCTATTTCAGGGTGGTCACTTACTTCAATCTTCAATTTCTCCACCGTCTTTTCATATTGAAAAGCACGAACAGTCTTCCACATATGTGGTTCAAAGAATGGAAAAAAGCGCGAAATATCCCCTCCAATAACAATACATTCCGGATCATAGGCATATAAAATTGTTTTAATAGCGTAGCCAAAATCAAACCCAAATTGCTCCAACACAGCCAGTGCAATTTTATCATCCTTTTTAGCCCGGTTATACAAGGCTTCCGGCTTGAGACCATATTTGCGTTCGAAATAACCGGTTGTACAATAATACTCGTAGTTATGATCTTTATACGGAATGCAACCGAACTCTCCAGCTCCACAGGTGGTACCCGAATACAGCCGATTATTGGTAATCACGCCACAACCTAAGCCCACACCAGTCATTATCCCCACCACATTGGCATACTTCTTAGCCTTCCCAAAATATTTCTCCCCGATGGCAAAACAGTTGGCATCATTATTCACATAAACCGATACTTTATACCGATCACTTAATAAATCGCCCAAATGCACTTCACGCCAGGAAGGAATGTGTTCTACATTGTATACCACCCCTTTGGAAACATCTACCAGGCTGGGTACCCCAATACCGATACCACCCACATCGGGTGTCATCACTTTATCTATCGCATCCATCACCGCCTTCAGAATCACTTCTTCCGGCTCGTGGTTATCAATATCCAAGGCCAAAGATTCTTCCACCATATTGTTTCGCACACGTCCAACCCGCAGGTTTTTACCACCCAGGTAAACACCTACTGCGCATTGGTTCTGAAGGGTCATATCCTGTATCATAACGCTTGTTTATCAGTTTAATTTCAGCTTAAGGCATCAATGCACAAAGCTGCAGCCCCTAAAATAGCTACTTCTTGCATATCTGACGGCACAATCTTCAAATTTTCTAATGCAAACCCATAGGGATAATCTGAAATCTCCTGCCACATGGCCTCTTTATAAAACTCGAACGACTTAGAAACTGAACCACCCAAAATAATTGCTCCGGGATCAACCGTAAACAAAACGGTCTTAATCGCTTTTCCCAAATGTTGTCCGTACTCCGCAAACGCCGCCAAAGCAGCTTGATCACCTTGCGCCGCTTTTTGGGCCAATTCGCCTCCATCGGCATTAAAACGACGGCCAAAAAACTGCCCACTGCAATACATTTCGTAATTATCGTCCAGATAGGGGATCATGCCAAATTCGCCGGCACCACAGTTCTGATCCGGCATTAAATGACCTCCTTTAATGATGCCGGCACCTAAGCCCGTTCCGGTAATCAGCCCCACAAAATCATCATAGCGGGTACCTGCTCCAAATACCCGTTCGCCCACGGCGAAACAGTTCGCATCATTATTGACATACACCGGGCATTTAAACGCCTTCTCCAGGATTTCTTTCAAATGAATTTTTTTCCAGGAAGGAATGTTCTGTACATCATACACAATGCCTTCGCCTGCTTTCACAAGACTTGGCACACCCACACCAATCCCTTCTACTTCAGGTGTAAAAACTTCCGAAATGGTTTGAATTAAAGCATTGGTTACTTCATCGGCCTGATCGGTTTTAGGCACCAGACGGGCCGATTTATTTGTGATTTCTCCCGACTTCACTAACGCAGCTCGCATGTTAGTTCCACCCAGATCAACTCCTATTACGTTTTTTAAACTCTCCATCACTCTTACTCTCTAATATATTAATTCGAATCTTTACTTATCGAAAATCGTTTTATTCTTAATTAATGGTTTCGCCCAGAAGGAAATACTCAAGATATACCCCAAGGTAACATACAGGAAGGTCATTCCGATTTTCAGTCCAAACACATCTGCCAGACCGCCAACAATAAGGGGTACGATAGCCCCGCCCATAATGCCGGTACATAAAATACCCGCCAAGGTACCATGGTGACTTTTCACCGAATTTAGAGCCAATGAAAAGATAACGGACCACATGACTGAAGCAGAAAATCCCACGGCTATAAAGCTATAAAAAGCTACCTGAGCCCCTGCAAACAAAGCCGTTGTTAAGGCTATCATGGCGCAAATACTAAATATGCGAAGGACTAATTTGCTATCCATTATTTTAAGCAAGCCCAATCCCAGAAAACACCCGATGGTTAACAAGCCCCAGAAATAAGAAACAGCTTTTGCGCCTTCCACCTCCGGATCCATGCCGTGATAAGATTTCAGGAACTCCGATATCCAGTTGGCTACACCTTGCTCTGTACCTACGTATGCAAATATACCCAGGAAAAAAAGTACTACTTTCCGATCGACCAGGAGATGTTTCACCGTTTCCATACCGCCGGTTTTTTCATCCTCTTTGAGTTCCACCTGAGGCAATTTTATGAAGGAAATCACAACCACCATCACTAAAGCTACCAAGGCAAATATCCAATACAAAGACACCCATGACATATCAGCGGGCACCAGCCCTGACAGGGTATCAATGACAAAATTACCCCCACCTTGATAGTCTTTTAAATTCTCAACTAAATACATGTAAACCCATGGGCTCACAAAAGAGGCACCGCCAAAAAACAACTGTGCCAACACGGAGTTAAAAGCAAAATGCTCTTCGCCACCTGCCACACGCAATAACGGATTAATCGCTACCTGCAGAATTGCCATCCCGATGCCAATGAGAAAAAGAGAAATCAGGGCCACCCCAAAATAAGGAAAGGATGCAAAGAGACCGGCACCTGCCACTGCAAACAGGAAGGCAATGATCATGATCTTTTTTTCTTTCAATTTCTCAGTTAAAATCCCTGCCGGAATAGACATCACTCCGTAGGCGATAAAAAAGGAAAAGGGCAACAAAGCGGCCATGCCATTACTTACTTTAAAATCTTTTATAATATCCGGAATTAATGGCCCCATGATATTGGTTAAAAAAGAGATGACAAAAAATATCATCATCACAAGCAAGACAATCCAGTAGTTACGTTTCATAGTTAGTTAAATTAATTAAAAGAGAGGAGCCGGCGTTAGGGGTAAATGTAGAATGTTTCCGGGCTTCGAAAATATCAGCCGGCTCCTCGGTAATAGCTTTCTGAATTAAGGATCTGACTTATTTTAGGTTCCAACCCTGAACTCTAAATTCCATTTCTTTATCCTTCAATAGTTTTTTATGAATTCTAGCTGTTAATACTTTTGTCTCACCTGGTAAAAGCGATACATAGTTATCATTCCAAAACACAGGTACAATGGTCTCCCCACTCATTTTATCTGTCACTGCCACTTCAATGAAGAAGGCCAAATGATCAGCGGGGTTGGTTAATTCACACGAGAAATTGACATAATTTCCGTCTTCCTCCTGGCTATATTTTTTCTCAATATCAACCTGAGGCATTGTATTGATTCCTTTCAGGTCAGCAAAGCTCTTGGTTGGGGTATACACCCAGGTTGTTTTTTCAAACTCCATAACATCCTCTTTGGTAGACAACCAATAGAAATTATTTGCCACTTCCTTAGCTGCTTTATCCTCGATTCTCAGGTCGATGAAATAGGTTGTAGAAAGGTTTTTCAGCTCCGGTATTTCAAGCACTTTAGCAGAGCTGATCTCCTTGGCAGTGACCCTTTTCTCATCTGTAAAAAGCACGTTAGAATGAATATCCAAAACTCTGACTTTCACTGTAAGATCCTCCACATCGTGGTTATAATCATTAACCAGGTAGATGTTATTATCCTTATAATTATAGACCGCATTAAGAGGCTGACATGCTTTTCTAGTACCATAAAAAGCACCATTTGGCAACATATAATAGTCGTACAATTGCCAGAACATAGCTGGCCATGCGGAATTTAACATCCACTGAATCACCCCCGTTGAATGAGTCTTATTCACCTGAAATGCTTCGAACATCGGGCGAATGGCTTCGTAGTTAGAAATTTGTGATTTAAAAGCAAAATCCTCCACATCGTTGGCTTCGCCATAACGGCCATTGAAGGCGCGCAGGTAGCGATCCAATGACCCAAACTGATGACGATTACAATGAAAATCCCACATTTCATCAATGGGCCATAAACTTTCTTCGGGAATCATTTTACGGATACTCTCAATAGGCGGTACTTGAGGACCAGGACCTGTTTCGGTATTAAATCCATAGGCCCCACCAGCAATGGTATCAATGTACCAATACACAGGTGGTACATATCCGTAAGGGCCTAACATCTTCACTCCTGTAGGTCCGCTCACTTCACTGATATTGTAATGATCTGTACCAAAATCCTGGTACTTACAACTGGCTAAGATCGGACGCGAATTATCAACAGCATTGATATACGTGTTCAACTTACGCTCCAATCCGGGAACAGGCAATTTATCACTTCCATATACCCAAAGGAATACACTGGGGTGATTACGCAGATACAACACCTGATCGCGATAAGACTGCGCATGGCGCTCAATCTCTTCCTTACCGGTAATACTTAAAAAATGTGTTTCAGGACGTCCACAATAAGCCTCCCATTCCCAGTGACAACTCCAGCCAATCATCAGTAAAATACCATTCTCGTCACAGGCATCATAGATGGTTTTATTACGCCCCCAGAACCCTTCCAAACGGATGCAATTCAAGTTCATATGACGGGTATATTCCACTTGTGAGATAACCTTTTCATCACTATCGGCCAACATCATATCGTCAACCCAGCCACCACCTTTGATGGTGACTTTCTTACCATTTACTTTCCAGCCTTTATGGCCATCTGTTGTAAGATATTCCTCCACCTCTCGGATACCAAAACGGGAATCCACCTGATCGGAGGCCTTGCCTTCATTTAAAACAGTCATGGAAATGTTATACAGATCGGGATTTCCCAGATTAACGGGCCACCATAATTTGGGGTTCTGTACATTCAAAACAGGATAGTTGCGCGCTTCAAACACAACGTCCTTTTCTTCACCAGCAGACAAAGCAACCTCCTGCTCCACTATACCAATCCCTTCGATATTAGCCTGAACCGTCATATTTTGTGCTTCCTGGCTATGGTTCTTCACCAGGGATGAAATTGTTAATTTGGCATTTTTCAAGGTTTCCGTTTCCACATCAGACACAACAAATGGCGACTGCAGCGACACAGCACCCGTTTTAATCAACTTCACACCACGCCACAAGCCCATATTCTGATCCGGCGCTTTGGGGTTCCAATCCACAAATCCAATGGTTAAATCACCTTTAACAGGTGGAATGACTTCAATGGCAACAGCGTTTGTTCCTTCTTGAACAGCCTTAGAAACATTCAGATCCCACATTCCAAAAGCTCCCTCAATAGCATTGGCATCAGCAACCAGCTGCCCGTTTACCCAAATATTGGCTTTGTAATTCAAGCCTTCGAAATACAAGCGATAAATTGCCCCGGCATCATAGTCCTTCACTTCGAAAGTTTTTCGATACCACCAAGGCACTTCAAATTGCTTAGTATCGATCTCTTCAATGTTTTTTCCCATAAACAGATTGCCAAAATCCTTGTTTTGACGCAAAATGGTCATCACAGTAGCCGGGATATTGCCACTGTACCAGTTTTGAACCGTATGATTTGGTAAGGAAAGCTGATCTCCGGCCACAGAGATCTCAGTGGAAGATTGAATTTGCCAATTGTCATTCAACTCAGTAACCGGCTGCGTTTTCTCAACCGGCTCTGAGCAAGCAAAGAGTGACAGACACATCATTGCCGCAAACAAATGCATAAATACAGGTAGTTTCATCATTATTGGTTTTGAGTTTGAGACAAAAATGCTAAAAAAAAATAATTAATGCAACCGTTTGCCTTCATATTATGCAAACATTTTCATACTGCTCAACAAATTGAAATAAGCGTGTTTATGAAGTTCGCTTTTATGCAACTCCAAACAATAAACAAGTCATAAATAATCGTGATTCTACATGGCAATCCCCTGTCAACTAAAGGTGACTATCTAGCGCATAACAAATGAAGAATTCCTGATGAGCAACTGAATGGGTTTTAAAACCAAAGGACTATCCGTGCTTTTTGTTTCGATGCACTCAATTAAATGGGTAGCGACAGCTTTTCCCATATCCAGACCAGGCATATCAACGGCCGATAAAGAAGGTACCATAAACTCATTACACGGCTCGTTCCCAAAGGATATAATGGACAACTCCTCAGGTATTTTGACGCCGTAGTTTTTAGCAATGGAGGTAATGATTAATCCCGTTGTGGCACTGGCCGTTAAAATGGCATCCGGCTTTTTATCCAGGCTCATCCACAATTGCATGGCATCACGGGCATCCTTCTCATTCAAATCACTGGCCAACAGAAATTGCGGCAAAAGTGGTAAATCCTGATGTTTTAAAGCCTCACTAAAACCTCTTGCCCGATCTTCGAACACTTTGCAATTTTGCGGACCTCCCAAATGGGCAATGCGCTTACAGCCCACATTAATCAAATGTTCTGTAGCTTTATACGCCCCTTCATAATTATCCACCACGACCTTGGGACCAGGAATATTAAAATTAACCCGATCAAACATGGCCACCGGCACGTCTTTACGCAGAAATACCTCAAAGTGATCCACCTTTTGAGTTTCCATGGACAAGCAAGTGATCACCCCATCAACACGTGCAGAATTCATCACTTTGGTCATTTCAATTTCCTGCTGATAGCTTTCGTTGGTTTGACAAATAATGATTTTATAACCTGCCGCCTGGGCCACTTCCTCTATCCCGCTTAATGCCTTGGCAAAAAACTGACTACTTAACTTGGGCAAAATAACCCCAATCAAATTGGTTTTATTCTTCGATAAGCTAGACGCCACCAAATTCAATTCATACCCCATTTCCTGGGCAGCCAACCGCACCTTTTGCTTGGTTTTATCACTAATCTTTGCACTATCATTCAGTGCCCTGGACACTGTTGAAGCCGCAATATTCAGTGCTTTGGCAATATCATTGATGGTAATTTCGCCTTTTTTATCGGACTTTGACATTTACAATAAATGTTAATGGATTGTATTTTGAATCACAAAGAAAGCAAAAAAACCTCTTCGCTTAAAAAAATCATTCCAATCCTCTTATATAATTTCTGTATTATCGATGTCTTACTATAAAAAGAAAAGGGTGCAAGCCATAGCCTGCACCCCGGAAAGTATTATCAAAATTATTCAACATCCCACCAAACACGACCATCAATCAACCTATTGTCAACAGTGGCTCCTCTTTCAATCAATCGATTATCTGCATCAGTAACAGCTTCACGATTCACAGAATATTCACTAACAGGATATGCTATTCTTCGAGCTGGATCAGAAGGTGTTGAATAATGATCTTCCCAATCCTGATGCACCTGATCAGGCAATTCTGGATATCCCGTACGTCTCCAGTTAGCATATGCTTCATGACCATTTAAGAATGAATTAATCCAAATTTGGTTATTGATCAACTCCAAACCATTTTCTGCAATATAAGGATTAGCCACTAAATAATCATCAATTTGCTGATCAGTAATTTCCTGATCCAGTTTGTAGTGATCCAATCGTTTCATAGCCGCTCGAACACCATTGTTGTAATTAGTTTCAGCATCTCCACCAACATCCCATCTTACAGCAGCTTCAGCTAATAACAACTGCACATCTGCGTAGGAAATTAAGAAAGATGGATCATCACGATCCACAAGATTTTTATGTGGAAACAAATACGCCCCTTGATGTCTCGATCTTTCCACCCCATCAAGTCCTGTAATCGACTCCGCATCCCACTCGTAACCAGTTGGATCAAACCCCTCATAACCTGTTAAATGAGTAATGTTTTCCAGTGTCCTATCAGCATTTTCGTAGGCCGCAAAAAGAACATCCTTTCGTGGATCATTCATACCAACAAGGTAGTCAGAAAACGTTCTACATATATAAAAATTCCTATAAACATAGGCATCAAACACAACAGAATTCGGATTATTTCTTAGGTCGTCTCCTTGCAAATTCATATGATTCAACCTTACATCATCTTCAACAGAGGATAATAAACCTCCTGGTCCATTAATTGCAGAAAGAGCTTCTTTTTTAGCCAAATTGTTATCAACCTTAACTAAACGCATCGCCAATCTTAATCGCAATGAATTTGTAAAGCGCTTCCATCGCTCGATATCTCCTCCCAATAAAATATCATCACCTATAGCAGGACTTGCTGCATCAAAAGCATTTACTGCTTCATCTAACTCTTTAAAAAAATCAGTATATATTTCCTCCTGACTATCATATTTTAGACGATACCCCTCTTTAGTATACCCTTGACCACCTTGAAAATAAGGAACATCACCATAAGCATCAGTTAACTTCGCAAACAAATATACCCTAAGAACACGAGCCGCACTATTAACATTCTTATCCTCTGGCTTTCCTTCAGTACGAT
>Ga0193953_1001381_pt1 | contig 11279 bp, 8 predicted proteins | sample BB_4_MG_FD_140325 | JGI IMG/M metagenome (GOLD analysis project Ga0193953, IMG submission 140325) | Microbial mat bacterial communities from the Broadkill River, Lewes, Delaware, United States - BB_4_MG | ecosystem: Environmental > Aquatic > Freshwater > River > Microbial mats | place: USA... | reverse complement strand
TATCTGGCGAGTTCCTTGTGGCAGTGGGCCATGAGCGAATCCACGGTGGGTGTTCTTCCGGGCTTTGGGGTGACAAAGGCTTTGGCGGTTTCCCCTCGTTTCGTATCCAGCACGCCTATGACGGCAGCTTTCAGGACGTCGTCGTGGGTGCAGAGCACCTCTTCCACTTCCCTCGGGTAGACGTTGTATCCGCTTGAGATGATTCGATCCGTTTTCCTGTCCACGACATAAAAGTAGCCATCCTCATCCATCCAGGCGATGTCCCCTGATTTCAACCACCCCTCCTGAAAAGCTGTTTTGTTCCCATCAGGATCGTCCAGGTCGGCGCAGGTGACCTGGGGACCCTTGAACCACATCTCTCCCGGTTCACCGACGCCAAGCTCCCGGGTTCCCGTTTCAATGTCCATGATCCGTACCTCGGTGTCGGGCAAGGGGACACCGATGCTGCCGGGTTTCTTAAGTCCTCTGTAGGGGTTGAGGTGGGTTTGGGGTGCGGTTTCGGGTATGCCGTAGCCCTCGTTGATGGAGACGCCGGTGAGTTTTTCGAACCGACTGAGGGTCTCCACGGGCAGCGAGGAGGGGCCTGATGCAATAAGTTTCAACGAGGTCATGTCGGTTTTGGGCAGGGTTTTTTCTTCGAGAATGCGCATGACCATGGTGGGGGACATGGGGGCCATGGTGGGCTTGAATTTGCGAATCGCTTCAAGGATTGCTTCCGGCCGGGGGGTAGGCACCAAAACCGTCGACCAGCCCATGTAGATGGGAAGAATCATTGCCGTGACCATGCCCTGAACATGGGAGACAGGCGGTGCGGCCAGAATTTTCTCTTCTCCCCTTTCCAACTGGAACCAGGCGTCAAGGGTCTGCGCCATGCAGGTGAGGTTGGCATGGGTGAGCGTGGTACCTCTGGTCTGGCCTGGGGCGTCGCTAATGTATTGATAGACCGCAACCTCATCCGGGTGGATGGTCGGTTCCAGAATGGGGGTTCCCTTCAGTTCCATGGCCTCTGCCCAACTGTAAATACCCTCCTGTTTGGGAACTTTTGCCGTCATCCCTTGTTTTTTGGTGATGAGTGGAAAAAACCATTTTAAGGGGGCGGGCAGATAATCCTCCAGGGAGGCGTGGACGATGGTTTTGATTTGTGTTTTTTGACGAAGGGTGATGGCGCGTTTGGCAAGGATGTCCTGGGTGATGAGTAGTTTGGTCCCTGCATCGTTCATTTGTTGAATGATTTCACGATCGCTGGACAAGGGGCTGCACATCGTCACCACGGCTCCCATGGTGAGGGCCGCATAGTACGCCACCACCGTTGGCACCGTGTTGGGGAGCCAGATGCTCACCACATCGCCTTTACGCACACCAAGGGTGGTGAGGGTGATGGCGAAGGTGCGGACCATAACCTGGAGTTCTGCGTAGGTGATATGGCGCCCCATGTAGATCAGCGCCGTGTGCCGTGGGTGGCGGCCTACCGAGTATTGGAACATTTGGGGAAGTGAGAGATGATGGTAATCTAAGGCGGGGGGAACTCCTGTGTCGTAGTGAGTAAGCCATGGCTTGTCGGCGCAGGTGATCATGTTCTTCTTCTCCGCTGGGCATCAAGAATTATCAATCGCTGTTCAGAAAGATGAAGAAAGTTCTACATACGGATAAATGATCTTGGGGTTTCTGTCAATAAGACCTCGAAATTAAGATAAAGATTGTGCTTGATTTGCTTTTGGGCGTGGGGTTCGGAACTTGCGGCCACCGGGTATGAAGGTCAAGTCAACCCCTGTGTTGGAGGGCTGATCAGAGGTCGAGTGGTGTTTGGTACTGACGGCAATACCATCGTCCGGGAGAACCGATGGCTGATAACTTGGCTATTCTTGTCGAACATTTCTAAGTATCAGGTGCTGTTCTCTTTCGTTTTGCGGAAAGAGGAATGCGGGGTATTTGTGTGGTGGGATGAAAAAAGTTAGGCACGCCTAAAATTTTAGTTGACCCGAAAAATATTTGGACGTATATCTGTCTCCAGATTTGAACGTGGTGACCCCGGAATGAAATTCCGGGAGTTCTATCAGAAAATTGACTGTCTATAATCCTAACACCCGGAGGCCACATGGCACGCGCACTGATCATTTTTGGATCCACCACAGGAAATACGGAAACAGCAGCTGAACACATCGGAGGCGTCCTGGCTGGGAAAGGCCTGGAGGTAACACTTCAGAATGTGAGCGATACAAACCTGGGCGATGAGGCTGCTTACGATGTGGTTCTCTACGGATGCTCAACCTGGGGTGAAGACGAAATCGAACTCCAGGACGATTTTATCGATTATTATGAGGCGATGGACAAAGCCCCCCTCAGTGGCAAAAAGGTGGGCGTCTTCGGTTGCGGGGACAGCTCCTACCTCTATTTTTGCGGCGCAGTGGACGCCATCGAAGAGAAGGTTCGGCGTGTGGGGGGCCTCCTCGTGGCGGAAGGCCTTAAAATTGACGGTGAGCCCGATGAGTATGAAGGTGAAATCGATGACTGGGCAGCCGCTGTGGCTGCTGCATAAAGAACAGGTATCAAAAATTATCGTATAACCCGGATCACCATTGTGAAAATGACGAGCCGGGGAAGGCGTATGCGATGATCCGGGGCCGAAGGGCCCCGGTTTTTTAATAGAATGAAATCAGGCAGGCGATAAGCCGGAGGAGTTGACCGATGACGAAGAGAGAATCCAAGGTCATGCGTTCGTTTCAGATTAAAATGATGACCCAACTGGCCCAGGAGAAATTCGACTCCGTGGACCTGAAAAATGACCTCTTCGTCAAATGGCTGGTAAGCTATATGGCCGAGTCCCGCATCCCCTTTAAGCTGATCCCCCTTGGCGGAGGGGTTACCCGCATTGTGCACTCCGGGGGACTCTGCCCCTTGTGTTGCGGCACCGGCACCATCCATGCCGATGAACCTGAGCTTGTTGAGACACCGGACCCCGTGTCCCTGATACCGTCAGGCGAAGCGACCTCGTGCTGCGGAGGCAATTGCACCTGCAGCGGTGGGTGTGCCCAAGGCGGGGTGTGCTGCAAGGGACGCCGCAATGCAGCTTGATGCTCCTCTATAAGTGTCAAGGTGAGCCACCTTGAAAGCGGGTTCGCAAATGTTCCGGACCCCCGTTCCTCGGGTTCGTCATCTTCGCTGACGGACTGCGCGTGAACAACGGTGGAGCTATCTTAACCTTCTTGCTAAATCCAGCTGTCGGTTTTTCCCTATTGAGTAGGGCCCCGGTGGATTTGTGGCGTGAATGTCTTGCATGGATTTCAGGATGTTAATTTAATATCAAATACATAGGGCTTTTATGTTTTTGCCAAGCTGTCTGTACGGATAAATCTATCCAGACAGCCATCATGTTGTCTATGGTCTGATCCCAGAATCTCCCAGATTCTCAACACGCCCCATACCCCATCAAACCAAGATGGGGCATAAATCGGACAGCTACCGGAAAGGGTGGCGGTGGCGAGGTCAGGAGGCGTGGTGAGCCCTTGGGTTCCCATGGGCAGGCACCTGCCATCAGGAAGATGAGGCTGTGCACCCTGGAACGAGTCGGTGTTTATGGCTGGTGTTTGTCTTTGGTATTGTTGTTTAAATTTAATTGACATTCCCTTGATGGTTGATTAAAAGTGGTAACCAATCAACTGCAGCGGCAAGCTGCATGGGAAAAGCATTTGTGGCGATAAGCCGCAGAGGATAGCATTTTCCAACCGGGCTGAAGGCCCGTTGTCCCACGAAAACCAACTCTGATTATACCCATCATTGAGCCAGGAAGGCTTTGTTGCAGGAGAGAATTCTGCCGGAGCGTTGCTGGCTTTTTTTGTGCCTTTTTTTTGATGGCCTCGCTCACGGTGAACCAACTCCCAGCAACTCTCCAAATACTTAATTTGCTGTAACTATTCAGCTCCTGAAGATCAGCCTCCGGCGGCAAGGGTGGCAACGCCATATCAGGCAAAATACCTTGAAAGCAGGTTGCGGATGCGTTTTGCCCCTCGTTCCTCGGATGAAATCACATCCGCCTTTGAATCGAGAGTTTCCAGTGCTCATTTATAAAGACCTGTTTATCAAACTTTTCAAAAGTTTGGCCCCCGGCAGGGCCGCCGGAGGCACCAGCTGCGGGGCACGAATGCGCAACGGATGGGGCATTGCCTTATACGTTGTGGGCATGTGGATACGATTGGCCCGGAATGATGACAACTGACGTGCACTCGCCCTATGGGGTGCAGGGGGTATCCTCTGCCTGCGGAGGCAGAATTTCTTGATAATGAGTCACTGTTAACCAAAAAATAATAAGGAGACGTGCATGAAACGGATGGTGATTTTTCTGGTGGTGGCGTTATGCCTTGTGGCGGGATCGGCGCAGGCAAAGGAACTGGTTCTGGCGATCGGGGGAGAGAGCCGGACAGGCTATGACCCAACCTTGGGGTGGGGGCGCTACGGGAACCCCTTGTTTCAAAGCACGCTTTTGAAACGGGATTCCGAGATGAACGTGGTGCCGGATCTCGCGCGATCCTGGGAACTCAAGGCGGACAAGCTGACCTGGGTTGTCACCATCCGTGACGATGCGAAATTCTCCGACGGCACGCCCGTCACGGCCGACGACGTGGCCTACACCTTCAACACAGCCAGGCATGCAGGGGGCAGTTACGACATGACCGAGTTGGAAGAGGCCGTCGTGACGGGACCTTACTCCCTGAAATTGAAGCTGAAGGAACCTCGGATCACCTTTGTGCATCGGCTGGTGACCCTTGGCATTGTTCCGAAACATCTCCATGGACCGGAGTACGCCCGCATGCCCGTGGGCTCGGGCCCCTATACCCTTGTTCGTTGGGCCGAAGGAGAGCATATGGTGGTGGAGGCCAATCCCCTGTACTACGGCAAAAAACCCACCATCGACCGGGTTGTGTTTCTCTTTACCGATGAAGAGACCTCCTTTGCAGCGGCCAGGGCGGGCAAGGTGGACGTGGTGGTTGTGCCCCAGGCCCTGGCCGTCCAGAAGCTTCCGGGTATGCGATTGCACCCCGTGGCCAGTGTGGACAACCGGGGCATTATGTTTCCATTCGTACCCGATGAGGGGAAAGCCGACAACGCCGGGGTTGCCATCGGCAACAACGTCACCAGCGATCCGGCTATTCGCATGGCCGTAAATGTTGCCATCGACAGACAGGCCCTGGTATCGGGGATTCTTGAGGGGTATGGCCGGGTGGCGTATGGGGTGGTTGACGATCTTCCCTGGGATGAGGCAACGGCCCGTATTGAGGACAGCGATCCGGCACGTGCCGTGGCTATCCTGGAGGCGGCGGGGTGGAAAGAGGTGAAGAAGGGGGGCCCGAGGGAAAAAAATGGTGTGAAGGCCGAGTTTACCCTCGTCTACCCCTCCTCGGACAGCACACGGCAGGCCCTGGCCCTGGCAAGCGCCGACATGATGCGCAAGGTGGGTATTTACCCCAAGGTCATCGGCAAAAGCTGGGATGAGATTAAGCGGTTGAACCACTCGTGCGCTGTTCTTTTCGGCTGGGGAAGCCATAACCCCGTTGAGGTGTACAACCTTTACCACAGCAGCTTGAGCGGGCAGGGGCATTACAACGCCGGGTATTACGTCAACGATATCGTGGACGGTTACCTTGATGAGGCCATGGCGTCCGACAGCTTTGAGGCGTCCCTTGCCTCCTGGAAAAAGGCACAGTGGGACGGAAAAACAGGATCCAGCACGCGGGGCGATGCCCCGTGGGCCTGGCTTGTGAATCTGACCCACACCTACTTTGTCAAAGAGGGCCTTGATGTGGGTGTCTCCCAGATCGAGCCCCACGGGCACGGTTGGCCCATCACCGCCAATATCACCGAGTGGAGCTGGAGGTAGCCCATGCTGCGAGCAATCTCCGGGAAGGGGCTTCGGATGGTGATTCTCCTGGGCCTGGTTTCCCTTTTTTCCTTTATTCTGGTGGCCAACTCTCCCATCGATCCGGTGGATGCCTACATCGGCGCCGACATGATGCTGGTGGGGGATGCCCAGAGGGCTCTTATCGCCGAAAAGTGGGGGCTCAACCGGCCCCTCCATGAACGCTTTTTTTCATGGGCGGGGCAGGTGGTGCGGGGGGACCTCGGGCACTCCACCGTCTACAACGAGCCGGTCTCCCGGGTGATCGTCAAGCGGTTTCAAAACTCTCTGGCCCTTATGGGGACAGCCTGGCTTCTCTCCGGTTTCATCGGGTTTGTCGCAGGGGTGGTGGCCGGGGTGTGGGAGGGGCGGTTCATCGATCGGGTGATCCGGATCTACGCCCTGACCCTGGCCTCAACCCCCGCCTTCTGGCTTGGGATCGTGCTGCTGGTGATCTTCTCGGTACAGCTTGGGTGGACCCCCCTGTGCGGGGCCGCCCCTCCGGGAATGGATCCGAACGCCATCACCTTTGCCCAGCGGGTGCACCACCTGATCCTTCCGGCCCTGACCCTCTCCATCATCGGCATCGCCGCCATCGCCATGCACACCCGGGAGAAGGTGATTGAGGCGATGCAAAGCGACTATGTTCTTTTTGCCCGGGCGCAAGGGGAGGGAACCTTCGGACTCATTGTCCATCACGTGCTGCGAAACGCCGCCCTGCCCGCCATTACCTTGCAGTTTGCCTCCCTGGGCGAACTCTTCGGCGGGTCGGTGCTGGCCGAGCAGGTGTTTGCTTATCCCGGGCTGGGCCGTGCCACCGTGGCGGCGGGAATTCGGGGGGATGTGCCCCTGCTTCTCGGGATTGTGCTCTTTACCACCCTGTTTGTATCCATGGGGAACGCCCTGGCCGACCTGCTTTACCGGGTTGTGGATCCACGCATCGACGAAGGACGGGAGGTGCAGCATGGTCACTGATATATTGACTGTGGGTGTTTTTGCAGATCGTCGTAGACGGGCCTGGACCACCCTGGCTCTCATCGGGGGCATTTTTGCCCTTCTGTTTATCGCCGGGGCGCTGGTGGGGGAGGAGGGGCTGGCCACGAACCTTCTGGCCCGACGCCTCAATCCCTCCTGGGATCATCTTCTGGGCACGGACATGCTGGGACGGGATATGATGACCCGCACTCTCCTGGGCTTGCGCACAAGCTTAGGCGTGGGGGTGGCCGCCGCCCTTTGTTCGGCGGTGATTGCCGGGATTCTTGGCATTGTCGCCGCCGTGGGGGGGCGCCGGGCCGACAGCACCGTCTCCCTTGCCGTGGATCTCTTTATGTCCATGCCGCACCTGGTGCTTCTGATTCTCGTGGCCTTTGTGCTGGGGGGCGGTGCCAGGGCGGTCATCATCGCCGTGGCCATCTCCCACTGGCCACGCCTGGCACGCATCATCCGCGCCGAGGTGCTTCAGCTCAAAGAGGCTCCGTACATTCATATCGCAAGGAAACTCGGGGCCACACCCATGGAGATCGCCCTGCGCCATATGATGCCTCATCTGCTGGCTCAGTTCGTCGTGGGGGCGGTCCTTCTTGTCCCCCACGCTATCCTGCACGCCGCGGCCCTCACTTTTCTGGGGTTCGGGCTTACCCCCCACACCCCGTCCATCGGCATGCTTCTCTCCGAGTCCATGCGTCACCTCTCCACGGGCTACTGGTGGCTGGCCATATTCCCCGGCGTGGCCCTGGTGTGTGCGGTGAAGCTCTTTGACATGGCGGGCAACGAGTTGCGCCTTCTCTTGTCCCCTCGGCTGAGCGAAGGGCGTTAGCCGGGGGCATTTTGCTTTAATAACGAAGTTTTTACGGTAAACCATTCGGAGGGTGCGATGCTTGAAATACATGATCTGTCCGTTGCCTTTTCCATGTACGGTAGCGGCAGGGGGAAACAATGGACGGAGGTGATCTCCGCCATGGAGGTGAGCGTGAATCGCGGTGAGGTGGTTGCCGTCATCGGCTCCAGCGGTGCTGGCAAGAGTCTTCTGGCCCATTCGGTGCTGGGGATTCTTCCCCCCAATGCCGAGGTGGGAGGCTCCATCGCCTTTGACGGGGAGGTTCTGACAGAGGCCCGGAAACGGGAACTGCGGGGCAACACCATGGCCCTGGTGCCTCAGTCTGTGGGGTATCTCGATCCTCTGGTGCGGGTGAAGGGGCAGGTGGTTCGGGCGGCAAGGCTTAGCGGGATGACCCGACCGGCAGCCCGACAGAGGCAGGCGGACATCTTTGACCGCTACGGCCTGGGGGATACGGTGGGTGAGAAATACCCCCATCAGGTCTCCGGCGGGATGGCCAAGCGGGTTCTCACCGCCACGGCCACGGTAGGGGAGGCGGACCTTCTCATCGCCGATGAACCCACCAGCGGCCTTGACCCTGAAGCGATTCAAAAGGAGTTGAACCACCTTCGGGAGTTGGCCGACGCAGGCAAGGGCGTGCTTCTCATCACCCATGACATCGCCGCCGCCCTCTCCATCAGTGATCGGGTCTCCATCTGCTATGCAGGGGTGACCCTTGAAACGGTTGTTGCAGAGGCCTTCGGCAGGCCCGATGCCCTCTCTCACCCTTACACAAGGGGCCTTTGGAATGCTTTGCCCCAGAACGGATTTCAGTCTTTTCATGGCCTTCGGTTGCCGAAAAAGAGCAGCGGCGGGTGCCCCTTCGCCTCCAGTTGCTCTCGGGCCACTCGTCCATGCATAACCCTTTTGCCCCCCTTGAAGGCAACCGAGGAGGGGGAGGTGAGGTGCCACCATGCTTGATGCCTGGAATATTCATTATAGATATCCAAAATCTGAGAGTGAGATCGTTTCCGGTGTGTCACTCCATATCCGGCGAGGCGAAACCGTGGGCCTTTTCGGACCCAGTGGTTGCGGAAAGTCCACATTCGCACGGCTCCTTGCCGGGTACCTTCACCCTGACTCCGGTCGGGTGACCCTTGGCGGTGAGACCTTGCCCCAAAAAGGGCGCCAGCCGGTGCAGCTCCTCTTCCAGCACCCGGAACTCACCGTGAATCCGCGCTGGCGTGCCGGGAAAATACTTGCCGAAGGGGGCGAGCCCCTGTCTGAAATCCTTGAGGCCCTATGCATCCAGCCCTCGTGGCTTCGCCGCTATCCCCACGAACTCTCCGGCGGCGAGATACAGCGCCTGGCCATCGCAAGGGCCCTTCACCCGGCGACGCAGTTTCTCATCGCCGATGAGATGAGCGCCATGCTTGATGCCATCACCCAGGCCGCCCTCTGGCATGCCGTCAAAGTCCATCAGAGAATCCATACCATGGGTTTGGTTGTGATCAGCCATGACACCGATCTTTTGCATCAGCTTTGCGACAGGATTGTTGATTTTCAATCAGGGAATTTTTTGGAGCAGCGTGGTGGCGATGGGGATGGCAAGCTTCGGCCAAAAGAGGGGCAAGCGATGTAACGGAAGGGGAAAAGCTAAAAGCCTGCCTCCGGCGGCCCTGCCGGAGGCATAGCTGAATAGTTACTTTTTCTGTACGTTTTAAAAGGCGTACCCAAGGGTCACTGCAGCCATGTGGGTGACCCCGTTTTTGGATGTCCCATCCAAGATACCCTCAACACCATTGCTGGTTGCGTAGTGGACCTTCTCAGCCTTGATGTAGGTGAGGGCGACGTCTATGGTCCAGTTCTCATAGGTGTAGCCGGCACCGACATTGAAGAGGTGGCGGTCGGCAGCAGGGATCATGTAGTCAACATATTGCTGGTTTTCAGGGGCTTCATCAAAGGCGTAGCTTGCCCGGATATCCCAGCTGTCGGTGAGTCCGTACTCCGCGCCGATGTTATAGCGCCAGACGTCGTTGGCGTCTTTTGGTTGGGGGTGGATCGTCCCCTCAACATCGAGGTCCAGGTCTGTATACGTGGACCAGCGCGTGAGAATCGCCCCGACCTCCACGCTTAAATTCTCTTTGGGGTAGCAGGTGATGCCGAAGTTGAGCATGTCGGGCAGGGTCACGGTGCCTGTGGTTGTGTATTTGCCATTCAAACCTGAAAGAGGGGCTGAAATACCAGATATTTTTGTATCTCCGCTGGCGTTGATTTTTGCCTGGCTGTGGTACCCGAAGCCGAAGCGCCAGTCATCGAGTTTGTAATGGAGGCCTGCCGTCAATCCGAAGCCGTCTCCGTTTGCCGTGAGTTCGGACTTGGGGGAAAGTGAGGGGGGGGATGCCGGGTTCAAAGGGTTGTGCATCCGTTTGCTGATTTCCATGTCCACATACACATACTCCACCCCCAGAGCCACCGAGAGCCGGTCGCTGACTTTGTAGGCGAGGTTCGGGTTCAGTGAAAAACTTTGGATGGTGGCCTGGTAGACGTTAAACGCACCCGGCCAGTCGTCTTCATACCCAAATCCAAGTCCGAAGCGGGAATATTCACCGAATCCGACGGTCCATTTGTCATTGATCTGCTGGGTAATATAGGCATGGGGGATGACAAAGAGGTCATCTTTGTTGCCCGTGGTTGTGGTGATGCCGCCGCTTGTTGTTTCCACGTCACACATGGGGTGGGCAAAAGAGGCCCCGACGGCTACCTGGGTGCCTTCGAGCTGGGTCATGCCGGCAGGGTTAAAGGCAACCGCAGACGGATCATCGGCGCGGCCAACAAGGGTTCCACCCAGCGCATTTCCCCGGGCACTCCATTCATACAACGCAAAACCGGCGGCTGATGCAGAGCTCGCAGCCGTAACCAGCAGAAGACAGGACGCAAAAAAAGACAGGAAATGTCGCTTCACTTTTTCCCCTTATAACATGAAAAAGGGCAGGGCAAATACAGGCCCATCTGCCTGTGAACTCGCCTACCCCCAAGTTGTGATGTTGAGGCTTGTGATCGGTGTTCGTGTTTTAAGCCACAGAAACCCTTTTTAGATATAAACCGAGTGCCTGACGTGTTGGCAATTCGCGAGGTAAATGTTCTGAAATGCGCCACCAGTAAGTGCTTGTCAGGTTTGCCTATGGTTTTATCCGGCGATAAATCAGCGGTACCTCGTGTGTGACGCGATCTACCTTGGGTTGAGCGAATAGTGAATATCTTGTCTCTTTGTTAGAATCAATGAAATTTCTAATGTTACCGAGGCAGGTGCGTGGATGCGGGGGTGGGGGAAGAAATGAAAGAAGGTAATGCGCTGCATTAAAGATCAAAACTCAGATCAGGATAACCATCGTTTTTAAGCTAATGAGCCTGTTCGCAAAAACCATCAGCTTTTGTGTCGGGCGAAGCCCGAGTCGAAGGCCCTTGCGCTTTGCCCCGAGGAACGAGGGACAAAGCGCAAGGGCAATAAGCTTTCGAGGTGGCTCACCTCGCCGCCGGAGGCATCGCTTTTTCTCTGTATTATGCTCCGGC
>Ga0193953_1001380_pt1 | contig 11282 bp, 8 predicted proteins | sample BB_4_MG_FD_140325 | JGI IMG/M metagenome (GOLD analysis project Ga0193953, IMG submission 140325) | Microbial mat bacterial communities from the Broadkill River, Lewes, Delaware, United States - BB_4_MG | ecosystem: Environmental > Aquatic > Freshwater > River > Microbial mats | place: USA... | reverse complement strand
AATACTGTATTGATGGTTTCAAATACATAAACTAGTGTTAAAACCTTTTTTATAACTAACCGATTGTTTAGTTTTGTAGTGTAATTAGAATTAGTGGCTAGAAAAAAACAATATAATGAAACAGAAGTCCTAGAAAAAGCAATGCGGCTTTTCTGGAAAAATGGTTATGAAACCACTTCTATGCAAATGCTCGAAAAAGAAATGGGCATTAATAAATTTTCTATATATGCTAGTTTTGGTAGTAAACAAGGCTTATTTCTTGAAAGTCTAAAGCATTACAAATCAAAAGTACATGCTATTCTAGATAAATTAAAAAAAGGAACTAATGGAGTAGAAGACATTAAACAGTTTTTTTACGATTCTGTAAGTTCTAATTTTAAAGACGACAACTTAAAAGGTTGTTTAGTAACAAATACGTATAATGAGTTTTCAGAAAAAGATGATGAATTAATTCAAGAACAGATGCATTTTTTTATGGATAATTTAAAAGCTCTAATTACAGAAAAGTTACAAATGGATGCTTCAAAAGATGAAGAAACAATAAAAAAACAAGCCAACTATTTATTGTTAGCAAAGCATGGTTTAGCAGCTGCAGCAAGAGTTAACACTAAAGCAGAAATTGAAGATTATATTGAAATGACCTTCAAAAATATATAAACATTTTTTTTGAAAAATAACTAAACGTACGTTTAGATAAAATTAATAATAAACTGAAAAAAGAAAAATTATGACAACATTAAAAGTTCACAATATTGAAACAGCTCCAGAAGGAAGTAAAGGACTATTAGAAAACTCTCAAAAAGCCTACGGAATGATTCCTGGTTTACATGGTGTTTTAGCCGGCGCTCCAAAAATTTTAGAAGCTTACCAAAACTTACACCAGTTATTTACGGAAACTTCTTTTAATGAAGCGGAGTTAACAGTCGTGTGGCAAACAATTAATGTAGAACACGCTTGTCATTACTGTGTTCCTGCACATACAGGAATCGCAAAAATGATGAAAGTCGACGATGCCATTACCGAGGCTTTACGTAACGAAACTCCTTTAGAAAACGAAAAATTGGAAGCCTTAAGAACAATGACATTAACCATTGTTAGAAATCGCGGGCATGTAACGCAAGCAGATTTAGATGCTTTTTATGCTGCTGGTTATGGTGAAGCACAAGTATTAGAAATTATTTTAGGATTATCTCAAAAAACAATAAGTAATTATGTAAACCATATTGCAAATACACCTGTAGATGCTGGTTTTAAAAAGTTTGAGTGGTCTAAAGACAATGTGGTATCCTAAACCCTAAAGCCACAGATTGATTGATAGCTATAAACCTTCCGTGTATTCGGAAGGTTTATTAATCTTTAAAAAATACAATTATGATAAAAGTTTCTGTAATGTACCCAAACAGCGAAAATGTTCAGTTTGATGCAGATTATTACCAAAATAAACACTTACCAATGGTAACAAAATTAGTAGGGAATGCTTTAAAACGATTAGAATTAGATTTAGGTATAGCAAGTAGAGTTCCAGGTGAATCTGCTCCTTATGTAGCTATTGCACATCTATTATTTGATGATATTGCTTCCTTTCAAGAGGCTTTTGGTCCTCATGCAGCGACTTTTGCTGCCGATGTAAAAAACTACAGTAATGTACAAGCAGAACTTCAAATTAGTGAATTAATCCCCTTTTAATATGAAAGAGAAATTAAAAATAGATATCGTTTCAGATGTCGTGTGTCCATGGTGTACCATTGGTTATAAACGTCTAGAAAAAGCGATTTCAGAATTAGGAATAGAAAATCAAATAGACATAGAATGGCAACCCTTTGAATTGAATCCGAATATGCCAGCCGAAGGTCAGAATGTAATAGAGCATATTACAGAAAAATACGGCGCTACTTTAGAACAACAAAAAGCATCACAACAGCATATGAAAGCTGCAGGTGATGAGTTGGGTTTTAAATTCGATTATTTTGATGACATGCGCATGGTAAACACCTTTGATGCTCATATTTTATTAGAATATGCCAAAGACTTTAACAAGCAAACCGAATTAAAAATGCAGCTAACAAAAGCATTTTTTAGTGACCGTAAAGATGTTTCTAAAAAAGAAATCTTAAAAGAAGCGCTTTTAGAAGTGGGTTTAAATGCAGAAGACGCTTTAGCAAAATTAGATAATGAAGAGGCGCGTTTAGACATTAGAAACAAACAGAATTATTGGAAAAGTTTAGGAGTAAACTCTGTGCCTACAATTGTATTTAATAGAAAAAGTGCCGTTACTGGAGCGCAACCTGTAGATACTTTTAAACAAGTGCTTTCTGAATTAATTGCAGCAGAGTAATTAGATATATATCCATTAAAAGACTAGGACATAAACAACAACTATGACGAAGGAAACAAGACCAAAAGTATTATTTTTTGATGTTAACGAAACGCTTTTAGATCTCACTAAAATGAAAAAGCAAGTTGGTGAAGCCCTAAATGGTAGAGAAGATTTATTATCACTATGGTTTACTACGATGTTACAATACTCATTAGTAACTACTGCTAGTGGACAATACGAACATTTTGGTCATATAGGTGCAGCAGCATTACAAATGGTTGCTGCAAATAATGGTATTACAATTTCTGAAGACGAAGCTCGAAACGTCATCTTAAACTCGTTAAGAGGACTGCCTGCTCATCCAGAAGTTAAAGCCGCATTGGCTCAACTAAAAAAAGACGGTTACAAATTGGTATCGTTTACTAATTCATCTAATGAAGGTGTAAAAAAACAATTTGAAAGTGCAGGACTAACAGACTATTTTGATGAATGTTTAAGTGTAGAAGGTATTGGGAAATTTAAACCATTTACAGATGTCTATAATTGGGGAGCTCGTAAAATGGGTGTGAAACCAGAAGCGTGTATGCTTATTGCGGCACATGGTTGGGATGTTGCAGGAGCGCTTTGGGCTGGCTGGAGAGCTGCATTTGTCGCTAGACCTGGTCAACAATTATTTCCATTAGCACTGCAAACAGAAATCAATGAGTCTGATTTACAAAAGGTGGCAGATATCCTTGTAACCTTTAAGTAATGGTATTACGATTAATGATAACCAATTAATAATTAGCTATCACAAATAGTAGAAACTAAAAGTTACTACTATTATAGCAATTTACTTCCTATTAAAAAATTGTAACACATTGGTGTCTTTTAAAAATCAAAGCCCATTCCAAAGGCTACTCTAACACCATCAGAAGAATTAAATACACCCAAATTAGCAGACAATAAATCTACAGCATTAATAAAAAATCCTCCACCATACGCATTATGCCATTTTTCTGAGGTTTCATTTTCAATCCAAACACGACCATAATCAAAGCCGCCATAGATCCCTAATTTTATTGGAATTAATCTTGTTTTCATGCGGTTAAAACTATACCTCAAATCGGTATTTTGATAAAAGGCACTTTTTCCTGTAAAACGTTGGTTTCTGTAGCCTCTTAAACCATCAATACCTCCTATTGAAGCTGCTTGATAGAATTCAAAACCATCGCCAAAATTTACATGACTTTTTAATTTAGTAGCCAGTACTAATCGCCCTGAAGGATTTAGTTTTCTTGCAAAGCCAATATCAGTAATCAGATATCCGAAATCACGATTGCTGACTTCTAAATTGTCTTTATAACCTGTTACAATTGAGAAATTCATTCCATTGGTTGGGTAGGCATTATTATCGTAGTTAGAGTAGTTATACGTTGCATTTATACCACCAAAATGCTCTTCATCAAACACATTATTTGGTAATAAACTATAGTCTGATACAAAACGATTATCACTATTGTGTATTTCATTGACTTCATAACTAACACCAAAATGGATAAGACTTCCGCGTTTAGAATTCCAGACCAGTTGAGGACTTAAACGAAAAATTCTAGTTTTTACGCGGTTATAATCTAAACCAAAGTCGTCATCATTATTTTCAGTTTCATTACCATAACCAAAGAAATTGACACTGTAATTAGGACTTTGAAAATGCGCTTGAAATCCAAAATTTAAGCTTCCAATAATATTTGCAAACTCACCTTTATAGTTTAATTCATAACCATCGGTTGCAAAATAATAAGCCGCTTTTACTTCATGTTGAGATGTAAATGGGTTGCGTTCAAAGCCATAAACCGTATAGGTGTTTGTAAAACCTAATTTTAAACCATCGTCTGGGTTGGCACCTAGAGTAGGAATGATTTGATTGACATTATTCTTTATTTTTCTATAATCATAGACGTTTGTGTTATAGTCGTCTGTTAATTTAATTCTAGCTTTTTTAGCCTGTGATAAATCGTTTTTCTTCGATTTGTAATCGTAGATAATAACGTTTTTGCCAGATGCGACCTTATAATCATCATTGTTTTGTCCACCAATAAAACGCACTTTGATTTTAGAAATTTTTCCTTCAACCACAAAGCTATCATCATCATCTAAACCATAAATCCATATTTCTTTAGTTGTTTTGGGGTGATAGATTTTATGATGAAAACGATCCTTAATAGTATCATCTTTTTTACGGTATATGGATACTTCTACGTCATCATTTTCTAAAGCTTTAACATGAATGTAGTCGTCTTTATTCGTTCCTGTTAGAATTGCATGTTTACTTATTAATTTTACATATCTATCTGAAATTTGTTGAAGGTGCGTTCGTCTTTCTTTTAGAAGCTTTTTAATTTCTATAATAGATTGCGGATTTACTTCTTTTGGAATATTGTTAAACGCTTTGTCTATAACAGCATCTGTTATTTGAGATTGAATAAATTGTACTTGTTCATCCCAAGCCAATTTGTTAGAATCTGTAATAAATGCAACATCTAATGGAAATCCAGAGACATTAAACCCTTTAACATCTTTTAAATCGGCTTCATATTTTCTAAATTTTCTTGCTGCAGGAATGAGCTTTACACCTGTTCCAAACAAAAAACCATCAGACATTTTAGAAAAGGCAAGATCTCTATCTCTTGGTAAGGGTTTGTAAATTGTTTTTCCTTTGTTTTCAAATACCAACCAACGCCATTGGTCTTGATGCCTATCTGCATCTCCAATTAGCATATCAAACAATCGCGCTTTAATAAATTCTTTTTCATCTATAATTTTAGATTCGTCACTTAATACGTCTTTTAACATATCTACTGTGCTTACAATCTCCCCTGTAAAATTCCCAGTTGCTAACTCAACATGACCATCAGAAGGGTGTTCTTCAAAAAGGTATAGTTCATTACCAAAATCTTTATTATATAAGCCTAAGGCATTTTGTTTGGGCACATAATATAAGTTAGGATTTAAATGAGATAGGTTTATTGCATCAGATAAGGTTCCTATAACAAAAGGTGCATACGGATAGGCGCCAGAAAAAATATCTTCTAATAAATGTTCTGAAGCTGTATTAGTAAATTGTCCTTCGACATACTGGTCTTTAAAAATAGCGGCTTGCATAAATTGATCTGCTTGCTTTTTCATAGCACGCATAACATAGCGTTTCCCATCTGAAGCTTTTAAGTGAAGCGTCTTAGATTGTGTACCTCCTCCTTTTCTAAAAGGTGTTAAGCCACCCATTAAGGTATCTAGGTTAACAACCTTTGCTTTAACGTTTGTACTATAGTCGTCTCTGTATCTGTTTCCCCATAAGAACTTATAAAAGCCAGATTTATTAGTGTCTTCTTTTGAGTAGATTGATGCACTTATAGAATCTGTAATTATTTTAGCATATTCTGTTTCAGAAACTTGTTCTGGCTGTTTTATTTGTTTGAAAAATTCGACTTCTTCAGAATTTGAATTAAAAAATTGTACATCTACAGCCTTATTGTTTCCTATGTTAAGTAGCGCATAGCCAGGAATAGCATGGCCATAATTATTAGGATTACGCATTCTTACAGGTGTAGTTTTAGAGCCAGAGCCACTGATGATTTGAGCTACATTATCAAACTCTAAGTATTGTAAATTATGCTCATGTCCTGATAGAAAAATAACATTCTCGTTTTGTTGGGCCACAGCAATAAGGTTTTTTCTTAATTCATTGTAAAATGGATTAGACAAATCTGCATTTACAATACCAGTAGAGGTTCTTAAAATATTTTTTAAGGTGCCAAGTACAGGTATAGGTTTCATGTTTTCTTTTACACCATAACGGCCATTATGTGGTCCGTTACTATGCATAGGATGATGAATGGCAACTAAGGTAATTTTTCCTCTTGCTTTTTTTATTTCACTTCTAAATTCATCTAAAAAATCGGCTCTAGTTTTTATGTCACAATCATCATTAATTGTGGGATGATTATTCCAATTGGTAATGTACCAATGCGAATCTACAATTAGCATAACAATATCATCGCTAATTTTAATTTTCTCAATTGGACAGCCGTTTTCTGGTTGAAAGGTGTTTTTTCCTAAGGCATCTTCAACCATTTTTTCTTGTGCCTTTAGACCTTTTAAACCACTATACCAATCATGATTTCCTGGAATAAAATAAACATTTCCAGGAAATGTTTTGGCAACGTCTAATTGAAGCTTTAATGCGTGTTCTGCCGCTTTAATGGCTTTGTCATTTTTTAAAGGTATACCGCGAGGATAGATGTTATCTCCAAGAAACAATAGGAAATCATCTTTGTCTGCTTTAGCAAATTGATGTTGTAGTTTTAATAATGTTTTTGGAGCTGTGCCATCCTCTTCAGGCTTTCCTACATCTCCTATTAAAAAAACATTAGTGGTATTCTTATCTATTTGTTTAAGCTCTTTAGCGCTAACATTAACATTGTGGGAATTATAAGTAGCACAACTACTTATAATAAGTCCCATACTAATTAAACCAATTAATAGTTTTGTTTTCATTCTGTGATTTCTTCTTATACGGCCTGTAAATCTTCTATTGTAAAAATATCCGATACTTTTTTTAGCTTTCTGTTAATGTCTACTCTAATTGCTTTTATGCCACTAGCTCCTTGAAGCTCTTCTAATTCTACAATTTCAATATTAGTTCCAATATAATTTTTGGCTTGTAGAAATTGGAAATAAGCTAAATATTCTTTCTCCATGGCATTACTAGAATACACAACAGAAAGTTTATGTGGTTGTGTTAAACGCTCGTTTGTATTTTTAATGTGGGCTTTGTCTATACGCTTTTTAATCATTTCGTAACGTACATTATATGCTCCATCAACATCAAATTGTTTTTCATCTATGCGATAGCGAATAGTAATCGGGATATCATAAGCAAGAATTAAGGATGCCACTTCTAATTGTAAAGGGAATTCTTTTTGCTTTTCGTAGTACATCGCTTCCATTTCGCAAGTCACTTGTAATTGCCATAAACGTAAGTTGTACAATACAGTGGGATGATAGTTTAAATGCTTAGAGATAGATTGTCCGATATATAAATTATGCTCAATGCCATCTGTTTTGAATTTTTCAAAATAATGTGGAAATATCTCTTGAGCTTTTAGTTGTTGTTGGTCTAAAAATGAAGATAGGGTTTTGTTTCCTTTTTCAATAGTAATATCATAGGCTTTTCTAGCGTCATATAAACTACTTGTTGTTTTGTCAATTGTTTTAAGAAATTCTTCGACATCTTCAATGCCTTTAGAATTTTTCTGAAAATGTTCGAATAAAGGAAAGAGTTGTTTTTCGAAAAAGATATTAATTTCTTGTTCTGAATTGGTGTGAAAATTGTCTTTTAATTCCGCTAAATAATTGTCAATTTGAAAAATTAACTGTTCGTAAAATGGTAAATTTATTTTAATCCTATTTTTAAGGATGTCTTTACTTTTTTCTAATTGTCTTGTTAGGTCTATTCTAATGGCTTCGTTTCGTGCATTTGATGAGCCAACCACGTCTATTTGTCCAAAAAGAGGAATGACATCTTTAAATACAATTTCTTGAAAAACCGGATTCTCTCCAAAGTTTCGTTCTTGTATGTATTTGTTAGCTTCTTCTTCAAAACGCCATTGTACAGAGGGATGGATAGCTGTACATTCTTGTTGTATAATGGCACTGATTTCATTTTGATGTTCTGAAAACGTACGTTTAGAGTAACTTAAAATAAAAGGTAAAATGGTATCTAACTTTACCATATTAATGGCATTAAGCTGGTTGGGCTTAAATGCTGCTAACTCTATAATAAAACCTAATTCACCATTAATAGGAACAGGAATGAGGGCTACACTTTTTAAACCTTTTTTTAATAACGTACTACTTAGCCTATTGCCTTTAGTTCTTTTATGATATGTTTCTACGTTGGAAATAATAATTGGTTTACAATCTTTAAATAGTTGACAGTTAACATGTTCGCAGGCGTATTCATTAATGCTTACATCTTCATCTGGTACTAGTGTTAGCATATTAAAATTCCTATCAAAAGGAGAGATAATCTTGTCGTGCTCTACACTGTAGCTTCCAAGTTGCAAATCTGGATTGTTAAATATGCGTCTAATGTCTTCAATTAAATATTGAAAACTTTCGTTATTAGGTTGTATTAAATGGGTTTTAAAATCATCAATGCGTTCGTCTAACGAGGTGTCTATAAGGTTTACTATGCCAAAGCCTTCAATAGTCCATGAATCTTTAGGGAAGTATTTTTTCCAAATCTCAATATCACTAGCGTTGCTTAATAATTCATCTAAAATTTCTTCTGTAATTTCAATGGCATTTTCGTTAGGGTAGATGTCTAGGAAGTCGGCATTAAAAGCCACACGATAACGCTTTCTGTCACCATTTTTGTCTGTAATAGATAAGGTTTTTGGTCGTTCAAAATCGACATTGAATTTGTAATGGATATTCAATATAATAGCATAAGTAAGCAAATCGAAAGAGTCTTCATAATCCTTATACAGTTCATTAAATACATTTTCGCTTGCTTCTGCATTTTTAATAATGCTTTCTAATCTTGAACTACAGTAAAAAACATCACTAGCATACGGAGTAACCGCAGCTTTAATCTCATTATCCGTTAAGGCTGAGGGGAAAATATAAGACATCAACTGGTCTATGATAGGCTTATGCTTCAGAAAATCTTCTGTAGTATTTGTTCCAGTAGATAAAATAGGATGTTTATCAAATAATTTTAAAGCTTGCTTCGCTTGTGTTTGCACCGAAACATTATTAGAGTCTAATAAGTCTATAAATTTATCCCTTAATAAGCGTAAAGATATATTTACTTTAAAAGGTCCTGTAGTTTTGTTTTTCATAGCGTTTAAATTAATATTATACAGGCATGTTTATATAATAACTATAAATAAATGCTGCTGCCGAGATAATAATTCCGAACATGAAAACGGTATAGGTGATACGTAATAATTTATATTTTCTATTTAGCACCAAGCCTAAATAATACAAATCTTTTGTAAGTGAATTGTATAACGTTTCTTCATTATCCATTAAATAGTCGATTCCCCATTCAAAATCTTGCAAATTCATTTTATGAAAATTTCCAAAAAATAGAATATTGGTTTTTTTCTCCTTAATCATCGCTTTTGTAATGGCTACATTAGATATTTTAGGACGTGTAGACAATACAGATAAGACTACAGAGGCAACACTAAAAAGCATTAAGATTAAGGTAGGATACACTAAAAATAAATTGGAAGGATTGTCTAGTTTAGGAATTAAGTTAGATAAGGCTACAGAAATAATTATTGCGTTTACAGATAGTAGTATGTTGGCTTTGGTATCTGCAATAGCACTTAATTCTATATGATTTTTTAATTGCACACGATACATCGTTTCAACACCTCTTCCAAACCTTGTGTTTTTATCTTTTTTATTCTCCTTAGCAGTTAGTTTATGTAACTTTTTTTGAATTTCTAATACATTAAGCTCCTTTTTAGGTTGCCAAATTTGTTTAGCAGAATCGGAATAAAACGAATGGTTTTTAAGAAAGGCGATGTTCTGTTCCATCCATTCTATATCAGAAAGTGTATGGTCATTTTTAGCATTTATCTCTTTTAGTAAATTTTCCGAAATATCTAAATAGTCATCAGAAGCAATATGCCCACAATCGGCATCTTTAATAATAGATTCGAGTTTGTTGTTAGGATTAAGATCCGTTTTTGTTGCTAGAATTAACTGCTCAACTTGGTCTAGCAGTTCTTCAGGAACATCTTGTTCCTTTAGATAAGAACGTGCAATCTTAACGCTTTCTTCTTCATGACCAATATCTGTATAAATATAACCCGTATCATGAAACCAACCCGCCAATAATAAGGCTAAAGTCTCTTGTTCTGTGCATTGTTCTCTGTTGGTTAATTCTGTAATACTAGTGACAACGTTTCTAGTATGAATAGCGTTGTGGTAATAGTTTGTTGAAGCTAGCTGTTTATTTAACAGCTCTGCAACATATATTTCTACATCGAGTAACAGCTTTTCTTTCATATTACAAATTTACATTGTTTTAATAGTCGAATAAAGTGATCTTTACTATCATTTTTTATAAATGAAGGATAATACGATTTGTTTTTAATCACCTCACTTTTGTGATGTAACGAAATAGGTATTCCTTTTTTTTATGGTTTTTAAAGATACTAAAACCAAAAAAAAGCCTTAAATCATTTGGGTTAAATGATTAAGGCTTTTAAATTGTGGAGTCGGAGAGAATCGAACTCTCGTCCAAACAAGTAACCAAAGGGCTTTCTACACGTTTATTCTTTTCTTGGGTTTTCGATTGCAAGCTGGTTAAAGACAACCCACTTACAACTTAGCTTTTTAATCTCGAAAAGGCATCAAAGCGCTACCTAATCTTAGTTAATTTTTACGATGCCTCAAAAAAGAACGCCATTAACCAAGGCTTTCTGGAGACATTTAGCCTTCCTACCTAGTAGGAATGAGCACGAATCTTACTATAATTCAGATTATGCAGCTAAAGCGTAGTTATTCTCGCCGTTTAAAATTTGGTCTAGCCTTTTAGGTGTTTCAATGCCATTACACCACGTGCTTACCATCTAATTAATCTCGCTGTCAAAACCAGTCGACCCCATAATGAAATAGTAAATTTTTAATTTACGTCATTGAATTAATCCTAAACTTGCTTCAGGAACTCATCCATCCATAAATGATAATAATATTTTGGGCGTTACCTTTTCAGGTCGGGCTGTCCGCTATATCTTTTGCTCAAAAAAGCAAAAGGATGCCGCTTCCATCCCTAACGCACTAATCCAAGAAACCTATAGTATAAGTTCAAGGGCTGCAAAATTACTAAAAATACTAATGCAAAAGCTATACCAATCTTGTTTTATATGTATTTGCAGAAATAGTGTCAGTATATATATTT
>Ga0193953_1001375_pt1 | contig 11297 bp, 8 predicted proteins | sample BB_4_MG_FD_140325 | JGI IMG/M metagenome (GOLD analysis project Ga0193953, IMG submission 140325) | Microbial mat bacterial communities from the Broadkill River, Lewes, Delaware, United States - BB_4_MG | ecosystem: Environmental > Aquatic > Freshwater > River > Microbial mats | place: USA... | reverse complement strand
CTAAGTGAACTTGGTGAAAAACTTTCTACACTACCTGAAGGGAAAAAATACTTTAGAAAAATTTCGAAGATCTTTAAAGATCGAATGAATGCTATTAAAGAAGATAAATTAGACTGGGGATCTGCAGAAATGTTGGCTTATGCAACACTTTTAGAAGAAGGTCATCCTGTACGTATTTCTGGTCAAGATGTTGAACGTGGAACATTCTCTCACCGTCATGCTGTAGTTAAAACCGAAGATACTGAAGAGGAAGTGGTAACGCTTAATATGTTATCAGATAAGCAAGCACCATTTTCTATTTACAATTCGTTTTTATCTGAATATGGTGTTTTAGGGTACGAATATGGTTATTCTTTGGCATGTCCAAATGGATTAACAATTTGGGAAGCTCAATTTGGAGACTTCTACAATGGAGCTCAGATTATGGTCGATCAATTCATTACTGCAGGTGAAGATAAATGGTCTACTCAAAGTGGTTTAGTGATGCTTCTTCCTCATGGATATGAAGGTCAAGGAGCTGAGCATTCAAGTGGGCGAATAGAGCGATTTTTACAACAATGTGCAGATTTAAACATTCAAGTTGTAAACACTTCTACTCCAGCAAATCACTTCCACCTTTTAAGGAGACAAATGAAGCGTGAATTTAGAAAACCGTTGGTTGTTTTTTCTCCAAAAATGCTTTTACGTCACCCTAGAGCTACATCTACCTTAGATTCAATGGCAAAAGGAAGTTTCCAAGAGGTGCTCGATGATCCAATTGCAAAAGTGGCAAACGTTGACACGGTCGTTTTCTGTTCTGGTAAGTTCTATTACGAAGCAACAGAAAAAGCCGAAGAACTTGGTGTAGACAACATGGCATTTGTTCGTATTGAGCAATTATACCCGCTTCCAAAAACTCAAATTGATGAAATTATTGCAAAATATAAAAATGCAAAGAATCTTATTTGGGCTCAAGAAGAACCTGCAAATATGGGAGCTTGGACATACATGGCAATGCAATTGAGAGAATTAAACTTAACTGGAATTTGTAGATATCCATCTGCTGCTTCAGCTGAAGGGTCTCACGATCTTCACAAAAGAAGATTGGAACGCTTATTTAATGAATTGTTCGCATTCGCCAAAGTAAAAGCTTAAGAGGAAATTACGATAGTACCGTTAATATAAAAGAATTAAAGTTAGAGATATGTCAGTATTAGAAATGAAAGTGCCAAGTCCAGGAGAGTCAATTTCTGAAGTAGAGATTGCACAATGGTTGGTATCTGACGGAGATTATGTTGAGAAGGATCAGGCAATCGCAGAGGTTGATTCTGATAAAGCAACTTTAGAGTTACCTGCTGAAGAAAGTGGGATTATTACTTTAAAAGCTGAAGATGGTGATACTGTTGCCGTTGGAGCTGTTGTTTGCCTAATTGATACTAGTGCGGAAAAGCCAGAAGGGTTTGAGTCTGCCGCTGAAGTTGCCGCACCAGAAGTGGTTGCTGCACCAGTTAAAGAAGCACCAAAATCTGCTGCACCAAGTCCAAACCCTGTTAATGAAAAGAAATCCTACGCTAGTGGAACTCCTTCAATTTCAGCTGCTAAAATTATGGCAGAAAATGGTATTACCTCTGGACAAGTAAACGGTACTGGTAAAGATGGCCGTATTACTAAACATGACGTTGTGGCTGCAATGGCCGCAGGGTTCTCAAGTTCCGCAACTCAAGGTTGGGGTGGAACAAGAGAGCAAAATCGTGAGAAAATGTCATTAATGCGTCGTAAGATTGCAGAACGCTTAGTTGCTGTTAAAAATGATACAGCCATGTTAACTACTTTCAATGAAGTTGATATGAAACCAATCATGGACTTACGTACTAAGTACAAAAAAGCTTTCGCCGATCATCATGAAGTTAATCTAGGTTTCATGTCATTTTTCACGAAAGCTGTTACGGAAGCATTGAATTTATTCCCTGCAGTTAACGCACAAATTGACGGTAAAGAAATGATCCTTCACGATTATGCTGATATTGGAATTGCCGTATCTTCTCCGAAAGGACTCATGGTACCTGTTGTTCGTAATGCTGAACAAATGTCATTGGCTGAAATCGAAAGAGAAATTAAACGTTTAGCAATTAAAGCCAGAGATGGAAAAATTACTCCAGACGAAATGACTGGTGGTACTTTTACAATAACGAATGGCGGTGTATTTGGTTCTATGCTATCTACTCCAATTATTAACCCACCTCAATCTGCAATTTTAGGTATGCACAACATCGTTGAGCGACCTGTTGCTATTGATGGAAAGGTTGAAATTCGTCCAATAATGTACGTAGCCTTATCTTATGATCACAGAATCATTGATGGAAAAGAATCTGTTAGTTTCTTGGTGAAAGTCAAAGAAATGTTGGAAAATCCTGAAAGAATGATATTTGGAGCGAAAGATCCAGTTGAAGTTCTATTGGGACTATAAAAAACTAAAAACACAAAAAAAGGGCAGTGAAAAATTCACTGCCCTTTTTTTTCTGTAAACTTATTAATCCAAGTTACATGTTGTCGTGTAAGTAGACCCGTTATAGTTGTAAGAAGAACAAGTTGCTTCAGCATCTTTTTTCTTTTGCAATAAAATAGCGAACGACTCTGTGTATCCATCATCAGAATCAACACATGTACATGTCCAATTTTTTCTACAAGAAGTAGTAGCAAACATCGCTACACCTGCTAATAATAGTAATCCTTTTTTCATAATTTAATTTTTTGAATTAGTAATTCGGTTAAAACAAAAATAAGATAAAAAGCTCAAAAAAAGACAGATTCAATCTGCATACATATAAAAACAGGAAATTAAACTACCTTTGACAACGAATTGTTAATCACAGTAATCTCCATGTAATCGTTAATATTTCTTTATATTAATGGTTACAATTTGAAACGCTTGTTTCACACTGTACAAAACTAGAACTATGAAACTTAAATCCATCGCGGTTGTATTGTTATTTTTAATGATAACTAATATAGCTAATGCATTCTCCGTGCGCTATTACAACAAAGATTCAAAAACGTATAAATGGGAGGTTAAAATCAACGGTAACATTAGAACGATTGAATTTAGAAGCAGCACTACCGGTACTGCAAGTGTATCGTTGAATGGTGATAAAATTGAGATTAAAACGGAATGTGGTTGGGTTGAAGTTCAAGACGGTGATAAAGTAATTATTAAAGATGGATGCATTACCATTGAGTAATTCACTATAAACTATACTATATATTGAAGGCTTTTGTACATTTGACAAAAGCCTTTTTTTATACATGAATCCAAGAAATTATTACACTAAAAGAATTGAAGAGGTTGGTACACAACTTTCAGAGTTAAAGAAAAAGGCTGTCCTTTTTTCTATACTTCGATTATCAACATTCCTGGCAACATGTGCTTTGACTTATTTACTTTTTGGAAGAATCAAACTGGTTATTGTCATTGTCATTTTAGGAGTGGCCCTCTTTCTATACTTAGTATCCAAGTATTCCGACATTAAATTGAGCATTGCTTATCTCAAAAAATTGATTGAAATAAATACCACTGAACTCAATGTTCTTAACGGTGATTTTTCAGAAATTCCGGATGGTAAATCATTCATCTATGATGACCACCATTACAATCAAGACATTGATTTATTTGGACAAGGCTCTTTATTTCAACTAATTAATCGAACTGAAACAAAAAGAGGAGAAGCGCTACTTGCTTTTTGGTTAAATGAAAATAGTGTTGAAAACATTAAGAAGAAGCAAGAGTCCAATCAAGAATTATGCGATAAAGTCGAATTTAGACAGCATTTTAAAGCAACTGCAGCCATTGTTGAAGGCGGAAATGATTCTACTCCAATATTGAAGTGGCTACTCAATTACAAACCATATTTACCGGCTTTCACAGCATATTTACCGATTGTTTTTTCAACCATTTCACTTAGCCTTATTACAGCATATTTATTGGGCTTTATTCCAGGGATGTATGCAGTTTACTGGTTGATTCTAGGTATGGTTATCGTAGGTCAATTTGTGAAAAAAACAACGGCTCTCTACAACTCAGCTACCCAAGCACAAGATACGTTGAGTCAATATGGTCAGTTACTTAATGCCATTGAATCTGAATCGTTTAAAACCGAATTACTTCGTAAACAAAAGCAAAAAATTCATGAGGATCAGGTTACAGCTTCAAAAAAGCTCAATGCTTTAACAAAGGACATCAACTATTTGGGCAATAGAAACAACATTTTTTTAACTCCAATCATTAATGGGTTCTTCTTGTGGGATATTATTTTTGGTAGACGGATCGAAAGCTGGATTTGCGAAAACGCAAAAAATGTAAAATTATGGTTTGAAGTCATCGAACATTTTGATGCACAAAACTCGATGGCTACATTGGCTTTTAACAATCCAGATTATATCTACCCAAATATTTCAGAAGACGAATCTAAAACATTAATTGCAGAAGAACTAGGACATCCACTTCTACGTAAGGATAAGTTAGTCCCGAACAATGTAACAATCAACACGCGTGATTTCTTCATCATTACTGGTGCAAATATGGCCGGAAAATCAACATTTCTACGCACAGTAGCTTTAAACCTTGTAATGGCCAATTGTGGACTTCCGGTTTGGGCAAAATCTTATAGTTACAAGCCAACGAAGCTAATTTCAAGCATGCGCACCTCAGATTCACTTCAAAATGATGAATCGTATTTCTTTTCGGAATTGAAGCGATTGAAATTTATTGTTGACGAAATGAAAAACGATGAGTACTTCATTATTCTTGATGAGATATTGAAAGGAACAAACAGTAAAGACAAGGCGGAAGGTTCACAAAAGTTTGTAGAAAAATTGGTGTCTAGCAAATCAACAGGCTTGATTGCGACGCACGATCTAAGTTTATGCGAGTTATCTAAAACACTTCCTGAGATTCAAAATCACTATTTCGATGCTCAAATTATAGAGGACGAACTGTATTTTGATTACAAAATGAAAGATGGAATTTGCCAAAATATGAATGCTTCTTTCTTATTGCGCAAAATGGAGATTGTTTAAGAAAAACTGAAACTATTTTTTAGACAACGTAATACTTTCTGAAAACCAAGCCTTTACAATGCTTGCACAGTATATTCACCCCCTATCTTGCTGACTTTCAATTGAAAAAATATGTTAAAAAATGAGGTTGGGTGTAATATTTTAGAGTTTCAACCGTATTATATATAACGACACTGGTTGAGAAATTACAGAAAAGTTGGCATACAATTTGAATGTAACAAATCAACTAAGTAGAAGTTAGTTTTCATAAGTAGTAGTAGTTTAGGTTTTGAACGGGAAGGATGCCAGTCTTTCCCGTTCAATGTTTTATACCCCTACCCTCCTGCAATTCATAATTTTGGTGTATTTTTGCAAGCTACGGCAACTAGTCGTTACGATACAAGTATGAAGAATATTCGAAATTTTTGCATTATTGCACATATTGATCACGGGAAAAGTACACTCGCAGATCGCTTATTACAGACAACAGGGACAATTTCTGACAGAGAAATGCAGAATCAAGCCTTGGATGATATGGATCTTGAACGTGAACGTGGTATCACAATTAAAAGTCATGCGATTCAAATGAATTATAAGCTTGACGGTGAAGAATATGTATTGAACCTAATTGACACTCCCGGTCACGTAGATTTTTCTTACGAAGTTTCGAGATCAATTGCTGCATGTGAAGGAGCTCTTTTGATTGTTGATGCATCTCAAGGTATTGAAGCACAAACCATTTCGAATTTATATTTGGCTCTAGAGCATGACTTAGAAATTATTCCAATTTTGAATAAAATGGACTTACCTGGTGCTCAGCCAGAGGAAGTAACAGATCAAATTGTGGAATTAATCGGTTGCGATCCAAGTGAGGTTATTCCTGCTTCAGGAAAAACGGGGTTAGGAGTTGAAGATATTCTTAAAGCGGTCATTGAACGTATTCCTGCACCAAAAGGAAATGAGGAAGAGCCTTTACAAGCCATGATTTTTGATTCTGTGTTTAATTCTTTTAGAGGAATTATTGCCTATTACCGAGTAAAAAATGGGGTGATTCGCAAAGGAGATAAAATCAAATTCTTAAATACAGGGAAATCTTACAACGCTGAAGAGGTTGGTATTTTGAAAATGGACCTTTCTCCGCGCAAAGAAGTTAAAGCTGGTGACGTTGGATACATCATTTCTGGTATTAAAAAGGCATCCGAAGTTAAAGTTGGTGATACCATTACTACTTTAGACAACCCAACAACTGAAGTTATTCAAGGTTTTGAGGATGTTAAACCAATGGTATTTGCCGGAATTTATCCTGTAGACACAGAAGATTACGAAGAGTTAAGGTATTCAATGGAAAAACTTCAATTGAATGATTCTTCATTGGTTTTCGAAGCAGAGTCTTCTGCAGCTCTTGGTTTTGGTTTCCGTTGTGGATTCTTAGGCATGTTGCACATGGAGATCATCCAAGAACGTTTAGAGCGTGAGTTCAATATGACGGTGATTACAACCGTACCTAACGTTTCCTACAAGGCGTACATGAAAAAGACTCCGGACGTTGAGAAAACTGTAAACAACCCTTCTGAACTTCCAGATCCTGCGGGAATGGACAGAATTGAAGAACCATATATTAAAGCTCAAGTCATTACCAAATCTGAGTATGTAGGACAAATTATGACTTTATGTATTGAGAAGCGTGGTGAATTGACCAACCAGGTGTATTTAACACAAGATCGTGTTGAATTGTCTTTTGAAATGCCGATGGGTGAGATCGTATTCGATTTTTATGATCGATTGAAAACGGTTTCTAGAGGTTACGCTTCTTTTGATTATCATCCAATTGGGTATAAACCATCAGATTTGATTCGTATGGATTTGATGTTGAATGGTGAGGTTGTTGATGCACTTTCTGCTTTGGTTCACAGAAGTAATGCTTACGATTTAGGAAAACGTATTTGTGTTAAATTGAAAGAGTTGATCCCGAGACAACAATTCGAGATTCCAATTCAAGCCGCGATTGGTGCAAAAGTGATTGCCCGTGAAACAATTAAGGCTTTACGTAAAGATGTTACCGCAAAATGTTATGGTGGGGATATCTCGCGTAAACGTAAACTTCTTGAGAAACAAAAAGCTGGTAAGAAACGTATGCGTCAAGTTGGACGTGTTGAAATTCCTCAAGAGGCGTTTTTAGCAGTATTGAAACTGAACGATTAAGAATATTAGACATAAAAAAAGGGGACCTCATCGGTCCCCTTTTTTTATGTTCAATTAAATCTTGCGTTAGGGATAGTAACGGCATCCTTTTGTCTTTACAAAAGATACAGCGTATAGCCCGTTTAAACGCCCAAAAACTTACTTATCTCTTCCTGTTATCATCTGGTTCACTACTCCCTTATTATCGAACTTCTCTGCGATGATTAGTCCCACAAAGTGGAATACAATAAATACAATTAACCAGTAAAGCGATAATTCATGAAATTCTTCAGTGGTATGCTTGTACTCACGCGGTCCAAACTCGATTATCAACCCTGAGATTAAAGCAGACGCCAATAAGACATAGAACAAAGCATAGCTCCACGATTGTACTTTTTCCTTTAATTTTCCTTTAAAAGAGAATTTCCAACCTTCTTTGATCAATAGAATCATGCGTAATACATACAATCCAACCAAAACGTATCCGATATAAACATGCCAACTCCACATTGGACGTCTAATTGACTTCGCAATGGAAATCGCCTCATCATCACCTATTGAAATGTTCAATTCATTTAACCCGGCCGTCATGATATCCGCCATATTGTTTTTATTCATCCAATTCAATCTCAAAAAGATTGTCAACAACATAAATAACATTGAGAATGCTATTGCCCAATGCAATAGACGGTATGGTAAACTGTATTTTTTATCTGACATAGTTCGTTTAATAATCGTGGACAAATATATGATTAATCAGATTCTCTTTTTACACAAGTAACAAACGAATTAAACTAAAACTCCTCGAATGTCTCCTTGTTTTTATTTGGATTGATTCTAAATACCCTTTTTGTGGTATTGTATAATCTTGTTCAATACTGTTCTTTTGTACCACAAAATAATAGTTAAAAAAAATAAGATGAAAACATCTCTACTTTTACTTATTTCTCTAATCGGAATTTCAACAGTTGCCTGTAAGAAAGAAGGTTGTATCGATCCAACCGCGACAAATTATAACGAAAACGCAAAAAAAGATGACGGAAGTTGTACTTATACCATCGATAACGGCGGAATAGGTTATAGCGTTCCTTCTACATTTGTTTTTACGGATGCAAATGGAAATTCAACAGTTGACTTTTTAGGTCAAACTGAACGTTTAAGTCAATTGGAAGAGATGGTTGTTTATATGAAAACTGGAACTTCTACCATGTTAGACGCTCAGGCTATCAAAGACATGTTCTCAAATGAAAACGGGAATGGTAACGGAAATTTTTCGTTCACTTCAACAAAACAACTAAAAAATAAGTGTTTCACTGCAGATCAATCTTTGTTTGAATCATTCATGGATGATATTGCTGTTGCAAGTGCTGATTTTGCCACTACTGCATCGAATGGACAAGCTGGAACATTATCTTCGGGAACAAGTACATACCTTTTCGATGCCAATGGAGTTGAACACGTACAAGTAATTGAAAAAGGTTTAATGGGTGCTGTATTTTTAAATCAAGCGCTTAACAACTATTTCAGCCCTGCTCAAATTGATGTTGACAATACTACAGCTGTCGATCCTGCAAATGGCAAATACTATACTTTGATGGAGCATCATTATGATGAAGCTTTCGGTTACTTTGGTGTAAGTGTTGATTTTCCAGCGACTATTCCTTCTAGTTTTTGGGGGAAATATTGTAACGCTCAAGATGCAACACTTAATTCCAATGCTGACATGATGACGAATTTCTTAAATGGTAGAGCTGCAATATCAAACAATGTAATGTCGGACAGAGACGCTGCGATTGCTGCCATTCGCACAGAATGGGAAGATATCTCTGCTTACCAAGCAATGACGTATTTAGAAGATGCCATTGGTTATTTTGGAAACGACAATGCTAAATTCTTACACGTACTTTCTGAGGCATATGCTTTCTCTTGGAACTTGAGATATGCACCAGTAGAAACGCGTAGAATGGATGTGTCGGAGCATGCTGCATTGATGGCCATGTTTGATACAAACTTTTGGAACATGTCCGTAGCAGACATCAACGCTATTAAATCTGCTATCGACGCAAAATACTAGAATATGAATTGGATGAAAACAAGTTTCGTTTATATCAGTCTAATTGCATTGGTGCTTTTAAGTTTCAGTTGTAAAAAAGACAAGGAGGAGGAAACTCCGGAATTCAACAAAAGTGAATTGTTGACAAATGTTGCCAACAACATCATAACTCCTGCATTCAGTGAATTTGAAGCGGACTTGAACGCACTTGAAACGAGCTTTCTTTTATTCCAATCTACGCCAAATCAATCCAACCTTGATCTTGTTAGAGCAGATTGGAAAGCGGCATACATGCAATGGCAAACGGTTAAGATATTTGATTTCGGTCCAATGAGAGATAATGGTTTTAAAGGATCGACAGGTACTTATCCTACAGATTCTAATCAAGTTAACTCTAACATTGCCAATGGAGGATATAGTCTTGGTTCTGTGGATAATGTTGACGCTATCGGTTTTTCTGCTTTGGATTATTTGTTCTACCGCAGCAATGCATTGAGTGACTTTACAACGAGTTCAAGTTATATGCAATATGCACTAGAGGTTATTCAGAAAATTAAAACAGAATTTACTGTTGTGAATACGCAATGGGCAAGTTATAAATCGTCTTTCATTTCTTCCACTGGAACGGAGTCCACTTCTGCTTTTTCATTATTAGTAAATGAATTCAACCGCGATTATGAATTAGCAAAGAATGCGAAACTTGGAATTCCGTTAGGAAAACAAAGCTTGGACATCCAATTACCTGAATACATTGAAGCACGACATAGTGGAATTTCATTGGAATTGCTAAAAGAAAGTATGTTAGCCTTGCGTATGGTTTACTTGGGTGATAACACCAGTTCAGGTCAAGGTTTTTATGATTACCTAATTCACCTCGAGCGTTCCTCTTTAGCAGAATCAATCAATACGCGATTCGGATCAATCATAGTTAAGATTGGAACATTTAATAATTCTCTTGAATCTGAAATGTCCTCCAATGTTTCTGGATTAAATGAATTATATAGCTTAATTGAAGGCCAAGTTGTCAATATCAAAACGGATATGACCTCTGCATTTGGTGTTCTGATTACGTATCAAGATAGCGATGGGGATTAATATAAGTAAGTTCTTTTCTCCCTTCAAAGAGATTTCAATAGCCCCTCTCATTGTCTTTAGGATAATTTTTGGGGCTTTGATGTTTCTAGGCACCTTGCGTTTTATTAGCAAGGGGTGGATTGAACAATTGTATATTACACCCAAATATTATTTTGGCTATTTAGGATTTGAATGGGTGAAACCCTTTGAAGGTGACCTCATCTATCTACCTTTCCTATTACTCCTAATCTCTTCTCTATTTATTATACTCGGTTTGTTTTACCGTGTTTCTGCATTTACCTTCTTTCTGTGTTTTACCTATGTCGAATTACTCGACAAATCGAATTACTTAAACCATTACTATTTTGTTAGTCTAATGGCGCTAATCATGGTGTTTTTACCAGCGAATAGAAACTTCTCAATTGACATTAAAATTTGGCCTAAAATCAAAGCGATTACAACCAAACAATGGACGATCAACCTGATTAAATTTCAACTGGCTATGGTTTACATCTTTGCCGGAATCGCAAAATTAAACTCAGATTGGCTGTTTCAAGCACAACCTTTAAAGATTTGGTTGCAAGCACACCATAATATTCCTGTGTTTGGTTCCCAATTGCAAGAAGAATGGCTGGCTTATATCTTCAGTTGGACAGGATGCATATATGACCTGTTTATTGTGTTCTTGTTACTTTCCAATCGGTTCCGACCTTTTGCTTATTTCTTTGTAATTTTCTTTCATTTAGTCACTTGGTATTTATTTCCCATTGGTGTTTTTCCATGGGTCATGATTTTCAGTACACTTATCTTCTTTTCTATTTCATTTCATGAACGAATTTTGGATTTTTTAAGTCATACCAACTGGAGATCCAATGCCAATTTTAAAAAACATCCTTCACGTAAAAAAAGATCCTTTGTTGTTTCAATCTTGAGCGTTTACATGGCAGTTCAATTATTG
>Ga0193953_1001373_pt1 | contig 11301 bp, 16 predicted proteins | sample BB_4_MG_FD_140325 | JGI IMG/M metagenome (GOLD analysis project Ga0193953, IMG submission 140325) | Microbial mat bacterial communities from the Broadkill River, Lewes, Delaware, United States - BB_4_MG | ecosystem: Environmental > Aquatic > Freshwater > River > Microbial mats | place: USA... | reverse complement strand
TTGAGCCAATAACTTAAAAATAAAATATTTAATGATGGTTTGATTTGTATATTTTCCTTTAAGTAAGGCTTTCTTTACGGTTTCGTTGCCATCATATCCTTAAAACTTAGATATAACGACTGACTTGAGGGACGAGTGAACTAACGGTATGAATATTCAAATCTTATAGTATATGAATGCGACACTATAAAGCTTGATATTCCCGCAGTTTTCACTCGTTCCTCTCCTAGGTTTTGTTATATCCAAATTACTTATAAGATTAGAATAATTAAGAGAAAACTTATCTCTTATTTATTTTGTTCAGCATCCATCTTTTTTTCATATTTATAGATTTTCTCAACTTCTGCTTCAAGTGATTTTGAGCCAGCTTTCTCTCCAACTTCGATTAAAGCTTTTCTGATTTCATCTTTTGTTCTTCTTGTTGCCATTTTCTTTTCCTTATTTAGTTTTTATCTCTTTGCTTTTGTTGTTGTAATGAAATTACTGAAATAACTTTTGGTAAATATTTAAAAAATAACTTTATCATCTTCCAAATAAATTTAAATATTGATTTAATTATATTCATATATTTTAGACCATAACTATCAATTATGCTGCACCGTAACCGCAATAGCTACAATGACCATTTTCATATGTCATTTCTTCACAAGCTGGACACTCTGATTTTCTTGATATAGTAATACTAGACCATTTGATTATTTTAATCATAATTAATTCTCCTTTCTCATAAATTTACCAAATTTGTTAATTTATAACAAATAGGCATATATAAATTCAAAGAATTTTTTATTTTTTTATAAATTTTGTGAAACTTTTTTAAAAAGTTTTGAGCCAATCACTTAAAAATAAAACATTTAATAATGGTTTGATTTGTAGGTTTCCCTTTAATTAAAGCTTTCTTTACAATTGTGTTACCATCATATCTTTAAAACTTAGATATAACGACCGAACTGAAAAACAAGTGATTTCAACCTCTTCGCTAACTTCTTTTTCTTACCACTAAATGATACTTAGCAAATGAAAAAAAATCCGCTTATCACTTGTTCATTTCCTGTGTTTTGTTATGATTTTAATCTTGTAATTAGTTCTCTCAATTCTAAATCAAGAATGTTTTCTTTTTCAGATTTGGAATAAATTGTTACTAAAAATAGTTCATTATCTTCATTTATACAATATGTAATTATTCTATAACCAGCACTTTTACCTTTATTATTATCACTATTTTTTATCCTGATTTTAAAAGTATTACTTCCTAATTCAGTTCCCATAGTTGGATTTCTTTCGAGTTCATTTGCTAGTTCTAAAACATCATTTTTAATATTCTTATATTTTTTACTTAAAGTTTTTAAATTTTTAATAAATTCTGGAGTTGGTATAACTTTATAATTCATCTAAAATATGTTTCAACTCTTTTTTTTCTAATTGTCCATTATTTTGAAGAGTTACTTCTTCTAAACCTTTTTTAACACTTTGTTTAATGTTATAAGTTTCAATATAATGCATAATATTATTAATAAATTTATTTTCATCATTGTTACATTCTTGTATATAAAAACTTTCTACGATTGGATTATTTATATTTAATGATAACATTAAGAACTCCTTGTTTTTCAAATAATTTTATCATAAAAGATTATAAACTTTCTTTATTGCTTTTGATTTCTTTTTGAAAATTATAATCTATGCTTAATTTTGAATCATAACGACCGAACTGAAAGACAAGTGATTTCAACTTCTTCGCTAACTTCTTTTTCTTAACACTAAATGATACCTAGCAAATGAGAAAAAATCCGCTTATCACTTGTTCATTTCCTGTGTTTTGTTGTATTTGCAATTACTATGATGGTTTATTTTTATTAAATATTCTTAAAATTTCTATCTCTTTTTTTATTGGTCTTATTCTATAAATTACAGTATATTTCTTATATGTCATATCTCTTATATTTTTATCATCAAAATATTGTGATTTTACATACATTATTGGATTATTTGGAATTAACTTTATACTATCTTTTAGTTCATTTTTAAATTTCAAACTGGCACTAGGTTTATCTAATGCTATATATTTGATAATTTGTTTTAATTGTTTTGAAAAAGTTGGTTTATATATGATTATCATTTTTGTAATGAGTCGGTAAAACTATCAATATCATTCCAAAAATCTGTACTATTAATCATTTTAACTTTACCATTATCTATATCATTAATATCTTGTTGTAATTGTTTTTGTCTATCATAAAAATATGGGTCATATTCTAAGTTTTTATCTTTTTGAATTATCACTTCATTTTTAAATTCTTTTAAAAGATTTAACAAGTTAGGAACGAAATTATCTTGAACTTGTAATGTTAATGTTTGCATAATGAACTCCGATAATTTATTTATATTATTTTATCCAAATTTGAGTGAATCTTTCTTGATTTTGGAAATTTTGATTAAACTTTTTTAAAAAGTTTTGAAAGCCTAGACTTTAAAATGGTTTACTTTTTCATTTTTTTAAAACTGAAATACAACGACCGAACTGAAAAACAAGTGATTTCAATCTCTTCGCTGAGTTCTTTTTCTTAGCACTAAATAACAATTAGCAGATGATTAAAAATGCCCTTATCACTTGTTTTTTTCCTGTGTTTTGTTGTAGTCCCCTACAGCCAACAAAGTGCAAATCTCTTTTTTTTCGGATTTCTATCTCTTCAAATTGATTTTTTTATATTTTATCATTTTCAAGATATTTATCTTAATTTATTTATTTTTGAAAATTGAATACAATCATTTAAGATTATATTTCATTCTTTCTAGTTTCTCTCTTTAAAATTTAAATTTCATAAATTATTTTTATATTGATACTGAAAGTAACAATTTTTTAATATTTATTTAATATATTATCTTTTTTGATGATATATTCATTTAACATTTTATTTTGAAATATTTTTATAAATAATTATTTTAGACTATTTTTTCTATAGTCTACAACTACTTAAAATGTTATCTGTGTGACTACAACGACCGAACTGAAAGACAAGTGATTTCAAGATCTTCGCTGAGTTCTTTTTTTTACCACTAAATGATACTTAACAAATGAGAAAAAATCTGCTTATCACTTGTTCATTTCCTGTGTTTTGTTATCATTTTTATTTTATTAATCTTTGAAATAATATATCTTCTAAATTTCTACTTGAATCTATTACTATTAAAATATAAACTTTTGTATCATCAATTTTATATATTATTCTCCATCTCTTATAAATCAGTTCTCTATATTTTAAAATACCAATTTGTTGTAATTCTGGTACAATTCTTTTTCTTTCTGGGAAAAAATATAAATTATTACACTCTTCTTTAATTTCTAAGAAAATTTTCTTTGCTATATTTAAACTATCAGTTTTTATATATTCAATAATTAGCTCTAAATCAAATTCAGCACTTCTTGTCCAAATAACTTCAAATTTTTTCATTTGATTTTATCCAAATAGTTTTTTTTCTAAGTTGGTAAACATCTGTTCTTGTTTAATAACATTACTTTGTTCAATGTCATTTTCACTTTGAACAATTAATTTTAATAAATTTAAAGAATTTTGTAAATTTTCATAACTTTTAATATCTTGAACAACTGCTTTTGCTTCTCCATTTTGAGTTATTATTATTGTTCTTTGATTTACATTCACATTATTTATTACATCAGCTGTTTTTGCTTTTAAATAACTAATTGGTTTTATATCTTGACTTAAATACATTTAATCTACCTTTCTAATTAAGATAATTTATTGTATCAAATATAGATTTAATTTGGTATTAAATGGGAAACATAATTTCTATGATAACGACCGAACTGAAAAACAAGTGATTCTAAGCTCTTCGCTGAGTTCTTTTTCTTAGCACTAAATGATACTTAGCAGATGAGAAAAAATCCGCTTATCACTTGTTATTTTCCTGTGCTTTGTTATGATTTTTTAGTATGCTAATCTTTTTGATATCTCTATATCTTGTTTTATTAAGGAATTAATTATATTATTTAAAGAAAAATCATTTGATTTCTCTTTTATATTTTTCATAAAAAAGTTTTTAACTTCATCATCTAAATATATTGGTATATCTAATTCTTCAATTGGTCTATAAAATTTACCTTGTTCTGCATTTGTAAAATCATATTCTTTTTTCATTTTTGACACCTTTTTTGATATACTTTTTTTTCTTTTTTTGTTGCTTTTCTTGCACTTATTATTCTAACAAATTCTATGCCATCATTATCTCTAAATGTATGTACAACTAATAACAGAGTTTCATTTAATGATTTACCTAATAATACCCATCTATCTTCATCTTCCGAGTGTTCATCATCGAATCTATTTAAAGCAAATTGGTCTGTAAAGACAAATGAAGCTTGTTCAAATGTTACACCGTGTTTTTGTATATTAATTTTTTCTTTATTTTTATCCCATTCAAATTTCATAATAATATTATATCTAAAATATTTAACTTTTTATTATATCTTGAAATTTGATGTAATCATAACGACCGAAGCAATGGACAAGTTACTCCCAAACAGTCAGCCGATTTCTTTTTCTTACAACTAAATGATAACTAGTAAAGACTTAAAAATTTGCTGAGTAACTTGTTCTCTTTCGGTGTTTTGTTATGTATCTTCTTTAATATCAGTTATTTCTGTTTTAGAGATTTTTACTATTTTATAACTTTTTACTCTTCCTGTTTTTGTTGTTGTCTTAAAAAGTTTACAATATATAATTTCTCTACTTTTCTTATTTAAAGCATTATCACTTAAACTTTTGACAACTATTCCAATTGTACTATTATTTTTAATATCTTCAGATAATTCAAAAGGAATTGGTCTGCCTTCTTTTGGATTGTAAAGTCTTCCTTTGAATGTATTACTATTATAACTAGAAACATATCCATTAATAATAATTGGTTGTTCAGCAATTATTTCTTCTTCTAAATATTTATAAGTATCATAGTCCAATGTTGGTGTTAAATTCATACATACTTGATCTATCTCTACACTTAAGTTTGCATATTCTGCAGTTCCAGTTTTAAATATTGGTCTGTGCATCTCTTTAAAAGAATTTAAACATTTCTCAATTAGAGAATCTAATTGATATTGTTTTATTTCTGGAATACTTTTGTTATTATCATTTTCTTTATTTTTATTATATTTTTCATATTGTTGTCCTAATGATTTATCAAAATCAACATGAAAGCCTAAGCTTTCAGATATAACATAATCATATGCAGAGTAAATAATATTTCCTATTACAGTATCGTTAGATACTGTTCCTAACATAAATGTACCACTTAATATTATTCCTACTGTTATTCTCCAACTACCCTCCTTTGCTGGTAATGCAAATACTTGAGCACCTTTTAATGATGGGGCTTGAGTAATAACTTTATTATTAAGTAATAAATGTGTTGTAAGGGCTAAGGTTCTATGAAAACCAGTTAGTGCTTGCGATACATCATATAAATCAATTTGATGATTTTTTGAATTATAACCATCATATGATAAAGTTAATTTGATTGCATGTTCCATAAATATCTCCTAATGTTTACTTAAATACATAACGACCGAACTGAAAAACAAGTGATTTCAACCTCTTCGCTAACTTCTTTTTCTTAGCACTAAATGACAATTAGCAAATGAGAAAAAATCCGCTTATCACTTGTTCTTTTCCTGTGTTTTGTTATAATTTTAATGTTCGATTGAATTCATATATAAATCATATACTGGAAAAGCTAAGTCATAATCATTCCATTCTAATTCACCATATTCTAAATTAAATTGTTTAAATAAATTTAAATCTTGATATTTTTTAATATCTGGATGTTGTGATTTTACAATAAAGTTTTTAAAATCTAAGATATTCTCTTTTCCATCATTAAATAATAATGATATTTTATAGTTATCAATATATTTTGCTTTTTCAATTGAAATTAATTTAGACATAATTTATTTTACCTTTCCTTCAATTTTAATACATTGTACAGATTTATGATAAACAAAATAATCTACCCATTTTTGAACAATATCTTCTTTAAATTTATTAACAAAGTTTTTAAATTCTTTTAGTTCTTTTTTTGGTAATGCTCTTTTCCCTTTTACATCTTTGATTTTAATATCAATAATTTTTCCATCGACAATAATAAAATCTGCTTTTGATTCAAAAGCTTGATATTTACCATGAACATGTATTGGTTCATGTTCATTGCTGTAAAACATTATAGTGATTCCCAAGTATTCAAATATTTTAGGCATTTTAACTCTTTCTATTTTTTATTAAATGAAGTGTATCTAAATTTGGATGACTATTTGGTAAATTGTAATTATAACGACCGAAGTGAGGGACGATGTAACCTTCAATCAGTTTGCTAATTTATTTTAAATAATCATTACATTCAAGCTTATTAATACTTTAAAATCCGCTGGGTTACTCGTTCCTCTCCTCTGTTTTGTTATGAAATTTAGTCTTTATATTGAATTTGCTTCAATTTATTTTCAATAAGTCGTATTTCTTGAAATTTATTTTTTAACAAATCTTTCATTTCTAAAATTGCTGTTTCTTCTTTCTCTTCATCATTTTCTTTTTCTGGCATAGTAAAATCAACTTCACCACCTTTATCAATAAAGTCTAATAATTTGGATACTGATTTAGTTAGATTATTTGAAACATCACCATTTTCAATGTTATTATTTAATAGTACTTCTTTAACAATTTCTTCAATTTCATGTTTTTTAATATGATTAGCTTCTTTTTCTAAATCTAATGCAATTTTTTCATTTGATAACTTCATTGCTTTAAGTTCTTCCGCTTTTTTTCTTATGTCAAAAACTTTTTCTACAACTTGTAAAACTTTTAAAATAATTTCAGACAATGTCTTAGTTATTGTATATATTGTTGCAAGTTCAATAATGATTGAACCTTTATTTGCTCCAACAACTTCAATTTCTTCAGGTGCAACATCATGTACCATTGTAATACCACGACTAATATCATACCAAATTGTTGACCATTTTTTAAAATCTGTTATATTATTAATTGAAGCTTCATGGTCGAAATGAATTTTTATTATAACTTTATCAGTTATATGTTCTTCAATTTTAATATGTCCATGTAGTCCTTCATAAATTTTATTAAGTTTTGCAATACCTTGTGTTAATCTAGTATAAATATCCTTTACTTGTTTTGATGAAGTTGCAATATCTAAAGAATTCTTATATAGGATGTTTTCTAATTCTTCAATAGCTTCCTCTCCAAATATATTTAAAATATTTAAATTATCTAAAAAATCTTTTTGCTCTTCATTTAAAACTTCTAGTTTCATTTCTTTTAATGCATCAATTAAATTATTTCTTTGAATATCAAAAGGTTGTTTTTGCCTATTTGGTTGTATATTTTCAGATAATTTTTGAAATAGTTGTTGATATTTCTGAGGAAGCTGTTTTCCTGTCACTTCTTCTGTTATCCACAATGTAAGTTTATATAATTCTTGTATGTACATTTATTTCCTTTTCATAACGACCGAACTGAAGGACAAGTGGCGAAACGACTTGACAGTTTGGTCTTTAAATTTTATTTATTCGAAACTTAAAAGTTCGAAATTTTCGCACTATTAACTTGTTCTTCTTCCTGTGTTTTGTTAGTATGCTTTTTTAATGATAACCAAAACTCTTCATATTTATTTGTAATTAATAGTTGATTATTTAGTTCCTCAATACTAATATTTAAAATAGATGAATAATTTAATACTATTTCTTCATATTTATTGAGATTAAGTTTTTGTATAAAAGTTATTGGTACATCATCAATATCATCAATATCATCAATTTTTAAGCAATTAGTATAAATATAGATTATTTTAACTGTACTATCATTGATTTCTTTAATTTTTGCAATACCAAATTCAAGTATTACAATATCATTAATTGAATATATATTATTTATATTTTTAATATAATTAACTTCTTTTAGAATCTTTAATTGTTCATCAATCTGCATATCTATTTTAAATTCTTTATCATAAAACCAAAATATTAACTCAAATATTTCAAGTGAAAAAGCTACAATCCAATTTAAATAATGTTTTACTGGGAATTGAGATTTAGTAAAATTTGTATCTTTAGAGAAATGTATTCTTTTACTTAAAAATCCATAAAGTGTTAAATAATCTTTACCTAAAATTAATTTTTCATATTCATTAGAATTATCTAATACAAATTTAATTTTTTTTTCGTAGTTTGAAAATAATATAATATTTTTATTATTTAATGAAGTTCTTATCTCTTCTACGGGTGCCTTAAATTGTGTTATGTATTCTTTTAAATATTTTGGTTTACATTCATAAAAACTACTACAATTCTGTAATACTTGTTTATTTAATTGGTATTTATTAATTAAATTTGAAGCATAACAAGATTTTTCAATAAAATTATCTTTGTTTTTTATATTTATTTTAGCACCAATATATATTATTTTTAATTCTAAAAATAATTCAAGTGTTGGTCTTAAAATAGCAGAAGTTAAATCTATCAAACTTTCTTTTTCAAGATACTCTAAATTATGATTATCTTTAATAATACTTTCAATACCTGAACAAGTAATTTTTTGATTCAAAATATCCAATCTCATATAGTTAAAAATGGAAGATACTAATTTTTCATTACATCTTGAAAAATAAAAATCTTTATGTGATGAAATAGTATCAATATTTACTTTACTATCAATTAATGGTACTAAGGTATTTATTTCTTTAATTAAAGTTTTTAAAATATTTATAACATCAGTTTTCATATCTTTGTTTTCCTTATTTAATACTAACGACCGAAGTGAGGGACGATGTGACCCTCAAACAGTTTGCTGAATTATTTTAAATAACCATTACATTCAAGCTAATTAATACTTGAAAATTAGATGAGTTACTCGTTCCTCTCCTCTGTTTTGTTAGTCTTTCTTTATTTCTGAGCGTACATCAATAGATATAGTATGAATAATTATATTATCTAGAGTCTGGATATCTTTAAATAGCTTTCCATAATCTCTAACTCTTGAATCAAAGACAACTAAAAAGCCAATATAAGTATTTTTATTTTTAGCATAATGTATAATTTGGCTTTCTCCTGAAATAGCATAAGTTGAACTATATCCCATTCCACACATCTTTAATTCAACTATAACTTTAAGTCCACCTTTTAATAATAAATATAAATCTATAAATCCAGCACCTGCCCTAGGCTCTTGTATTATTTCAATAGCATCTTCACCAAATTTACCATTTAGAAAATTTATCAGTAATTGTTTTGAAAGTTCTTCAGGTTTTTCACTCCATTTGTATTTTTTTGCTTCTTTATCATATTTCCAAAAATGCATTCTTGAATGTTGACTAATAGATTTTGAAAACTCATGTAATGATTCTGCAAAATCATCTTTTGTTATATGGATATTCTTTTTATTTTCATATACAACTGAAATTTCACTATTATCCATATTTTTTAAACACTCTAACATATAGTTGTCAATTTCAGAAGAGGATTGATTCGACTTTTTAAAGTATTGTAAAGATAAATTATAGTTTTTATTTTCATATAGTGATTTAGCATAATAAAAACATATATTTGGCAATTCTCCAATAATTTCAATTTGATTTTTTAAAAAAGTTTCTGCTTCAACATAAAGTTTATTTTTAAATAACATGCTTATACAATTTTGATAAGAAGTAAAATTCAGAGAATTATAATCTAAAGACTTTTTATAAGCAATAAAAGCATTTTTGAATTGATTGTTTTTATTGTTATTTTCTGCTATTGCCATATAAATGTCAGATAATAAAGTATTATCTTTTAGTTCCTCGGCTAAAATAATAGCATTATCAATCAGACCAATTGATTCATCATTTTCACTAGTTGCTATGGAATATGAATACATGTATATAGCACAAATTGTATGGCTATCATTATATTTTATTGCCCTATCAATTAATTCCTTTGGAATTTCTTTATTTTCTTGAACACATGAAAATAAAGCTTGTCGAAGTGAAAAGTTGTCATCTTTAATTAGTCTAGAAATTTCTAGTGACTCTTTATCGTAGCTTTCTCTTTCATCATAATAATTTAACCTTTGTGAAATAATACTAGCCAAACTTAAACTAGCATGTAAAGCAACTTCACTACCTAAAAGTCCTCTTCTTAAGATACAAGCTTCTTCAACTTCAATTAAAGCTTCTTTTAAATTATTTCTAATGTATAAAAATTGAGCTTTTCTATGTTTTAAAGAAGCAGAATATTCTTTATCAAGTAAACTCAAATCACCCATTATTTTCATTGCATAATCTAATCTTTCTAAGGCTTTTTTTGCATTTGTTTTACTTTCAAAATCAGCAAGTTTAACAATATTACGAATTGCCACTTTTTTATTACCTGCTTCTAAAAAGGTATCAATTGCTAAGTTTGTATAAAAAATAAAATCTTCATCATTATTTGCTATAAGTGATAAACCTTGATAAGCCCATGCTTTTATAGAAGTGTCTATCTCATTTTGCTCTAAAAGTTTTTTGTACCTTGAAACAGCTTGATAGTATCGTTTACTAGTAGCAGAAATGTTCGCTTTTTCTAATTCTAAATTTAAAATCAATTCTACTTCTAATTCATCTTTAAATTCATTAAATAACAAATCAATCTCTTTTTCTAATATATCATCTCTTTGATTTAATATTCCTGCCGAAACAATCACATAAGTTAAAAACTCTTTTTTTGCTTCCTTATTTAATAAAGAGATATCCAGTAATCTAAGTTGAACTAACATGGACTTTTCAGAAATATATAGTAACCTAGATTTATTTTTTTCAAATAAATCATAAGCATCTGAAATATTTTGATTCTTGATATTAACCGAAAATTCATCAATCCAACTATTTGATGATAAAGATTTCATTACATTCTTTATAGACTCAGATACCCGTATTGAAATATCATCATTACTTTCGTTTGTTGAACCAACAATATTATTTGATGTTAAATCTATTTCAAATTTAAATTCTTTTCTCTGCTTATTCATATTTTTGCTCTTTCTTTTACCTTTGTTGAATTGTAGACTAACGACTGAACTGAAAAACGAGTTACCCTCAAATTGGTTCGCAAGTTATTTTTTATAACCATTAGATGATAGCTATTTAGAACTTAAAAGTTCGCTAGGGTAACTTGTTTTGTATCATACAAAATCACTCAAGAAGTAGTATAATAAAAACTACAAGAGTAAGGTTAGGTATATTGAGCAATACTTGTTGAAACCATTGTGT
>Ga0193953_1001370_pt1 | contig 11319 bp, 10 predicted proteins | sample BB_4_MG_FD_140325 | JGI IMG/M metagenome (GOLD analysis project Ga0193953, IMG submission 140325) | Microbial mat bacterial communities from the Broadkill River, Lewes, Delaware, United States - BB_4_MG | ecosystem: Environmental > Aquatic > Freshwater > River > Microbial mats | place: USA... | reverse complement strand
GCCCGACAAAGGGCCACCCCCTCAACCGGCCCATGGCAACCCGACACGGCCCATCATTCCCCTTGATTTTACAGGATCTTTTGATTACTCATAATAGACCAACACCAACATCCGAGTCTTTTTCTGATGATCAATGGCAACTAGAGAAGGCAGGAAAATCGCGTGAATCAGGGGACTCGTTGGGCCGGCAGAGAAAGAGCCGGTCAAGCGCCCCATCATTGGAGGATCCATGGAACCAAATGGTTTGTCTCAAGAAGAGATCAGCATGCGCCTTGAGGAGTTGAACGACGCATGCAAATTTCCCTGGTGTGTGGAGGGAGATTACCTGAAGAAACAATTTGCCTTTAAGAGCTTCAATGCCGCCTTCGGGTTCATGACCCGTGTGGCCATAAAAGCCGAAAAGGTGGACCACCACCCGGAGTGGACCAACGTATACGGTCGGGTGGACGTGGCCCTCACCACCCACGATGCCGACGGACTCACCGAACAGGACTTTTCACTGGCCGCCTTTATGGACAGGATTTCAGGACTCTAACCCCCTGCCTTCTGCCCATGACTGCGCACCTGCACCTGGGAGGGGAAGATAGATCGAGACCGTTGTTCCCCGGCCCTGCCGGGAGTCTACGGCAAGGATGCCCCCGTGGCGTGTCACCATAGCGTGGGTGACGGCAAGCCCAAGCCCCATCCCTTTCTGGGAGCTTCTCTCCTTTGTGGTGTAGTACGGATCCAAAATATGATGGAGGTGTTCCTCACCGATGCCTCGGCCTTCGTCCCGAACCGCCACCTCCACGAAAGGCTTGTCCGTCAGGTCCGGATGCCGCCTGCTCCCCTTTTCATGGCATGTGCAGGTGACCCACACATCCCCCTCCCCGTCATAAGCTTCCCGGGCGTTGTTGAGCACATACTCAATGGCTTTCGCCATCTGCATGCCATCCACATTCACCACGGGCACCCCCTTCGAAATATCGAGAATCACCCTTTGCGACTCTCCTCCGGCCTTGGCCACGCAATTGCAAAGCACGTCCTGCAAGGAGACAGAGGGTTCAACCCCCTCCCCTCGGGTGGAGAGGGTGATAAGCCGGTCCATAAGGTCCCGAGCCCGCTCCAGGGTCGCTTCCATCGTAACCAGGTGCACCCGGGCAGGATTTTTTTCATCCAGGGAGAAGAGGGACAGTTCCACACGACCCAGCATCACGGCCAACATGTTGTTAAAGTCATGGGCAATGCCACTGGTAAGAGAACTGATCAAATCCAGCTTTCGCTGCTTCAGCAGGGACACCTGCATGGCCCGGTACTCGGTCACATCGGTGACACTGGCCCGAATCCCTACCACCGCGTTGTTTCTCACAATAGGGGTCGAGTGAAACAACCCCGTCATCTCCGTCCCATCCCCGCGAATCATCTGGTATTCGGTGGGTTCCACCTCCCCGCCATCCATGACGATCTGCATTCGCCCCATCAAACGCTGGCGGTGATCGGGGAGCAACACCTTCAGGGCGACGCCGGGCATATCAAACTCTTCAGGCCGAATCCCAAATGTCTTCAGGCCAAGAGAGTTCACATAGGTGACCCGGTACTCCACATCCACTTCACAGACAATACAGGGGAGCAGCTCCGCCATCTCCCTGAACCGCTCTTCGCTGTCACGAATCGCCTGCTCCGAGGCTTTCCTTTCGGTGATGTCGTCCACCATCCATAGGACCCCTTTGTTGAGGTCCGGTGGGAGGCTGCTGTCCACGGCCCTGCCTGAAAGAGTGCACCACACGGATGAGCCGTCCCGACGTTTTAACTGATACTCAATATGCGTACGCTCCCCATGGACAAGGGCCTCATAGTGAAGGGTGCCGAAGCGTTTCCATCGTTCTTCGCTGAGATGAAGCGCCTGCATGGAGAGTCCCTCCATCTCTTCCGGAGAGTCGTACCCAAGGAGTTGAGCCAGGCGATGGTTGGCTTTCCTGAGATAACGCCCCCCCTTGAGAAGCATGATGCCCACCATGCTGTTGGAGAAAATAGTGGTCAGCTCTGTCAGGGCGGTGTGCAGCTCTTCTGCCTTCTCCTCCACCTCCCGCGTTCGGGACCGAACCATGGCCTCCAGGTAATCGGTGGTCCGTTCCTGAAAATCACGTCCCTCCTTCAGAGACGCAATCATCTGATCAAAGGAGGCCGCAAGGTGGGCCATTTCATCACCACCTGTAAGGGACACTGTTTTGATCTCGAGGTCCCCTTCACTTACGCGTCGTGCCTGATTGGCCAACATCCGAAGCGGACGCACCAGCCGCTCCTTCAATGCATAATAAAACAACCCAAGTCCCAGGCCGGTAAAGACAATGGCACCCACCACAATTTCCCACCCCATGCGGCGGGTGGCCTGCCGGTACGTCAACAGGGTCTGTTCCAACCCCGAGAGAAGGGATTCATCCGGCACAACGACACCCAGCACCCACCCGGTGCTCGGCAGAACATGGTGGGAGATCAGGCTGGCGCTGCCGCCAACCTCAAGGCGAATATCCCCCTTGTCCAGGCTCAACAAACCGTGGGCATACCGCCTGAGCTCCGGGTAGGAAGACTCCAGAAATCCACGGGGACTCCCTTCGTCACCGTCCCCCCGCAGACCAAACTCATCGAGTTTCTGCTCCGGAAACACAATGGGAACCCCGTTCATATCCAGCAGAAACCAAAACATACCGTCCACACCAACCATCACGCCATCTTCATGAAGGATCTCTTCAAAGAGGCCTTCAAGGGGCATATCAATCCCTGCCACGCCCTTGAACTCCCCCCCTTGGGAAACAATGGGCGTGGATGCCGTGACCACCATCCCGCCCCCCAGGGAATCAGCGTAAATCGGTGTCCAGACGGTGGATTGTGAGGGGTTCTCCCCGGGGGCAGCCCCCGCGAACCAGGCACTCTCCCTGACAAGGGACATGGTGAGGCTTGAGAATTTTTTCTTTCCAATGGTGTTCGGGTAATACTCGATAAAACCGTCTGTGGTCACGATATAAGCGGCTGTAGCTGGAGTGGAAGCATGCCCCAGAATTTCAAGGTAGGGAAAAAGACAGGCGAGGTGCTCCTGCACAGAAGGGGTCTGAGGGATGCCCTCATCCGAAAGGCTCATCACCACGACCGGACCATCCGAAGGGCCTGTATGGACATTGGGGGAGAGGGGTTCAAAATGAAAGGGGGTCGCGCAGACAGAAGAGTCTCGGGGTGTGTCGAAAAGGGTCTGCCCCGCCTTTTCAGCAAGCAGGGCTGAATTGTCAGCAATCCCTTCAAAAAGGTGATCAAAATAGAGGGCGCGTATATTAATCCGGTCCGCCAGGTTCACCTCCACCCTGTTGCGCAGGGTACTCACCGTCTGTTCGGCAAAGTTGTCACCGAATTGCTGAACATGACGGGTTGTGAACAGAGCAAAAACAATCGCAAAAATCAAAAGAACAATTGAAAGCGTGACCGTCAGTTGGACACCAATGCTGGACTTGAAGCGAACCACACCCATCCCCTAAACCAAAAAACAATAAATCTGCAATACAGCAACAAGCTGGCGCGTCGCCTCTTCGGCACACTGTGTGCGCACCCCAAATTTCAGGAGATCGTTTTCTCGAAATCGCAGGAAAGAAATGCGAAACATGAACAAGATTAGGGCACCGCACTGGCCCCGATTTTGTTTCCGTTCCACACCGACAGCTTTGTTTCCACCCTATAAGCCATCCTTACGGAGGCTTCCCGCCTTGGACCAAATCAGATAGACAGGCCTGTCGTCAACAAAAAAAGCGGTGTCGTTTACAGGGATTACAGCCGAATCACCAATATCAGGCATCATTGAATCCATGAAAAAATAACCCCATGGAACCGTGAGGCAAAAACCACATGACTTTTCTGTTTTTTTCCTCATGTGTTCCCCTCTTCAGGCCACATAAAAACGGTCAACGACCTTTGCCGGAATCCGACACCTTCACAAGGGATACGGGGAAAGGATTCAGGAGCACCTGATCAAGAAGGTAATCCTGCTCAAACCTTACGGCGTACCCTTTGATAAGACGAAGCAGTGCAGAAAGGGGAATCCGTTCATCCCGATACTCCTCCAGGCTCTCAAGGAAATACGCTTTTTCCTCCCGGGACAAACCGTCCGAAACCCAGCCAAAGGCGTGAAGCAGGGTATTGATCATTGATGCGATGCGGGGCCGTGTGGTCAGGGCTTTTTTAAGTTCCTCATCGTAGAGGGCAAACACATCGGCTTCAGGGCGTTTTTCATGGTTGGCTGTCACCTTTCCGCAGGCTCTGAAACGGGTCTGGTTCCAGGCAAGAAGCAGAAGCTTGTGGGTGCTTTGATACGCCACAAGGTCCCGCATGCGTCCGGATGCCTTTGCCTGCCTGAACCGGGCAAAGGAATAGAGCCGGATAAGAAACTGCTCCCGAAGCTCAAAATTTTTAAGCCGCCCCTCGTCTTCCATGGGCACCCCCGGGAATCGCACGGCTGCACAAGAGGCGAAAAACCCGGCGCCCCTTTTGGCGTTGGCTGCTTTTGAAAGCCCCTCATACACCTTGACATCAGAAGGCCCGCAGGAGGGCGACCGGTTTTTCAGGATAAATCCGTCCACCGCTGGGAGCGTATCAAAAAAACGCCGGGCAAACCCCTCCATCTCCCCGGTAAGAACCTTTTCCGTGGATGGCTGATAGAGATGGGGGACCTTCTTCACCATGGCCATGCGAATGGGCTGACGAGGCACCCCGAGCCCAATCTCCACCTCAGGGCAGACGGGGATAAAATCCACGTGTTCTTTTAGCGAGTCGACAAAGGGATCGTAGATGGTCTGACCGTTGTAACGACAGGTATCAAACCCCAGACATTTGCTCACGACAATGACAGGTTTGGGAAACATGACACATTGTCCTTTGGATGATTTTGGATGCGGTGAGAGTTGCGCTGAAAGGAAGTACCCGTCAAGAATACGCCCAACAGTCTATTTTTTCAACGACATATCCAATTGTGAAAGACACGGAGATCTGGTAAAAATGTAGAGTAAGTATACCTATTCCGGTCCAAAACACCTCCGGCAGCCCTGCCGGGGCCACACGTTTGCCCATTTTATAAGTTGGGTTTCATAAACAGGTTTTGAGGGCGCATTCAGCCTGCCATCTGCAATCAAGAATCGTTGCATGATGGAAAAAACACGTCTCCCCAGCTCCTCAACCCGGACGACAAACGTCGTCAAATGTCCCTTACGCCTCCCTTTGAGCTTGATGCATCACCCCGAACACAACGGCTCCTTGTGGGCTCCAGATACGACATCTTTCGGCTCCCGGCCGACGCACACCCAAGCTTCCGACCGGTCCATGTCGCATCCCGGGCAACTCAGGCTGCTGTGGCCCTGAAGCGATGCAACAGAACACCACCCGATACCCCCGACATACGGCCCAGCCCCTGTGGGCCGACACGATATCAAAAGAACCCCAATGACCCGCCGTTCCCATTCAGAGCGGCCATGCCACATGGAGGTACACCATGACCCACCCCACGCCAGAGAACGACACCGATCTCTTCACCTGTGAACGGGTGGAGGATGTTGAGGTGCTCACCTTCCACAAGCACCTGCTCCATCACCTCACAGACCTTGCGGCGAAAACCCGCATCCTGGACTACCTGGACTCCGTCTCCAGGGACCCCACCATCCGTGTCTTTCTCATCATCGCCGCCCCGCAACGCCTCGACAAAGAAGAGTACCTCTCCTTCTATCGGCAGTACTTAAGCACCGCCACCGCCGCTGACCAGACCCAGCTCAAACGCCTCTACAACGGCCTCAACCAGTTCATCATGAAGCTCTACAACATCAACCCCTTTGTGGTGCATGCGGGAAGCGGAAACACCGCCTTTCTTTTCATGAACCTCTCCCTTCTCTGCGACTACCGCATCGCAACCAAAGAGACCCTCTTTCAAAACCCGGCCCAGCAGCTTGGCCTGCCCCCCAAGGGCGGAGGGGTCTTCCTCCTCTCCCATCTCCTGGGCCCTGCAAAATGTGGGGAAATTCTATATTCAGGACGGGACATCGACATGGACGAAGCCCTGCAACTGGGCCTTGTCCATCGCATCGTCAAGCAGGAGACACTTAGAACAACGGCCCTTGAAGCTGCCCACGCCTTTGCCCACAGAAGCCCCCAGGCCCTTTTCGGCATCAAAAAGCTTCTGGGTTACTGCATGAAAGACCTGGAGAGCTTTCTGGAATACGAGAACAAAATCCTGGAGGCCACCTTGAGGCGCCACCAGCATGAGGAGATGTAGGGGTTCGGTGGAGCGGTGATCATTCCGTTAAACGCTGCAGGCCGTCTGAACGGCGATACGTACCAACATAACATGCAAGACGATTGGTAACTGTTCAGCTTGTGCCTGCGGCTACCATTCCGGGGGCCAAACATTTAAAAAGTATGATAAACTGATCTATAAAAATGAGCCTTGGAAACTATCGTTTTAAAGACGGATGTGATTTGACGCGAGGGGCAAAACGCATCTGTTATCTGCTTTCAAGGTATTTTGCCTAATGTGGCTTCGCCACCCTTGCCGCCGGAGGCTGCTTTTTCGGGCTGAATCGTTACGACGGTTGGCCCTCAATCAGTCGATGACTGTGCATGTATATCTGCATGGCCCTGACTTGCTGCCCCCTTGCCTCAGGGCTCGAAGTGATTATCTTGTTCGAAAGACAACCATTGACCCAACACCTTCTTTCAGCAAGGAGCAGCAACGCATGAGCCAGCCCACCCGCAGCGAAGCCTTTGACCTCTTCAAGCGATACAACACAAGTGAAAGCCTCACCAAACACGCCCTTTCCGTGGAGGGCGTCATGCGCCACTTTGCCGAAAAATTCGGGGGAGATGTTGACGAATGGGGCATCATCGGCCTTGTCCACGACATCGACTACGAAATGTACCCTGATGAGCACTGCTCAAAAGCCAAAACGATTCTTGCCGAAGCCGGATGGCCCGAGCCCTGGATCCGGGCCGTTGTCAGCCACGGTTGGGGGATCGTCTCCGATGAAAAACCGGAAACCAAACTGGAGCAGACCCTCTACGCCATTGACGAACTCACCGGGCTCATCACCTCCACAGCGCTGGTCCGGCCCTCCAAAAGCGTCATGGACATGAAAGCGAAATCGGTCAAAAAGAAGTGGAAAGACAAAAGCTTCGCCGCCGGCGTGGACCGCTCCATCATCGAAAAAGGCGCGGAGATGCTTGGAATGGAAATTTCAGAGCTCATCAGCGAAACCATCCTCGGCATGCGCAAGGTCGCCGATGACATTGGTCTCGGAATGCCGGATGCCAACTAAAAAACAGGGGGGCCACGCCGTCCTCAGATGAATACTGGGGGGAAGGGTGCATCGCCCCTGCCCCCCATTTTCCCCTGCCGATGGTTCGTCGCTGTTCCCCCAAAATGCAACTTTTAAGTTGCAAGCCTCCCCACCTATGCTATAACCATCCGTGATTCTGAGAAAAACATTTTGCGGACTTCATCCCCGACTCCTGTGTGTCTGCTGTAATCCCGTTTTTTAAAAAACCCGAATGCAGCACAAACCACGGAGCCCTGCCATGACAAGTCCCGCCCAGACCCTTGTCCTTTCCCTCTACACCCGGTTTCCCGGGCGCATTGCCATCAGCGTGGGGTATGCCCCCGGACTCGTTGAAATCTTCCCCTTTGTTTTCGAAGACACCTGCGGGACCCCCATCGGAATTGTTGCCCTTGCGGTCATGGTTCAAGATGAACGAGAAGTGATCCACCTTTACCATCTTGGCGCCTTCAAGCCCGGCAGTGGCCACGGCACCAAAATAATGAGGGAGCTGTGCCTTCAAGCCAATCGTTTCCTGGTCCCCATCACCCTTACCCCCATTCACTGCCCCAACGGAAACACCCCCCTGCTTGACGACGAAGCCCTGGACACCTGGTACCGCCGCTTTGATTTCAAGGGCGATGGGCACTTGGTACGGGAGCCCTCCGGCCAATAAGCCCCAAAAACGTTCGGGTATTCTCGTTAAGCCAGGACTGCAAAGGGCCCGGGCAAAAAATAAAGACTCACGTATCAAAAAAAATACCGCCGCGATTTGACCCGAGGAACGAGGGTTAAATCGCGGCGGTAACCCGCTTTCAAGGTGGCTCACCTTGTCGCACCAGAGCGCAATCAATACCCCTGCTCAAAACAGACCGGGTAATCCAGTGCCCTGCCCTCCCTGTACGCCACAACATTCCGACAGAAGATGCCGGCAATCTCTTCGGGAAAGCTGAAAGCGGAAATATGGGGGGTGATGATGACATTCTCCAGCTCCCAGAAAGGGCTCCCGCTGCCCAGGGGCTCCTCCTCAAAGACATCCAGCACTGCCCCGGAGATCTCTTGACGATCAAGGGCATCCAAGAGGTCTTTTTCGCACACCGTGCTTCCCCGTCCCACGTTCATGAAAACCGCAGAGGGTTTCATGGCGGCAAAGGCGTCGGCATTAAACAGGTGACGGGTAGAGTCGGTGGCCGGGAGAACGCCCACCACGTAATCACACTCACCAAGAAAACTGCCCAAGGTATCCCCTGAAAAAACCTGGTCCACCCCATCGCAGGAACCGCTGCTGCGTCGATACCCGATCACCCGCATGCCGAAGTGGCGCCCCGTCCGGGCTACATGCTCTCCGATGGACCCCAGGCCGCACACACCCAGAGTCAACCCCCGGACGCTCCGGTAAGAAAGGGGCGCCCACACCTTCCCCTGCTGGTTCGCCCGCACAGCAAACATCCTGCGTTCCAGGGCCAGAATGTAACCGAAGACATACTCGCTCATCAGGGGCCCGAAGATGCCCTTTACGCCGGTGAGAAGGTAATCCCTGCGAAGCCCTTTTCGGCACAAGGCATCCACCCCCGCAAAGGTCGACTGCACCCACGAAAGACTCTTCGCAGAGGAGAGCACCTGCGCCACCATGTCCGGTTGCCCGAGAATGACCTCACACTCAGCCACCACCGCCTGCGCTTTTGCCACCTCGTCACAGGCATGGATAGTAAGGCCAGGAATATTAGCTGCCTCCACCAGGGGTTTATACACATGGGCGTCCCGCGCCAGAATCAATACGTTCATCATCCATTGTTCCCTTCGTGCATCGTAAAGTTAAAAGCGCAAGGCAGTCGAAGGCTCACGTTGACCATAGAAGGCGACCTGTATGTCTTGCCTGTTTCAAAGATAGGCGATTGCCTGATGAAAAACGCCCCTATTATATGCATGCACGTCTCTTTATGCTACGTTGAAAGGGATTATATTGAGGCCTGAGAAGCAGGTTCACCCAACGGCTTCCAGGCAATAAAAAACAACAAAACTTCGAAACAACAAGGTTTAATACACTTGATACCCCTTGCTCTTCTCGCTGTCATTTCCGGCCTGGCCCTTCTCGTCTGGAGCGCGGATCGTTTTGTGGACGGAGCTGCCGCCACCGCACGGCATTTCGGCATGCCCCCCCTGCTCATCGGCATGGTGATCCTGGGTTTCGGCACCTCGGCACCAGAGATGGTTGTCTCTGCCCTTGCCGCCACCCAAGGCAACCCGGGCCTCGCCCTTGGCAATGCCTACGGCTCAAACATCACCAACATCGCCTTGATTTTAGGGCTCACAGCGCTCATTGCCCCCATCACCGTCCAATCCCAGGTGCTTCGCAAGGAGCTGCCCCTGCTGGCCGTCATTACCGGATTATCCGCCTTTCAGATCGCCGATGGGCACATCAGCCACATGGATGCATGGGTCCTCCTTGGCATATTCGGCGGGCTCATGGCCTGGACCATTCGCCAGGGCCTCCAGCACCGGGGAGACACCCTTGGGCAGGAGATGGCCCTTGAAGCACCATCCGACAGCCAACCCATCTCCCAAGCCATCTTCAGGCTCGTCACGGGACTCGTCTTTCTCATTATCGCCTCCCGTACTCTGGTGTGGGGGGCCGTGGAACTGGCTCGTTCTTTTGGTGTCAACGATCTCATCATCGGCCTCACCATCGTGGCCGTGGGGACCTCTCTTCCCGAGCTCGCCTCGTCCATTATCGCCACCCGCAAAGGGGAACACGACATCGCCCTGGGTAACGTCATCGGCTCCAACCTGTTCAACACCCTTGCCGTTGTAGGCATTGCCGGCGCAATTCACCCCCTCGACGTGGGGCGGGACGTTCTCACCCGGGACGCCTTCACCATGGGAGCCCTCACCCTCTCACTTTTTGTCATTGGTTACGGGTTCCGGGGAAAAGGCCGGATCAACCGATTTGAAGGCGCTGCCCTCATCGCCGCGTATATCGGCTACAACACCTGGATTGTCATGGGTGTCTTCCACTGATCTGCTCGTAAAACGCGGCCTCCGGCGGCAAGGTATGCCACTTTGAAAGCAGGTTGCGAATGCTCTGAGCCCTCGTTCTTCGGACTCTTCTCATGGACTCTCGGGCTACGCCCGTGGAACCCTTTATTTCACCGGCGTCCTCTTCCCGGCTGTCCGGGCAACCTGATAAGTGTTAAACAAAAAAAGGCCGTCCACATTGGACGGCCTTTTTTATTGAATCAGGCGAGAACTATTAAGCTCATCGTTGTCTCCGGTGCTGAGGATCACCCCCTGGCCGCCGGAGGCTTTCTTCTACACGCCAAACTTCTTCCCGTAGTTCTCCACTACAAAATCGATATCCTTGTCGCCACGACCGGAGAGATTGATGAGGATGGTCTCTTCCTTGGGGAGGTCTTTGGCCAGGACCATGGCGTAAGCCACGGCGTGGGCACTCTCAATGGCAGGAATGATCCCTTCAGTTCTGGAGAGCTCAAACAGGGCATCGATGGTCTCTTCGTCTCCTGCGGTGACGTAGTTCACCCGCTTGATGTCCTTCAAAAGGCTGTGCTGGGGACCAACACCGGGGTAGTCGAGGCCGCTGGCTACGGAGTAGACGGGAAGGGGCTCGCCGGCCTCATCCTGAAGAAGGTAAGATTTGAAGCCGTGGAGGGTTCCGGGCTCACCGAGGGTAAGGGTGGCTGCATGCTTGCCGTCCTCAAGTCCCACGCCCGAAGGCTCCACACCGTGGATCTTCACAGCCTTGTCTTCAAGGAAGGCGGTAAAAAGCCCCATGGCGTTTGAGCCGCCGCCCACACAGGCCACAAGGTGATCCGGCAGTGTTCCGGTTTTCTCCTGGAACTGGGCGCGGGCTTCAATACCGATGATCTTCTGAAAGTCACGTACCATCATGGGGAAGGGGTGGGGGCCGACGACAGAACCGATGGCGTAAAGCTGGGTTACCGGATCTTCGAGATAGGCTTCGAAGGCCGCGTCCACAGCATCCTTAAGG
>Ga0193953_1001364_pt1 | contig 11343 bp, 7 predicted proteins | sample BB_4_MG_FD_140325 | JGI IMG/M metagenome (GOLD analysis project Ga0193953, IMG submission 140325) | Microbial mat bacterial communities from the Broadkill River, Lewes, Delaware, United States - BB_4_MG | ecosystem: Environmental > Aquatic > Freshwater > River > Microbial mats | place: USA... | reverse complement strand
CGTGCAACTAGATCACTTTGTCTTAAATGTTTATTTAATATATTAGCTACTTCTATAATTGCTACATCACCCACATCATGACCATAAGTATCATTTATATTTTTGAACTTATCTATATCAAACATAGCAACTGCAATATCTTTTTGTGCTCGTTTAGCTTTTGCAAAAATAGATTGACCTGCCTCAAAAAAATAACGCCTATTATAAGATCCTGTCATAAAATCTTTATTTGCCATATCTCTTGTTTTTTCAAATAATTCTAATAACTCTAAATTTGAGTTTATTCTTGTTATCAATTCTATTTCAGAATATGGTTTATTGAGAAAGTCATTTGCACCTACACTTATAAATTGTGAAGATAAAGAGGGAGTATCACTTGCACTCAATACAATAACAGATAATTCATCTTTATCAAACTCTTCTCGAATTTTTAAAGTTAGATCCATACCGTCCATTTTCGGCATGTTGAAATCTGTCAATACTAAAGAAAATTTTATATTACTATTGTGTAATATTCCGTATGCTTCTAAACCATTTGTAGCCGTTACAATTTTAAATTTCATTCTTTCTAATATATTAACAGTTTGAGACAATTGTACAGATGAATCGTCAACAATAAGGATATATTTTCCTTGGTTTTTTAAAACTCTGATTGCACTATCCACAGCATGATCTATACCTCTTTTTCCACCTTTTATAATATAATCTAAAATTTGATTTTGTAAGAGTATATTTTTCAAATCATCATTAATTGATGCAGTTAACACTAAGGTAGGTATATTTTTTTTCATCGCATATTCAACAATAGCACCACTTGCTACTTCAGGTAAATTCAAATCTAATATAGATACATCAATATTTTGAGTTTTGTCTACAATATGTTTTACAGCTTCTTTATAAGAAATTGCAGATAAAATATTAAGATTTTTCATTTTTAGTAAAAGCTTATCTCTTAATAGACTTATTATAATAGGATCATCATCGACTATTAATATTGTTTTAATACTATTCACTTATCATTTCCTCACTTATTTAATTATTTATTATATCATAGTTAATCTCTAGTACATAATTACTACATGTTAAAAGATACGATTTTTTTTCTTATTTTTTTTCTAAATATTTTTCTAAAAATATTTGGAGTGTATTTTTATCTAACGGTTTACTTAAATATTCATCCATTCCTGCCTCCAAAAATCTCGCTTTATCCCCAACTAGTGAATTTGCAGTTAATGCAATAATTGGAGTATGCACTAACTTTTCACTTTTTTCATAATTTAAAATTAATTGTGTAGCTTCTAGTCCAGACATATTAGGCATATTTTCGTCCATTAGTATCAAATCATATCTTCTTTCTTTAAACATTACAACTGCTTCTAATCCATTATTTGCAATATCAAAATTTAAACCAAATTTCTTTAAGATTACTTTCATAAACATTTGATTTGCTTTATTGTCTTCTACTAGCAAAACAGTACCTTTAAACAAGCATTTTTCTCTTATCACTTCTTTTTCTATTTGATTATTATTTGAATCCAATGGTACAGAAAAATAAAATGTACTTCCTTCATTTATTTTACTTTCAACTCTTAATGTTCCATTCATTAATAAAGCAAGGTTATAAGAGATACTTAATCCTAAGCCAGTACCACCATATTTTCTTGTAGTAGAACTATCTTCTTGCGAAAAAGTTTCAAAAATATTTTTTTGATATTCTGTACTTATACCTACTCCTTCATCTCGAACCATCACATTTAAATAAGAATTTTGATATGATATTCTTAAATATACTTTTTTATTTTTACTAGTAAATTTATAAGCATTACTTAATAGATTAGTTATAACTTGTTGAATTCTTAAAATATCTCCATTTATAGTTTTTGGTAAATTTTCAAAAGATATAATAAAATCGATATTTTTTTCTAAAAATTTTCCTTCAAATGTTTTAACTAAAATATCAAACTCTTTTTTTGGATCAAAATCTATTGTATCTATTACTAAATGCCCACTCTCAATCTTACTAAAATCTAAAATATCATTTATAATACTTAACAAGTTATGACTTGAATTTTTAACTATATTTAAATAATCTTGTTTTTTAATATCTTTTTCGTCCTCTTGTAAAAGTTCAATAAAACCATTTATTGAATTAAGAGGTGTTCGTATCTCATGAGACATATTTGCTAAAAATTCTGATTTTGACTGAGAAGCTTTAAGTGCTTTATCTCTTTCATTATTTGCAATTTGTGTTTGAGATTTTATAATATTTTCTTGATTTTGTGTCACTTTCTCCAATCGAACAGTATTTGTTATATCGTGTCTTATACCTAGATAATATTTAATTTTATTATCTTCATCATATATTGGCTCAACAACTGAAGAAACCCAATATTCTTCACCATTCTTTTTTTTATCAGATATTTGACCACTCCAGCTACGACCAGATTCTAAAATTTTTCGAATCTCTTCAGCCTTTGGAGAATGAGTCAGCATATAATTTGGTTTATTTATTAGTTCATTATCCTCATATCCTGTTAATTCTTTATGTGCACTACTTATTGTTTTTGTGATTCCTTGTAAATCAATAATGGACATAATTACATTTTTATCAATGATTTTTTGTAACTTTTCTTCCTCAATTTTATGATTTTTTTCTAATTTAAGAAACTTAGAAATTAAAAATACAAAAATAAATAGTAATATAACCAGAATACTTTGAATCACTTTCATTTTATTTTTTATAGAGTGATTTTCTTGAGAAATTTTCGTACTAATATTCGTATACACAGATTCTAATAAAAACTGATGTTGATTAAAAGAAGCTAACCTTTCTTTAAGAATTTTTGTATTTTTTAAAATCATTTTAGCATGAATTAAAAAATTTTTTCGATACACTTGTAAATTTTGTCTTTTTACTTCTAATAACTCAAACTCTTTTATTTTTATGGCATAAAAATCTAAAAAACTATAGTCTGATAATTTTATTTCATATGAGAGATCTAATAATTCTTGTGTAATTCTCGTAAAATATAAAGGATTTGACATATGATAATGTTTCAAAAATTGTAACGAATTTGTTATGATAGAATTTGTTCTTTTAATCATTTGAATATGATCATCTTGTGCTATTGCAATAGTATGTAAATTTTTAATATCTTCTAAATAATTGAAATTTTTTCTAGTAATCCTCTCTATATCATTTTTAAAAATTTTATTTGTTGCTAATAATTGATCATAATTTACATAAATAGAACGAAATGAGTTATGCAATTTCAGTGAAACTTCTTTACTTAAAGATAAGTTTTGAGAGACTTCGACTTGCATAGATAAAAGCTTGTCCGCATGTTTATTTAAAATAATCGCACTAAACAGGAGTAATATAAAAGCTATTGATACAGTTAATACAATAAACTTTATTGCTTTAGTATTCATTAGTAATTTCCCCTGTCAAAGTTTTCAAAAAACTCTCTATTTTTAAAATATCTTTATCCGAAATCTCAATACCAACTTGTAATTTTCCCATTTCATATATTGTTTTTTTCAGATTGGGGATACTACCATCATGTAAATAAGGTGCCGTTTTAGCGATATTTCGTAAACTGGGTACTTTAAATACATTTTTATCATATTCTTTACCTGTTACAGTATATCTTCCTAAACTATTATCATCATTATCCTCAAAATCTGAAAATACACCAAGTTTTTGGTACATATTTCCACCTATATTGAGTCCATTATGACATGAAGAACAACCATATTTTTTAAATAAATGGTATCCTTCCATCTCTGAGTTGTTAAGAACTGATTTGTCACCTTTTAAAAACTTATCAAACTTTGAATTTGGAGTCAATAAATTTTCTACAAAATATGCAATACTATCAAAAATTTTATCGCCAGTTACATCTCCGTATATATCTATAAAATCATCATAAAGTATAGGATCAGAATAGATATATTGTATTAATTTTCGAACATTACCACCCATTTCATCTTGGGCTAAAAAACTGATTTTTGTTCTGTCTTTAATAGTAGAAGCTCTTCCAGCTCCGTCTTGTGCAATATTAAATTTTGTATTAAAAATAGTTGGTGAATTTAATTTACCAACTATATTTTCTGTTCCTTGAAAAGAGATTTTATTATCCGTACCATATCGATCTAAATCATGACAACTAGAACATGATATTTTTTTATCTTTAGATAAGTTTGTATCATGAAATAACCTTTTACCCATAATATACTTTTGTATATTTGTAATTTTTACATCAGGAATTATACCAAAAGCTGAATCAGCATTTAACCCAACACTCATGATAATAATAAGGTATAAATATTTCATGTGATTATGTTCTCCATTCTCTCAATCAACATACCTATCTCGTATTGAGATAAATTTATCTAAATTTTCAAAAAACAGATCTATAAGTCTAGGATCAAAATGTTTTCCTTTTTGCTCTTTAAAAAGCTCTAATATTTGCTCTAAATTCCATGCTTTTTTGTAAGCTCTATTACTTCCTAAAGCATCAAATACATCACATATAGCAGTTATTCGTCCATATATATGAATCTCTTCACCTTTTAAACTATTTGGGTATCCTGTACCATCCCATTTTTCATGATGTTCATAAGCAACGATTGATGATATTTTTAATATATCTCTATTCGATCCTTTAAGCATCTCATAACCTTTAAAAGCATGAGTTTTCATAATTTCAAACTCTTCTACAGTTAATTTTCCAGGTTTATTTAAAATAGAATCAGGAATACCAACTTTACCTATATCATGCATAGGACTAGCAAGTTTTAAAAGCTCTGCTTCTTTTTTATCTATACCTGATAATATAGCTAATAAATAAGAATATTCGGCAACTCTTTTCACATGATTGCCTGTCTCTTTACTTCTACTTTCACCTATTGCTCCCATGGTAAAAACAACCTCTTTTTGGGTATCTTCAATCTCTTGGCGTAGATTTACTAACTGTGTAACATCGTGACGAATACTCATGTATTCTATAATTTTTCCTTCTACATCAAGAATAGGAACAATTGTTGTATCCATATACTTTATATTACCATTTTTAGTAACATTTTTAAATATACCTTGCCATACTTTTTTTGACTGTATTGTGTCCCATAACTCTTTAAAAAATTGTTTTGGTGTATCAGGACTTCGTAATATATTGTGGCCTTTCCCCAATATCTCTTCTTTTGTATATTCATTAAGAGTACAAAACTTATCATTGATATAAGTAATTCTTCCTTTTAAATCAGTACGAGATACAGTAGAACTTTCATTTATCACTCTTTCATATTCAGAAATAAGATGCATTTTTTCATCTAAACCTTTAGAAGTAATATCTAATTCATTTTTTAATAAATCTTTATACTGTTCGTTTTCAGTGATATCATGCCGTATCCCTATATACTCAATAATCTCATTATTTTCATCCATAATAGGAATAATCAATGCATCAACAATATAAATAGACCCATCTTTAGCTCTATTTCTTATAGTTCCTTTCCATTGTTTTTTTAATTGTATTGTTTTCCATAAGTCTTTAAATGTAGAAGCTGGCATATTTGGATCTCTCAACATACTATGTGGTTTTCCTAATAATTCAGATTCACTATATTGAGAGAGTTTACAAAACTGTTTATTAACATATGTGATTCTACCTTTCTTATCAGATTTAGAAAGAATAGTACTCGCATCAATTGCCTCTTTATACTGGTTAAGTAAAGTATTTGATAATTTAAGCTCTTGCGTTTGTTTAATAAAGTCCATACACTCCAATAATATTTCTGTGAATTTTTTGGGTTTGATAGGTTTTTCAATAAAATAATTAATTCTTAATTGAATTGCTCGTATTAAATCATCTTTATTATCTGCAGCTGTAATCATCATAAAAACTTGTTTTGGATTGATTTTTCTTATATTCTCTATAACTCCAAAACCATCCATAATTGGCATATGCATATCAGTGATTACGAGATCATATTTATTTTCACTATACAACTCTACACCCTTCGCACCATTTAGGGCATAAGTTACATTAGTTATTTTGTTTTTTTTAAATATCATTTTTACAAATTCGATGATAGACTTATCATCTTCTACATATAAAATTTTGAAATTTTCATATTTCATTAAATTGCCCTTTTAGTACTAACAAAAAATTTCTACAGCTTTGAATATCAGAGTCTTTTGCACTAGATTCTATGTTTAAACATAAAGTAAAAATATCTTGATAATTATACTTCATACTAATAATTTTTATGATATTAATATATTTAATTATGTGATTAAAATCATTTTCTTTGATCGCACTTTCAATAAGTTCAATAGGCTGAGAAACTTTCATCAAAAAATCTTTATCAAAGGAATGTTTTTCATTTGTTTGATCAACCATATCAAATAAACTTTCTCTATCAAAATACTTTACAAATATCTCAGCTAACTTTTCACGATCCAAAGGCTTACTCAGATATTCGTCCATACCCGCATCTTTAAATCTTGATTCATCACCTAAAATCGCATTTGCTGTTAATGCGACTATTGGAGTATAAACCCTTTTTGTGTTTTTCTCTATTGTTCTTATTTGTGAAGTTGCTTCTATACCACACATATTAGGCATATTTTCATCCATCAAAATCATATCATATTTATTTTTTTTATATAATTCTATAGCTTCAAAACCATCTGATGCTATATCAAAACTAAGTTTATGTTTTAAAAGTATAATTTTCATAAATTTTTGATTTGTTATGTTATCTTCTACTAATAAAACATGTTGGTTATATGTAGTGGTAATTTTTTCTATTTTTTCATTTTTTGTTGCCTCATGATGTATAATATTATCATCACTTACATCACCTATAGGTATATCAAAATAAAAACAACTTCCTTTAGATAGTTCACTTTTTACACCAATATTTCCATCAAGTAGAGAAACAAGTTTTGAACTAATACTCAATCCCAATCCAGTCCCACCAAACTTTTTTGTTGTTGTAGTTTCAGCTTGACTAAATAATTCAAAAACTTTTTGGTGATTTTCTTTTGCTATTCCTATACCAGTATCTATAACTTTAAATATAATAGTCTGTTTCTCTTTATCAGATTCTATTGCAAATGTAATTTTTCCACCTTTAGAAGTAAACTTAATTGCGTTTGATAATAAGTTAGTAAGAATTTGTTTAATTCTTAAAAAGTCTGAATTAATATATTTAGTTATATCTTTAGCAATATCGACATTAAGAACTAGTCCATTTTTTTCAATCATCGGAGTATATAAAGAGACAAGAAGATCAACTAATTCTTTTAAAACAAAAACCTCTTTATTTATATCAAGTTTATTATTATCAATTTTTGAAAAATCTAGCACATCATTAATAAGATTTAGTAACAGATAGCCTGATTGTTGTATCGTAGATAAATAGTTCTTTTTAATATCATCAATTTCATCTTCAGCAAGTAAATCTACAAAACCCATTATAGCATTTAGTGGTGTTCTTATCTCATGTGACATATTGGCTAAAAATATTGATTTATGCTGTTCAGCTGCTTTTGTTTTTTCTAATGATTTGATTAACTCTTTATCTTTTTGTTTAATAATTTGAATGTTTAAATAGTTTTTAACATGTAAATCACATTTTAAAAGTAACTCTTCTGTAGCAAATGGTTTTTTTAAAAAATCACTCGCACCATTTTTTAAAGCACTCGCTATTATATTTTTATCATCATTACCTGATAACATAATAATAGGTAAATCCAAAAAATTTATGTTTTGTTTTACTTTTTCAATAAACTGTATACCATCCATAATAGGCATCTCATAATCTAAAATAATCAAATGAACATCAATATCATCAAGTATATCCAATCCTTCTTGACCATTAATTGCCTCAATTAAATTAAATCTTTTAGGGCTTAATATACTAGTTAAAAGTTTTCTCATAAATGAAGAATCATCAACAAGCAAAATATTTATTTTAGAATTTATTTTCACTGTACATAATAATTTTTTAACATCATCAATAATTTTATGAGTAGGATTAGATTTTGAAAAATAATCTAAAATACCTGATTCAAATATATGACTTCTTCGTTGGTGATCATTATCTCCACTTAATACAATGACTTTAGATTTTGTTTCTTTATCCATCTCATCAATTAGTTCATTTCCTTCACCATCTGGAAGAATCAAATCTAATAATATAAAATCAAAGTTATTGTTTTTTAGATACTTTTGGGCTTCGGATAATGTATAGGCTTGGGTTATACTATGACCTAATATACTTAATCCATCAGTAACTTTTTGGTTGAAAGTTCTACTATCATCAACTAATAATATTTTATACTCTTCTTGTTTACAACCTGTGTCATAGTATGTACTAATCATAGTTTTTTCACTCATTAAATTTCTACCTCAAAAACTGCAAAACTATTTTCATTATAAGCTTTAATAGTTCCATAATGCTCTTCAATAATCTCTTTAGCTATATTTAATCCTACACCCATACCTTTATCAATTTTTGTACTTACAAAAGGATCAAAGATATTGGAAAGAATCTCATTTGGGATACCATCACTTGCATTATCTTTAAAAAATACTTTTATTTTATCTTTCTTTTTTACAATATCTATAATCATTTTTCTCTGATCATATTCTTTTATACTTTTTTCAAATTCATCACAAGCATTATTCATAATAATAATCCATACTTGTTCTATTTTTTCTTTAATTAATGAACTTTCATAAATCTCATAATCTTTATTTAAATCTAAATCAAATAGTGTATTATTAATATAAATAGGCATCAAATGTTTAGATCTATTAAATATAATTCGTGAAGAAAAGATGATTGAAGAGTATAGGTTTTCATTATTAAATTCACTTTTCCCTTTTTTAGAAATCTCTTTTGTATTATTAATTATATTTTGTAAACGCTTTAATCCATTATTGAGAATACTATGTGTTTCTAATAAATATTTTTTTATTGTATCATTTCCCTCTAAAGCCTTAAGATCATGTTCCATCATCTCAATATTTGATTTCATATAAGTTATAGGAGTATTAAGCTCATGCGTAATAGAAGTAGCTATTTTACCCAAAGTTGCCATCTTGATATCTTCTAGCTTTATTTTTACATTTTCGTTTACTTTTTTTTCTAGTTTTTTATTGATATTTTTTAATTTTTTCTTGTTTTGTATATACATCATATAAAGATGTAAAAGAGAATTTACACGCGTTATAAGTTCAGTTTTTTTAAATGGTTTTGAGATAAAATCACTCACTCCAGACATTAAAGCTTGCACATTTTGATCGGTATCATCTAATGCACTTATCATTACTATAGGTATGTTTTGTGTCAATGTATTATTTCGTAATATTTTTATCGCTTCAAAACCATTCATTTTAGGCATCATTGCATCTATTAAAATTATATGAGGAAGTTTAGCAATAGCAATATTTATACCATCTTCGCCATTATCTGCTTCTAAAAAACTATATTTCCCCGCATTTTTTAATGTTAGTTTTAACATTAACCTATTTGACTTCTGGTCATCTATTATAAGAACGCGTGGAATATTTTTAAAATTCATTATATTATTTTATATTTTGGATAAGTGTATTGAGTTGATGATATAATTCTTTATAATCAATATTATTTGAATCTCTAGCTTCTAGTTCCATTTCTTTAGCTAAGTTTGCTATTTCTAAAAGAGTTAAACTTCCTGCACTACCTTTGATAGCATGTGCTGATTGAAAAATACTATCATAGTCATTATTTTCAACTGCTAGATTCATTATTTTTAATGATTCTTCTGCACTTTCTATAAAAACTTCAATTAACATCTCTACATCTTCTAAGTCAAATTCTAATTCATCTGCAATTTTTTGTAACTCTGTATTATTCATTATTAATATTTCCTAAATTTAATATATTAATTATATAGAAATCAATGTTATAACAATATTAAATAATAATATGATACCATTGCATCATTATTCAACAGAAGGGTATAGTTATGAGATACATCAAAAATATAATAATTTTTTTATTAATATTTAAAGTTTCATTAATTGCAAATGATTTTAAACATATTAAAACATTTGAAGCATCATTTACGCAGGCCATCACTAATCCATCGGGAAATGTTGTCAACTATACTGGACTTATACATATAAAAGAACCAAATCAAATCAAATGGCAATATAAAAACCCAATAGAAAAATTAGTATACATCAAAAAAAACAATGTAACTATTATTGAACCAGAGTTAGAACAAGCCATTGTCACAAAACTAGATAAAGAGATAAATATTTTAAATTTATTGCAAAATGCCAAAAAAGTTTCTAATAATTCTTATCTGTCAAATTTTAATAATGTTGATTATTCACTTAAACTACAAAATGGTAAATTATCACAAATATCATACCAAGATGAGATTGAGAATGATGTCATAATATCATTTTCTAATGTAAAACAAAATCATAAAATTGATCAACAAGTTTTTAATTTTTTCATCCCTTTAGAGTTTGATATTATTAAAAAATAAATATTTAATAAATATTCGATATAATTCCACAAAGGTACAACAAGCAATAGCTTGAACACTTTTGTTCAAGAGGAAAGTCTGGGCTGCCGTGAAGTAAGGTTCCATCTAACTGATGGCTAGGGTAACCTAAGGGACAGTGCAACAGAAAGTAAACTACCTCACTCTTGGATAGAGATGAGGAAAAGGTGAAACGGTGGGGTAAGAGCCCACCAATGTTTTGAGCAATCTTAACAGTTATGTAAACCCAACCAGGCAGCAAGAAGAGATGGTATAAACTTCACAAGTGTGGCTCTTCGCTAGAATGATTTAGTAATAAATCATGTAGATAAATTATTGCTTACTACAAAACTCAGCTTATCGTTGTACCTTTTACTTACAACAAGCCTTTTATCACTAATATCTAAAATATAATTCTATACTTTTATCGTTTGATTTCTTCCTAAAGATTTTGCTTCATATAAAGCACTATCTGCTAATAGATAAATCTCTTTATCTGATTTTACCTCTTGTCCAACTGCTGTATACAATCCAATTGAAACGGTAATAAAACTACTTGCTTTGTTATGCTTATGTTCGATTTTTAATGATTCAATTTCTGTTCTAATATATTCTGCAAACTCTACAGCTCGTGAATCATCATAAGGATGAAAAATGACAACAAACTCTTCTCCACCAATTATAAAAGGAATATCTGTAGAACGATGACATATATCTTGTAGCTTTTTACTAATAGAAGATAAAACAAAATCACCTTTTTGATGTCCATAGGTATCATTATATTGTTT
>Ga0193953_1001361_pt1 | contig 11359 bp, 6 predicted proteins | sample BB_4_MG_FD_140325 | JGI IMG/M metagenome (GOLD analysis project Ga0193953, IMG submission 140325) | Microbial mat bacterial communities from the Broadkill River, Lewes, Delaware, United States - BB_4_MG | ecosystem: Environmental > Aquatic > Freshwater > River > Microbial mats | place: USA... | reverse complement strand
GAATTCAAATACTATTATTGCTAGTAATACTTCTTCTTTATCAATTGAAGAGTTAAGTTTAAGTGTGCAAAAGAAACAAAATTTTGTAGGAGTACATTTTTTCAATCCTGTAAATATGATGCCTTTAGTTGAAGTGATACCATGTAAAGAAACTTCAAACGAAACGATAAACAAGGTTTTTGAACTTTTAATCTCTTGTGGTAAAACACCAATTTTAGTAAATGATTGTGCCGGATTTGTCGTAAATAGAATATTATTACCCTATTTAAATGAAGCTGCTTTTATATTAGAAGACTCTTCAAATGTAGAACAAATAGATACTACTTTAAAAGAATTTGGTATGCCTATGGGACCATTTACTTTGGCGGATACAGTAGGAATAGATATAGGATATAAAGTATCAAAAATTTTAAATGAAGCGTATGGTGAAAGAATGCCTATGTCACATTTACTGGATCAATTATTTGATTTAAAACTATTAGGTAAAAAATCTAATGAAGGATTTTATACATATGAAAAAAATGAAATTAAAGCTAATAAAAAAATAAAAGAGTTGCAAAATATTGATAGAAGACTTATAAGTGAAAAAGAGATTTTAAATAGATGTATGTTTATTATGATAAATGAAGCTTCACGAATATTAGAAGAAAAAATTGTAAGTGAAGCGTATATTATAGATTTTGCAATGGTAACAGGAACAGGGTTTCCTCCTTATAAAGGTGGAATATTAACATATGCAAATGAAATAGGCTTAGATGTTATTGTTTCTAAACTAAAAGACTATGAAAGAGAATTTGGGTGTAGATTTACACCAAGTGATTTATTGAAACAATTAGCCTTAGAGAAAAAAGATTTTAGTACAGGAGAAAGTTTATGGAAGTTATAATTTTTATAGCCGTTTTATTGGTATTTGGATTTTTTGCTTATCCATTAATTGTATGGTTTACATTTATTGGATTGTATTCATTTTTATTATTGGATGCTGGTTTTATTTTTGGAATACCATATGTGATATTTGGGGTGTTGATTTTAAATGAAAATATACGATTAAAGTATGTTAGTGGAAAATTATTTAATTTTATTAAAAAGAACGATCTTATGCCAAAAATCTCTAAAACAGAAAAAGAAGCTTTAGAAGCTGGTACAAATTGGGTAGAGAGTAATTTCTTTAAAGCAGAAGTAGATTTTGATACAATTAAAAATGAAAAAGTTACAGTTTTAACAAAAGCTGAACAAGATTTTATAGATAATGAAGTAAATACTTTATGTGAGATGACAACAGACTGGGAAATTTTCCAAGATAGAGATTTACGACCTGATGTTTGGCAATATATCAAAGATAATAAATTTTTAGGGATGATTATCCCTGTTGAATATGGTGGATTAGGATTTTCTGCAACTGCACATTCTCATATTATTGAAAAATTAGTTTCGAGATCTCAAGTATTAGCTATTACTATTATGGTTCCAAATTCGCTTGGACCTGCTGAGTTGATTATCAAGCACGGTACACAAAAACAAAAAGATGATTATCTTACAGATTTAGCATATGGTAGACAAATACCTTGTTTTGGTTTAACTGAACCAAATGCAGGAAGTGATGCTACTTCTATTACTTCTTCTGGTGTTGTATTTAAAGATACAGATGGAGAGTTAAAAATAAAACTAAACTTTGAAAAAAGATATATTACTTTAGGAAATATTGCAACATTAATAGGACTGGCTTTTGTTTTATATGATCCTGAGCATTTACTTGGTGAGCAAGAAGATTTAGGTATTACCTTTGGTCTTATTGATTCAAAACTTGAAGGACTAGATAATTCTAGACGGCACGATCCTTTAAATATACCATTTGTAAATTCACCAATTATTGGAAAAGATGTTGTCATAAATATTGATGATATTATTGGTGGTGAAAGTGGTATTGGAAATGGTTGGAAAATGCTTGTAGAGTCTTTATCAATTGGACGGGGAATTTCACTTCCAAGTGTAGCCTTAGGTGGAAGTAAGTTAGCTTTAAATGTAGTTTCTTCATATTCTAGTTTGAGAGAGCAGTTTGGATTAAGTATCAAACATTTTGAAGCAGTAGAGGAACAAGTAGCAAAAATAGCATCTTTTACATATATGTTAAATGCTTCACGAAATTATACTTTAGATGCAATAGACAACGGTTCACGACCAGGAGTTGTAAACTCAATTATGAAGTACCATGCAACAGAAAAATTTAGAGAGATTATGAACGATTCTATGGATGTATTAGGAGGAAGTGCTATTATGAGAGGACCTAATAATCTTTTGGCGCATCCTTATTTTGCTATACCTATCTCTATTACAGTTGAAGGTGCTAATATCCTTACAAGAAATCTTATGCAGTTTGGACAAGGATTAATTAAATCTCATCCATACATAAATAAACAAATTAACGCAATAGAAAAGGATGATTTAAAAGCTTTTGATGAAGCATTTTTTGCTCATACCTCTTTGGTTTCAAAATCTTTTTTTAGAACAGTGGTTTGTTTTTTTACTCGTGCAAGATTTATCTCAACTAGTGGTGAATTTAAAAATTATAAAAGAAAACTATTTTGGACAAGTACACAGTATACATTGTTGACAAATGTGGTATTGGCTATTGTTGGACCTGCGTTGAAAAAAAGAGAAAATTTATCTGGAAGATTTGGAGATATTTTGTCATATTGTTATTTGATTACTGCAACGCTAAGAGAGTATGATAATAACAAAAATGTAGATAATAAGGTATTGGTGGATTATTTTTGTAAGTACGCTTTTCATGAGATACAAATAGCATTTGAAGAGATTATAAAAAATATAGGAGTATTGAAAATATTTTTGCCATTACTACGAATCAATCCAATATCATTAAAATCTGATGATGCATTAAATCATAAAATTGTTAAAAACCTTGGAAATAAAAAATTCTTAGATGATTTATGTCAGAACATTTTTATAAGTTCTGATGAAACGAATAGATTAACTGTGATTCAAGAAGCATTTATATTAAATAATAAATATGATGCTCAGTTTAAGATGATTAAAAAAGAGTTAAAAGCGAATACACTTAAAAAAGATAAAATGTTAAATGTGCTCGAAGATGCTTTTGAAAAAGAACTTCTGACAGAAGAAGAACTCAAAGGGATGAAAAAAGCACAACAATTAAAAGATCAAGTTATAAGTGTTGATTCTTTTGATGCCCAAGAGTATAAAGAACAAAAATGACAAAAAATGATTTGTTGATAGACTCTAGTGGATTTGTATTAAATTTATTAGAAAAACTTCTAGATGCAAAAATAGAGATAAAAGGACTTGAGAACATTCCCAAAAATTGTTCTTGTCTTTTTGTTGCAAATCATTTTACGCGAATAGAAGCACTTTTAGTTCCTTTTGCTTTATATGATATAACAAATAAAAAAGTAGGGGTTATAGCAGATGATATGCTTTTTAAAACGCCAATCGGAAACTTTCTAAAAAATTTAGGTGCAATTAAAAAGTCAGAAGAGTATAGGAATAATATTATTTTAGGTGATCTTTTAACAAGTACAAAAGATTGGATGATTTTTCCAGAAGGGAGAATGGTAAAAGCTAAAGATATTACAAAAGAGGGTGACCATTATTGTGTAAATATTAATAATGCTTGCCAAAGAGTGTATACAGGTTCTTCTTTTTTTGCATTAAGTTCTCAGCTTCTTAGAAAAAACTATTTAAATCAAAACATAAAAAATATAAAAAAATTTAAAAGAAAATACTTTTTAAATGATACTTCCATAATAAATAAAAATGCAACAAAAATTGTACCAATAAACATCTCCTATTCTCATGTACGAAAAGGTGAGAATTTTATTATGACAATGGTAAATAAATTATTTGAAAATATGGGAGAGAATTTTTTAGAAGAATTAGAGATAGAAAGTAATATTATATTAAATTCGACAATAACAATAAATATATTAAAACCAGTAGATACCAACGAAATAATCAATAAAAACTATGGTCTTGAGTTAGATGATTCTAAAATTATTTCAGACTATAAAGAAGATTTAACACATTATTTGATGACAAAAGTCTATGAAAATCTAACAATATCATTTGATCATATTTTTTCTATTGTTTTATATTTTATATCAGATGATAAATTTGAAAAGAATTATTTGAAAAGAATTTTATATCTTGTAATTGAAGATATTAAAAAATCACATCTATGTTGTACTAAAGAGTTTGAAGAATCTTATTTAAATTTAATTTCATATGAAGAGTGTTCTGTTTTTGATGAAATTTTAAAAATAGCTATTGACGATGAGATTATTGTGGCGGATGAAGAAAGTTATACGGTAAATAAAACCAAGTTATTAAACAATCATACGCATGATACAATAAGACTTAACAATATCTTAAAAGTATTTTTAAATGAAATATTACTCATAGAAGATGTAAAAAAGATTGTAACTCAATATGTTACAAAAAAGCCATTTGAAATTGATGCCATGTTATATGATATTTTACAAAAAGAAGAGATGGATGAATATGATAATGATTATACAAAATATTGGCATTGCCCTGGAATTAAAGACAAAAATATTGGCCGACCCTTTACATTAGAAGCAAACAGTGATATTTGTGTCCTTGCAATACATGGATTTTCTTCTTCTCCAAAAGAAGTCGAAAAACTAGCTCTTTATTTAAATGAAAATAAGCTCAATGTATATGCGCCAAGATTAAAAGGGCATGGTACTGTACCTGAAGATTTAAAGAATATTTCCTATAAGGATTGGTATGATTCTGTATCAAGAGCTATAGTCATAGCAAGCTTAAAATATAAGAATATATATTTATTAGGTTTTTCTACTGGTGGACTACTTGCTTTATTGAGTTGTAAAAAAAGTTATAAACAGTATAAAGGACTTATTTGTATCAATGCTGCATTAAATTTAAATGACATAAGAGTAAAAACACTTATTCCTGCAGTTTCCTTTTGGAATGATTTAGTAAGCTCCTTTAATGCAAGTGAATATGCAAAAGAATATATTGAAAATAAAGCTCAAAATCCTGAGATAAACTATGATAAACATTACATAGATTCTATTTTAGAATTAAGTAACCTGATGGATAAAACAAAAAAAAGTTTAAAAAATGTGAAAGCACCTATTTACATAATTCAGTCGAGTAATGATCCTGTGGTTAATCCAAGTTCAGGATATGAGATTTTTAATGCTATCAAAAATGAGAATAAAAAAATAGATATTATAGAATCAAATTATCATGTAATAATTACCCAAGAAAATCCTGTTCTTTTTAAAAATATAGTAGAGTTTATTTTACATAGATAATATGTGAGTATAAAAAGGGAAAGAGTTTAAACTCTTTCCCTTTTTATTTATCCTTGAAAGATTAAAAACTTGCCCACTCATCATCACTTTGTTTTGATGAAGAGATAGGAGTTAATTTTTTAGAAGTACTTTCTTTTTTTGTTGGGTATGTGCTTTCTACCTTTTTTGTATTTGTAGTAGTCTTAGTTTTTAAAGTTGGTTTTTCTATGAATTTTTTAGAACTAGCTTCCTCTAAAACTCCTTTTGCAATACTTTGAGTTTGTATTGCAATTTCTTTTGTATCACTAGCGACTTGAGCATTCTTTTGTGTTTGTCTATCTAGTTGTCCAATTGAAGTATTGATTTGTTCTATTCCTGATTGTTGCTCTTTTGATACTGATTCAACTTTAGAAATCAAATCTATCGTTTTAATGATATTTTCATTTAACCCAGCATATCCTTCAATCATATTGTCAGCAATTTTTTTACCGTTATTTGCTTTTTGGTTTGCATTTTCAACCAGTGCTTTAATCTCATTTGCAGCTTCTGCCGACCGTGCAGCAAGGTTTCTAACCTCTTGAGCCACAACTGCAAAACCTTTTCCTGCTTCACCAGCAGTCGCAGCTTCAACAGCAGCATTTAAAGAAAGAATATTTGTTTGGAATGAAATCTGATCAATAACAGTAATTGCTTCATTGATAGCTGTTACTTCTGTATTTATTTCATCCATTGCTAATGTGGTTTGGTTTGCTAATTCTTGACCTTTTGTAACTGAAGATGTTACAGTTTGTGCATAAGAAGCCATCTTAACTACATTTTGAGTATTGTGAGAAATACTATTTGTTGATTCGTCAAGTGCAGCTGCAATCTCTTCTAAAGAAGCTGCTGCTTCATTGGATGCTTTACTTAGTGTATCAACATTTGTTAATAATACATCTGAACTACTTTGTAATGTTAAGCCTGTAGATTTATTATCTGATAACATACCATTGATAGAATCTCTTAAAGCATTAATATCCTTTACTAAAATCTCAAATACTCCACCTTTTTCTATCCCCTCAATAAGTAGTGGCTTTCTATAGTCAAAACTTGCGTATTCTTCTAAAATAAGATTCATATTGCTAAAATGTTGTTTTGTTGCTTTAATCATATCATTTACTTCATTTTTAAACTCATTAAGAGATTGATTAGAAGTGTTTTTTTCAATATGTTGAGAATACCAACCATGTTTTACTCTTCCAATTACTAATTTTGCATCTTCAATTAAAATTTTATCTTCTTCAATTCCTTGATTGATTTTCGCTAGGTATTTATTAAAACTATCAACAATATCACCTAATTCATCATTGGCCTGTTTTTTAATTGTCATGTTTGTATTAGAAGTATCTTCAATTAGATTAATAATTGCATTATTTAAAACATTAATTGGTTTAATGATTAATTTGTTTAAAATTAAAACTATAATTATAGTGATAATAAGAACAATAATACTACTAATAAGTACTATAGTAAAAATAACTTCGCTAATTTTATCATCAGCATTTTTTTCCATAACGGAAATTTTATTTTCAATATCATCTACATACGCACCCGTTACAATTATCCAATCCCATACTTTAAAATTAGTAGAGTATGAAAATTTAGGTTGAACCTCTTTTTTCCCTGGCTTTGCCCAAAAGTATTTTGATAATCCACCTTCAGATTTTTTTGCAGCTGCTATAATATCTTGAAATAAGTAATTACCTTTTTTATCTTGAACTTGTAATAGATTTTTACCATCTAATGATGGTTTAATAGGATGCATTAACATTTTACCCGAAGGCTCTAAAACAACAAAATAGCCACTTTTTCCATATCTCATTTGTGATATTGTACTGAGTGCTTCTTTTTGCATATTTGATGTTACATCAGATACATATTCTCCTGTTCCAATTACCCAGTTAAGAGGTTTAAACATTTTTACAAATGAGATTTTTTGCTGTGGCTTTTCAAAACCTGGTTTTGGCCATACATAGTCGACAAATCCTTCGCCATTTGATGAAGCAACACTTGCAAACTCAGAAAATATTTTTTTGCCACCTTTATCTTTAAAGTTTGCAAGATCTCGACCATTTAATTGTGGTTTAATCGGATGATCAATAATTACTGCATTTGAATCATTTATCCAAAAATAACCATTTTTTCCGTATCTACTTTCACTTACAATAGTTTTAATTCGGTGTTTAAGTTCAGTCTCAGAGAGCTTGTTTTTATTTGACTCATATTCCTTTTCAATAATAGAAAAAATAAAACTTGTTTGATCTCGTAAGTATTGGGATACCTCTTTTTTGATTTTTGCTGGTTCCGTTCTTTTATAGTAAGAATCTGCAGTTTTTAAAGCCATCGAAACATAGTTTTTGAGTTCTTCTTCTTTATTTTTATAAGATTCTTCTCTATATTGTTGTATGTTTGAATCACTTACTGCTTTTATATTATAAATTGCTTCAAAACCTATAATGAGTGAAATTGTTAAAATTGCACAGATTACAAGTATTAACAATTTAAGTTTAATAGTAATATTTTTCATAAATATCCTTTTTATTGTGGTATTAACATATTATATACTTTTTATAATCTATTATCGGTTAAAAATATATATAAAAATATATTTTTATATTATTTAATAATTTCTAATTGCACAAACTGTACACATTGATTTGCTATTATCAAAAAAACAAAAAAGGAAAAGTAATGAAAAAGATATTTATTATTATGGCAATGTTAGTAACAACATTTTTAAATGCAGATGTAATTACTCAAAATGGAGAGATGAATGGATATAAAATTAATTTATATACAAAAAGCACACCAATTAGTGGAAATAATGATTTTTATGTAAAATTATCACAAAATGATAATCCAATAGAAAATGCAAAAATGAAAATAAAAATTTTTATGCCAGAGATGCCAGGTATGCCATATATGGAATATAAAGCAAAAGCAATCTTAGTAAATGGTGAATATAAAATGGAAGTAAATTTTAGTATGAGTGGAACATGGCAATACCAATTAAAATTTAAAACAATTGACAATCAAGTACATACTGTACGAGGTAGTGTAAATATATAAAGGAAAGTTATGTTAAAAAAAGCACTGTTTCTTGTCACACTAAGTGTTCAAGTCTTTTATGCTCAAAGTTTAGATTCATTATTAGAATTAGTAGAAACAAAAAACTATATACTTAAAGCAAAAGAGGTAAAAATAAAATCGAATTTAGTTGATGAGCAGTTATCAAGCACTTGGAGTAATCCTGTAATTGGTATTGGAGTTTCGGATATAAATCTAGATGAACCAACTGCTCGGGATATAGAAGCGATGCAAACACAATTTATAACTTATTCTCAGGTTATTCCAACAAATGGGAAATTAGAACTTTCCAATGAGATTAGGAAATATGATACACAAATAAGTGAATTAGCATATGCTGATTTTAAACAAAAATTACAATCTGAAGTAATATTGTATGGTTACAATATTTATTATAACAATGAAAAACTAACTGTTTTAGAAAAGTATTTAAAAAATCTAGAACACCAAAAAAAGCTTATGAATTTATTGTATGAAAATGGTAAACTTGATCAAAGTAGTTTAGTGACACAAGATATTAAAATATACAAGTTAAACCTTCAAAAACAAAAGATTTTATATTCAATTTCGAAAATGAAAAAAAATTTAGAAAATATTGTATATACAAAAATAGATACTATTACTCTAGGTGATTTGTTTGCTAATTTTACTATAGATATACATAATATTTTAGAAAATCATCCTTTAATACTTATGGAAAAAGAAAAGATAAAACAACAATCACAGAAAATAGCATTGGAAAATAGTAAAAAAATATCTGATGTGAAATTGACTGTTGGATATTATCAACGAGAAAGATTTGATGATTATGTTTCTTTGAATGTATCAATACCTTTAAGTATTCAAGGGCGTGAAAAATTAGAAATAAAAAAAAGTAAAATAGAAAAGAATATCATTGAAGATAAACTTCGAGGTTTACAACAACAAATAAAAAGTACCATTGAAGATTTGCAAGAGAATATAAAATTGAGTAAGCAAAACTTTATTCTTATAGATGAAACGATGATTCCATTAAATGATACTTTGGAACAGTCACATAAAATGCACTTGAGTGCAAATACAATGCAAAGTATTCAAGTCTATGAAAGTACAAACAGCAAACTAGAACTTTTACTATTGAGTCAAGATGAAAAAATAAACTATTATAATGCACTTTCAAAGTTGTATTATTTTAAAGGTCAATTATGAAAAATATAATTTTTTTACCAAAGCTTTTACTATTACTTTTGTTTATCGTTAATATACTTAATGCTAAACCAATAGACGCAAGTCAACTTTTTAATAAAAAATTAGTAAAAGTAGAAAAAAAAGAGATTAATCATACAAAAAGTTTTTATGGAGATATTATAGTACCAGAAGATGCTTTTCGAGATATAAATATACGATTTGATGGTTATGTAGGTAAAGTAAAAACAAATCAAACATATCTTTTTGTACAAAAAGGTGAAAAACTTTTTGATATATATTCTGATGAAATCAATTTAGCTATGAACGAGTTTTTATTTAGAGATAAAAATTTACGAAAAAACTATATCGCAAAGTTTAAAAGTTTTGGAATAGATCAAAAAGTGATAAATGATTTACAAAAGACTAAAAAAGTAAAAGAGTATATAGATGTGTATTCACCTTATGAGGGTTTTATTATTTCAAAAAATATAACAAATGGTAGTTTTATTAAAAAAGGAACACCTTTATTTCAAATAGCAAGTTTTGAAAAACTATGGGTAATCGCCAAAATTTATCAAAAAGATATAACTAGTATCAAAAAAGATATGAAAGCAAAAGTTTTTATAGAGGGTTTTGGAACAATAACAACAAAAGTAGATTTTATCTATCCTACACTTGATGAAAAAGATAAAACTATAAAGGTACGATTAGAAATTCCAAATCAAGATTTAAAAATATACCCTAATATGTTCGCAAAAGTGAATATAAATATTTTGAATAAAAGTATGTTGATTTTACCTAAAACAGCTGTATTAACAAAAGCAAATAAACATTTTGTTTTTATTCCAAAAGGTAAAGAATTTGAACCAAAAGAGATAACAGCAAACAGAATAAACTCTGAACAGTTTGAAGTGATTGGATTAAGTGAAAATGATATCGTTATAGATAAAGCTGCTTTTTTACTTGATAGTGATGCAATTACAAATGGCTTATATAACTCTTCAGATGACGATGACGATTGGTAGGATATAAATTATGGTTGAAAAAATAATTGATTATAGTGTTAAAAATTTATTTTTAGTACTTATCTCTATCATTTTGTTAGTTGGAGCATCTTTTTATGCGATTAAAAACACCTCTTTAGATGCATTACCAGACCTTTCTCCTCCTCAAGTAATAGTGCAAGTAAAGTGGGAAGGGCAAGCTCCAAAACTTATAGAAGAACAAGTGAGTTATCCTTTAACATCAGCACTTTTATCATTGCCAAATATTAGTACAGTTCGAGCAATGAGTAGTTTTTCAAATAGTTTGATATATGTTATATTTAAAGACGGAACTGATTTATATAAATCTCGTGATAGAATTTTAGAAAAACTTTCTGAACTTAATCCTACATTTCCCCAAGGTGCAAGTGTAACAATAGGGCCGGATGCTACAGGTGTTGGTTGGGCATATGAGTATGCATTAACTTCGAAAACAAAAAGTTTAGATGAGTTAAGAACACTTCAAGATTATTATTTTAAGTATGCACTTTTAGGAGTGGATGGAGTAAGTGAAGTTGCTCCCATTGGTGGATTTGTTAAATCATATGAGATAACTTTAGATCAAGATAAATTGGTTCAATATAATGTTAGCGTAGATGATATCCGAAAACAGATAGGAAAGTTTAATGCTGATAAAGGTGGGCGACTTATCTTAGAAAATGGCTTTGAACATCTTATCACTGTACAAGGTTATTTAAAAAATAT
>Ga0193953_1001359_pt1 | contig 11388 bp, 10 predicted proteins | sample BB_4_MG_FD_140325 | JGI IMG/M metagenome (GOLD analysis project Ga0193953, IMG submission 140325) | Microbial mat bacterial communities from the Broadkill River, Lewes, Delaware, United States - BB_4_MG | ecosystem: Environmental > Aquatic > Freshwater > River > Microbial mats | place: USA... | reverse complement strand
GTCGCTCCAGATCGGCTTAAATGGAAGCTCCCTCCACTCACCTTGCAAGTCTTGGTTGAGAATGCCATCAAACACAATCAAATCTCCCGGCAACAACCCTTGCATCTTGAGATAAATTGTTGTTCACACCAACTTCTGGTGAGCAACTCTATACAACCCAAACAGGAGAAAACGATATCTACACAAACCGGGCAAATCAACCTGGTGGAAAAGTACCGTTTGCTGGGTGATGCACTCCCTGAATTCAAAATTGAAGCTGATACTTACATCGCACAAATACCCTTAATAGAGCCCCATGAAAACTAAAGTTTTAATTGTAGAAGATGAAATGCCTTCGGCACGTAAGCTAAGGGCTTTTTTGGAAAAGATCGAACCGGATTTCGATGTTGTCGCAATATTGGAGTCTGTGCAACAAACCGTTGAATTCTTATCTGAAAACACCGTCGAATTAATCTTTCTGGATATCCACCTGGCCGATGGCAATAGCTTTGCTATATTTGATCAGATGGAGGTTCATACACCCATTATCTTCACAACCGCCTATGATCAATATGCCATTGAAGCCTTCACGCAAAACAGTATTGGTTACCTCTTAAAACCGTTGAGCAAAGAAAAACTGGAAATGGTCATTGCTAAATTCAAACAAATGCAGCCATCTCCGCAAAAATCAGAACCAGCCATTGACTATCAGCAGTTGGGCAAAATCATTGCCCAACAACAAAAGCCGGATTATCAGGAACGGTTCATGGTCTATTATAAAGACAAAATTAAAACAATCCCGGTGGAAGAAATCGCCTATTTTTATGCGGATGGGAAAGCGGTTTTCATGAGCCTGCACAATCATAAAACCTTTGACCTCAATTTCACGCTGGAACAGTTGGAAGCCAAATTGAATCCGCGCTATTTCTTCCGGGCCAACCGCAAATACATTGTCAATATTAAGGCCGTAAAAGAGGCGATGGTCTACTCTAAAAGTAAGCTCAAATTACACCTGTCACCCGATGCCCCTACCGATGTGATTGTATCATCGCTAAAAGCTTCTGCTTTTAAACAATGGTTAAGTCAGTAATGAAGATAATATCCTATACGCCAAAGGAAATACATTGAAAAACATAGAAGTTTTCCTCTTTTCTCTTTGTCTGCCCCGGTGAAATCTCAGTGGCCCACTGCGTCTATTTCTAAGCATTCAGCACAAAGCCCACTTTAGGAACATTCTCAATGGTTATGGCAGGATCTTCCTTCAGGTATTTGCGTAATTTAGCGATGAACACATCGAGGCTGCGACCATGAAAATAATCATTCTCACCCCAGATAGCTACAAGAATATCTTCCCGTTTTACAATGTTATTCATGGTACTGCACAACATGCGCAAAACATCACTTTCTTTCTGTGTGAGGCGTTTTGAAAAAGTGCCTTTGGTAAGTAACTGGTTGGTGTAATCAAAGGAAAATGAACCGATCGAACAGGTGCTTTCCTGCTTTACTTCTATTGCTGGTTCAGTTAGCTGAATCCGGTTGAGAATGGAATGTACCCGGCACAACAGTTCATCTTCGTCAAAGGGTTTGGTCACATAATCATCCACACCTAAATTGAAACCTTTAATTTTATCCTGCTTCATAGAACGGGCTGTCAGAAAGATAATGGGCACCAGTTTATTCTCAGCCCGAATACGTTCAGCAATGGTAAATCCATCGATCCCCGGCAGCATGACATCCAGAATACAAAAATCATAACTGCCCGATCGAAAGGCATTCAACCCACTTTCGCCATCTTTATAAAGCTTGACATCAAAGTCATTTGACTCGAGGAAATCAACCAGCAAAAAACCCATGCTGATGTCATCTTCAACCAATAATATCTTAACTTTTTGCATCATTCAATGGAAATAAAATGGTGAATTGTGTCCCTTTGCCTTCTTCACTATCAACAGTTATCTTTCCACCATGTTCTTCAATTACTTTCTTTACATAGGATAAACCTAACCCAAATCCTTTCACATTATGCACATCACCCGTTCCCACCCGGTAATACTGATCAAATATATATGGTAAATCTTTGGATGGTATACCGACTCCCTTATCGGCAATGGAGAGCTGAATCTGATTTGTGTTAACAACAGTAGTAATGTCTATCTTAGGATTATGATGTGAATATTTAATGGCATTATCCACTAAATTGGAAATCACTAAAGCCAACCGTCCATTGACACTCTTGATCAGATGACTTTTGGAATCACAATTTACGTCTATATAGCCATTCATTTCTTTGATTCGATAAGCATAGGTCTCGGCGATTTGCTCAATAATCTGCTTCAAATCCACGTCCTGTTTTTCACAGATAGAAGGTTCATTACACGATACCTTTAAAATGTCCTCAACATGGTTTTGCATCTTTTCATACTCATTCAGAATCACCTGTGTGTACTCCTTTGTTTTCGCTCCCTGATCGCCCTTATTTCGTTTTCGAATTAAATTTGTTGCCAGGCGAATATTGGCCAATGGTGTTTGAAACTCATGCAACATGTTATTTACAAACTCGGTAGTCCGCGTAACCTGCAATTGCTGTTTACGAATCAATTTTAACAATGCAATAAAGGAAGCTAAAACAAATAAGATAATGAAAATAGAGGTTAAGAACAGACCACTCATCTGGGCTAATATAAAGCGGTTGCGCCCTGGAAATTGTAAGCGCAGCCGAATGCCAGATTGTTCCAGTAATCCGTTTAATGTTTGTTGATAACACCGTGGTGCAAACAAGCGATTGGAGGCTGGTGCCGGAATACTATCAGTAATGGAAAAGGTGTAGTCAAGCGGTAAACTATATATATTCAAATTGGAACTGATAATACTATCCAGCTCAGCCCGTTTCATGGCTCGTACTGTCATGGCACATGTACGGCCACATAAGTAGTTATCCATATCTTCACAATTCGGCACGCGACGGCCAATCTCATCTCGCGAATCTTTTAAAGCCATCACCACACGATGATTAAAATTTAGCTCCGCTAACTGAGCTGCCCGTAAACTATAGCGTACTTGTATAACTAACAAAGCTGCCAAAGCCAGAAAAGTGGCAATGGCCCACCAGGTATGTTTCTTGGATTGAGTCATGAAGATGTAAAAATAGTGTTTGGCAATTTCGTTTCAAAACTAACTATAAAAAGGACCCCTTCGTCCGATTTTAACATCGCGTTAACAACGATTAACAAGCTGATAACGTACTTTTATACCGATTCAATCTACTTTTGAATTGTCAAATAATTAAAAGGAATTAATCATTAAACTATCAATTATGAAAAAGACTTTAATTCTATCCGTACTTTTCGTGTTTACCTTAGCTATTTCTGCACCTGCTTTTGCTATGGATCAAGAGCCAGTGAAAACGGAGAAGTGCGAGAAGAAAAAAGAATGTGACAAGAAAAAAGCTTGCTGCGATAAAAAAGCCGCATGTGACAAGAAAAAAGAATGCGACAAAAAAACTGCTGAGAAAAAAGCTTGTTGCAATAAAAAAGAAGAAAAGAAGGGATAAGTCGATCATACATGTTCACAATAAAAGAGGTTGCTATTGGGCAACCTTTTTTATTTCCTCTAAAATAAAACACGCACCTTTTAATATTCAACTTTCATTCTTGATTGGAAATATCCTGAGGTGATAGAGGTGTATATGGAATGGCCACATAAAAATGAGAATACATCCCTTTTTTAGAGACCACCCGAATATCTCCCCCCAACAATTTGGTGTTCTCCTTAGCAATGGCCAAACCCACTCCGAGGCCACCAAACGTCGCACTATCACCTGCATTATAGAAGCGTTCAAAAATATTTCTTTGCGCCTCCGGGCTAATGCCCATCCCCGTGTCCTTCACAAAGAACTCAATTTGATTATTGTCCTGCAAGGTATAACCTATCTCTATCTGACCTTCAAACGTAAACTTTAATGCATTTTCAATCAGAATGCTTAAAACACGGTGCAAAATATAACTATCTGTGTGAATAATACTTTGACGACCGGTGAGTCCTGGTTTTAATTTCAGCTTTATATTCTTCTGCTTCGCGATGAAGTGATAACTGGTAAACAAGTCATGCATAAGATCGTTAATATTCACCCTACTCTTCATTGCAATGGCTTTTTGAGCCTCTAATTGCGAAATCTCCATAATATCTTCCATGATATGTACCAATTGTTGACAACTACTTCCAACAATATCAGAATAAGACTTTCTATTTTCATCGGTCAATGAATTGTCTACCAAAATTTCAGAAAAACCCTGGATGCCATTCAAGGGTGTTCTTATTTCGTGAGATACATTTTGAAGAAACCGTGTTTTTAGTTGATCGCTCTCTTCGGCTTTCTCTTTGGCCAATCGATATTCTTCGTTCAACAGTTTGAGCTCGCAGTTTTTCTTCTCAATAACTTTTTCTGCAATCCTGTGATCAGTGACATCTTCCACAACAACCAGGTATTGTGAAATAGGGTCTACCGAAGTCGGAAAAGGCATTACTAAGTAATGATGAAATTGATTATTATAATTGGTTTCGAAAACAGTACTGTGCCCACTTGATACTCTGAGAAGACAACTCCTTAGAATACTTTCAGCTTTCCCAAATACTTCACGGATCGAATAGCCAACTAAACTTCCTTTTACCTTTGATGCCTCCAAAAAGGAATGACCGGCCGAGAATTCAACCTTCATTTCTTTATCAATCAAACAAATAAATATATTGGGAAGACTATTAATTATTTTCACCAGGAGGCGTTTATTGGATAAAACCTGCTCCAGAACCTGATTGACCGAGCTAATTGGCTGGTGTGCGGACTCATTAAACATCACTTTCTGCTTCTGAAATTCCTGGAACATTTTAAGATCCAATTCAATTGCATCTTTAAACTGTTCCATGAGGTGCTCAAAAGTAGCACTGTAACCATTTGCTTTGTTGTCAAGCACACAAATAGTCCCAAAAGGTTGATGGTTTGGGTAATTAATTGGATATCCTAAATAAGAAATCATGCCCAGTTTTATATCCGGATTACTATTCCAATGCAGATCTGCCAAGGCATCAGGTACTAATAATTTCTGTTGAGAATTAATAACTGTTTCGCAGTACAATCCTTCCATCCGATCTCTTGCCCCCGGAAAGTACGGATTACCCTTGGTATGACTGGCCAGAAACACTTCCATAAAAGGTTTATCGATTTTCATGATCAGGGCAGCCGGAATATCCAACAATTCAGCTAAAATATTAATGATTTTCTGCCATTTATCGATAATCCATTGAGGAATTTCATCTTGTTTACTGGATTCTGTGGTATGTCTTTCACTTTTTTCAATCACCATCCTCTACTTTAAATCTATTCAGGATCAATAACATCAAAAATCCTTCCAAAGTCAATAGCGACTGGTTGTAAAATCGGCTTGACATAGATATCGATCAGATCATGTGAATACAATAAAGAAAGAGGTTACCAAAACAGCAACCTCCTTTTATACTCTATAAAGAACAGACGAATAATAAAGAAAACCCAACCTCTTAACTAATCCTACACCACTCAATTATTCTCAATCATTCGCCTGTTCAACACTTGTTCTTTAATGGTGATGCACATCGTGGTGTTTGTGCCCCGCCAAAATCTCCAGATCCATTACTTCATTCTCGGTTAAAGGTCCATATACCATTGCCTTACAATTTTCCTCGACCTGTTGCACAGAACGGAATCCCGGAATTGGAATCACGATGGGACTTAATCCCCATAGGAATGAAATAGCTCCTTGCGCCAAGGTACGACCATTGCTGCGCAGTACATTATGCATTTTATCCAGCTTATCCAAATACTCTTTTTTAGGATGTCCATCTTTGGTAAACCATTTCCAAACAGTCATGTTATTATGCCGCACATCATTTTCCGGGAAAATCGTGCTTTGATTAAATTTTCCGGTTAATAAACCCATCGCCAATGGTGATCGGGCAATACTGGCCATATCTGAATCTTCACATAAATCCAATAGATCAATATTACCAGTCATCACATTAAGTTCTTGCTGAATAGTTGAGCAGTTGGGCCCCTCAGTAAATACTTTAGCACAGTCAACATCATCGGTACTCCAGCCATAGGTTCGGATTTTTCCTTCATCAACCAATTGTTCCAATACATCACGAGTGGCACGCGCATCACTCAAAGGATAGGTCCCAACATGGAATTGATATAAATCAATGTAATCGGTATTCAGTCGTTGTAAACTCTTTTCTAAAGCTTGACGGACATACTCCGGATGTCCATTCATACCAATCCATTCCTGTGTTTTAGCATTGTATTCCAAACCAAACTTAGTGGCAATAATCACTTCGTTTCGTCTGCCGACCAAGGCTTTGCCCAGTAACTCTTCGGAATGACCTGTTCCATAAATATCGGCTGTATCAAAAAAAGTAACTCCATGATAGATGGCTGCATGAATGGCTGAAATGGATTCATTATCATTCACGTCTCCCCATCCCAAAGGTGCGTTTTCCGCATTTTGAAAAGGTATTTTGGTATCCCACTGTCCAACCTTGAAAGGTCCGCCGATGGCCCAACACCCCATGCCCATGGGACTTACCTTTATACCAGAGCCACCCAGCCGTTTCATCGCATCTTGTCTCATAACTCACATTTTAAGTCTTACATCATCACCCCTTCTTCCGCTCTAAGTCGGAATTTCTATGTGAGTATTCAGGTTGTTTCATTAATGGTTGATTTCCCTAACCATTTACTAATTTAACGCTTTCTGAGACAGTCGTCAACAATATAAGGTCACCTATTTACGAGGAAAATAAAATTTATTGATTGAGGAGATCACCCACCTGAATGCCTCCCTGCGAGAGTGCTAAAACATTCATGCCAAACATCACTTTTCCCTCTTGCAATCGGTATTTTGACAGGGTTCGCAAGGGTTCAGGGCTACGCAATGCTGATTCAGGATCAATGGTGGTGACCACGCAGCGCGAGCAAGGTTTAACAGCCTTAAATCGTGTTTCACCAATTTGAAAAGTCTGGAACATATCTTCCTGATGCGGTTCTCCACCCACAAAAACAATATTCGGACGAAACCGCAACATATCAATGGGAAGTTGGAGTTTGGAATTCAGATGATCCAAAGAAGACTGCCCAATCATTAACAAGGGAAATCCATCGCTGAAAGCCGTAACCGTTCCTGTGGGAGCATACCTGCGATCCACTTGGCGCTTACCATCAGCTGGCATTTTAACCAGACTCACCGCTTGTCCTAATACCTGGCTAAACAATTCATCTATTTGGGGATCTACTAACTCTGCACTAACCGTATCACTCCAAACAGTAACTTGCTTCTCCTGTCCACTCACTTTGTTCAAGGGTAACTCCAACTCAAATTGGGCATGTTTCCGGTTGGTGATACGGAAGCCATCCTCAAAAGTACTGACATCAAAAAAACATAATTCTGAATGACGCCGCTGTGTTACAAATTGCCCTTCCTCATCTACCAACATCCATCGGCGGTCGTATTCCAATCCGAACCGATCAATTTTACTTTGCTGAAGAGAGATGGCTCCCAGAGATTTTATGGGGTAAATATAGAGCATTGACACTTGCATAGTTAAACGTTTGCAGAACAATGTAACTGATCCTTTAGGGATATTCAAGTAAAAAGAAAATTATTATATTTGATATAACATTAATTTTAATTGAACTCTCATGATTCCTTATATTTCTCTACTCGGAACAATTTGCTGTCTAATCAGCTTTTTTAGCCTAAAAAGAAAGAATACAAAAGTCTTCGCATTATTGCACTGACTATGCTCTGTCTTAATGCAGCTTTCTTGCTGGCCCATACAACCGGGTATGCTGCAGCATATATTAATGACTTTCTGAACTAATTGTATTATGTGTTTCGGCGAAATTAAAAAAACGGAGCACTTACTATTGATTTCGCCGACTCTTCCAATATTGAATATATTTTTCCTGCGTGATAATACCGACAGGTCCTTCATAAATTCCCCCCGTTAACTGATCATCATACACACGAACGGCTATTGTGTTTTTTTCTTTCAGCAAGTGGGGTGGAATGATGTAACCACGCTGTGATTTGTAAGCATTATCATACATGAAGGAACCATCAGGGAATTCGCCGGTTTGACCAATTAATTCGCCGTTCACATACACTTCATCCACATCATCAATCTTACCCAAAATCAACACCAGGCGTTGATTCTTTAAATGATTTGGAATCTCTATGGTCTTGCGATACCAGGCAATCCCATCATAATACCGGTAACCTTGATCTTCCCAGGCTCCTGGTACAATAATTGATGCCCAATGATTATCCTGATAATCTTCCATTGAATAACGGGCATGATCACCGGTTTTGAATTTCCATTCGCCCTCCAGGTTCAAGTCCATCAGGAAGGGATTTCGCTCTTTCCGAATACCTACTTTACCTGAGAAGATTCCTCCTTCACCGTAGGCATCATATACGCGGACGGCTATTTGATTCACTGCTCCATATACAATGGCACCCGCCGGAATCCGATATAATCTGCGCGCATTATAGGCCGTCTGAAAATGAGGTGGAAAGGATCCTGACTTGCCAATTAACTGTCCATTCAGGTAGAGTTCATCCACATCATCTACAAAGCCTAACTCTAACCATAACACTTCATTTTTAAGATCGATTGGCAGATGCACAGCTTTACGATACCAGGCATAACCATCATACCCATTAAAACCTTGATTTTCCCAGGCGAGTGGCACCTTAACAGACTCCCAGTCGGCATCGTCGTAATTTTTATCAGCCCAATTCAGATCATCGCCAATGGAGAACTTCCAACTCCCTTCCAATGGCAGATAATTCTGTAGATTCTGACCCGACAGCAGCCCTATCAACCCTTCTATTATAACTAATCCTATTACAATATAAAACTTCATCTATGCTCTCCTTTAATCCAACAACCATTCCCAAAAAGAATCCATGACGCCCTGCTGAGAACTACGCAACTGGTAAAAAGTTTCCAACTGTACCCGTGTCATAATACCCACTGGTCCTTCATAAATCCCCCCCTCTCCCATTAAATCATTGACTTTAAGGGTCAGTGTGTTTGGGGACTTGTAATTAATAACATCTTGAGGCAAGCGATAAGCTCTGAATAAGCGATAATCCTCCGTCCGGTCCCAGAAACTTTTTCGCCGACGTAATGATTTGGTATCGCCTACCTTTTGCCCATTTAAAAAAACAATCTCCTGATCATCAATCCGACCTAACACCAGGAACAGCTCTTCCCCTTTTAACCCTTCATGGCACGCAAACGTGCGACTATACCAGGCGGCACCATCAAAATCAGGCCACCCTTGTTTATCCCAGTATCCGGGCACTTGAATAGTGGTCCATTTGGAATCGGCAGGATCGACCCCTTCGCGAATGTGGTGATAGGCGGTAGTAAAATTCCATTCACCGGATAAATCAACAGATAAGAATCGCACTGTTTCATCAACATAGAGGCCTACGGGATGACGGATGATACCGCCTTCATTGTAAAAGTCATATACTTTTATGGCCAATACATTTTCTCCAACAGTCCAATAACTGGCAGGGATACGGTAACTGCGTTCTTCACTCCATGCGGTTTCCGTATTTGGCGGAAAACTACCCGATCGGCTTACCAAACGTCCATTCAGATACACCTCATCGGCATCATCAATGGCACCTATTCTGAGGAATAGCTGATCTTGGGGTACCCCTTTCAATGAGATGGATTTACGGTACCAGGCGTAACCGTTATATCCATCATATCCTTGCTTTTCCCACGCATCCGGTACCTTCAGGTAATCCCAATCCTGATCATTTAAATCAGCTTGTTTCCAGTCAGGATCATCCCCAATGGAAAAGCGCCAATGGCCTTCCAGGTTACGGTACTGTTGCCAGATCTGTCCGGAAACAGGCATCGAAGCGCCACCTCCGACTAAAAGTATGAAACCTGCTAAGCGTAATATCTCTCTAAAAGTATTCATGTGTACTTTTTATCCCCTGTTAAAATAGAGATTTAGATGGTGATTGAACAAATAATTCTCTACTATTTTTTTTAGATTTACACCTTTCTTCATTGACAATTATGAGGCTTTCTCATGATAAAAGACCAAATCGAATTTCAACATTTTCCTGGCAAACCGCTTATCCACCGTAATCACATTCTTCTTCAACGTTTCTTTCACGTATTCGATCAACTTTTCATCCACCCCCTCAATTTTATGAAACACCAATTGATTCTGATCATTCACAATACATTTGAGTGTCACCCTTTCTTTTGCATCGGGTAGTAAGTATTCAAATGTTGGACCTTCCAGTGCTTTGCGCACTTCCTTATTGACTTGCTTACAACATTTTTCCATGTCGGTTTTCTGCTTACTTTTTGCATCTACATTTGATACACCTGCTGCAAATAACATGGCTACGACCATTAAAAAACTAAACCTTTTCATAACTGTGTGTTTTAAAATTAAACCTTGATTTGATTTTCAATGGTAAAATTAGAGTGGGCTTAACACCACAGCGTCATGAAGATGTCATCTGTTGTCACAAGTTGTCACAGAAATGTCATCAGAAAAATTAGTCTCACATTATCAATACAATAGATTCTTTTTTTTTACAGCACGGCAAAAAAAGCAACAACGAATACCGTTTACTAATCAAAATGCCTCTTTAGTGCGTTTCACTTCTAAACGCTCTTTGATTATGTATCGGCACTATACCACAGCAATTTGATAGTTAATTGGTATAAAACAACCGGTCACAGCTAAAAAATATCAATACACCAGGCGATAGCCCATCCCGTGCACAGTAATGATGATTTTGGGGTGATTGGGATCCTCTTCAATTTTTTGCCGTAACTTCAGAATAAAATTATCAATGGTACGAGTTGTGGGCTGAAAATCGTAACCCCAGACATTATCCAGTAAACTATCCCGGCTGATGGTGGCATTTTTATGCTTGATCAAATACTGCAGAATCTCCACTTCTTTCACCGTCATCTTCACTGCTTGCTGATCCACCTGGGCTGTTAAGGCATCAAAATCAACTTCGAGTCGTCCGATGGTGAGGCGATGATTTCCGGCCTGCGGCTCTACTTTAACAGAAGAACGACGTAGCACGGCTTTGATACGTGCCAACAGCTCCCGCAAGCTAAACGGTTTGGTCATGTAGTCATCGCCACCGGATTCAAGTCCGATGACCTTATCAATCTCTTCCCCTTTTGCGGTGAGAAAAATAATGGGTGTTTCAATATCGCGTTTCCGAACTTTTTTACACACATCAAAACCACTCATCTTGGGCAGCATGACATCCAGCAATATCAAATCGTAGGACTCCTCCAGAATTTTATCCAATC
>Ga0193953_1001358_pt1 | contig 11397 bp, 8 predicted proteins | sample BB_4_MG_FD_140325 | JGI IMG/M metagenome (GOLD analysis project Ga0193953, IMG submission 140325) | Microbial mat bacterial communities from the Broadkill River, Lewes, Delaware, United States - BB_4_MG | ecosystem: Environmental > Aquatic > Freshwater > River > Microbial mats | place: USA... | reverse complement strand
TGCCGGCATTTTCTATTGGCTTGGTAAATAGAGAGGATGAATAAATTAATAAGTAATAATATTTTTATACAAGTATAACGGTTAAATTCATTGCTCCTTGCGCTCCAATTACCAAGCATTGTTCAATATCTGCTGTTTTTGATGGTCCAGAAATAAATAAACCAAAGGTTCTTTTTCTGTCATAAATTTTCTTGTAAGCATTATACATATGTAAGCACAAACTTTCTTTTTGTAATAAAATTACTAAATCGTTGGTGATAAAAGGTAAAACTCTAATTGGAAATTGATCTTCAGATATCCAAACAGCGCCATTTTCTGAAATTCCAAATTCTCCTTTTATAATTGTTAAATCTATATCTTTTAGTAAATGTGGGCTAGTTTCATTTGTAATTGAAACAGTTCCAAGATTAGATTCTGGTAAATGCGTAACAATATTTTTTGCTTTTGGATACAGTTTTTTAATTTCAGCATCTAAATTATTTATTTGATTTAATTCAGCTACGCTACCTCCAACTAATTGAACATTATTTTTAAAGGTTTCTACCAAATCAATTTCTTCATCAAATAATTGTATATCTATGTTTGGTAAATTCACCAATTCTGGTTTATTTTTTTTTATTGAATTTAAGATTGCCTCTCTACCCATTTTTATTTCTTTTTTTATACCATTGATTAAAATTCTGATTTTCTACTTTTGGAAGTTCACGTGCATTTCCCCAAGTATTTAACTTTGAATACACCATAAACCGTGGTGCATACTTTAACATAAATCTACCCGATCTACCCAATAAATTGAACAATTTTGGTTTAGCCATTAACCAACCAGTAGTTTTTAAAATTACTTTTTTAGTAAAAGGTTGTTTTACATCTTTAACAACTATTTGTCTCCATTTATATAATTGTTCATGTATGTTAATTTTTATGGGGCATACATTAGAGCAAGAACCACATAGGGTTGATGCAAAAGGTAATGAACTATGTTTTTTTAAATCTTTCCCAGGAGATAAAATTGAACCAATTGGCCCTGGTATTGTTGCATCATAACTATGTCCGCCACTTCTTCTATAAATAGGGCAAGTGTTCATACAAGCACCACAACGAATACAGTGTAAAGAAGATCTAAAGTCTTCTCTGCTTAATTGTTCCGTTCTTCCATTATCAACAATTACAATATGCATTTCATTTCCTTCAATAGGCTTGTTAAAATGTGAAGAATAAGTTGTTATTGGTTGTCCGGTGGCACTTCTTGCTAATAAGCGAAGGAAGATTCCCAAATGTTCTTCATTTGGAATAATTTTTTCAATTCCCATACAAGCTATATGAACTTTTGCTAGGTGTGCTCCCATATCAGCATTTCCTTCATTTGTACAAACTACAAAACCACCTGTATCTGCAACAGCAAAGTTTACTCCTGTAATTGCAGCATCTGCATTTAAAAATTTATTTCTTAAATGTTTACGGGCTTCATTGGTTAAATATTCCGGATTTCCATTACTTGGAGTTGTGCCTAAATGTTCTTGAAACAATTCATCAACTTCTTCTTTTGTTTTATGAATTGCTGGCAGCACAATATGACTTGGTGTTTCTTTAGCTATTTGAACAATATATTCACCTAAATCTGTATCAACAACTTCAATTCCTTGAGCTTCTAAATAAGGATTTAAATGGCATTCTTCAGTAAGCATTGACTTACTTTTCACAATATTTTTAGCATTGTGTTTTTGAAGAATTTGATGAACTATAGTATTGTGTTCTTCGGCATTTGAAGCCCAATGAATTTTAATTCCATTCTTAAGAGCATTTGTTTCAAATTCAACTAAATAGTTGTCTAAATTAGATAAAACATTGGCTTTAATTGCTGAGGCATAATCTCGTAAATGTTCCCAGCCCTTTACTTTGTGAGCAGCAACATCTCTTTTTTCTCTAACAAACCATAAAGCTTTATCGTGCCAGTTTACTTTGGCTTCGTTCCTATTAAATATATCTGCGTTTTTTGAATGACTCATAACTAAAGGCTGTTATTTAATATTTCAGCAATATGCATTACTTTAATAGGTTGCTCATTTCTATTAATTAACCCTTCTAAATGCATAAGGCAGGAATGATCGGCTCCAGTAATAACTTCAACTCCATTATCTAAATGGTCTTGAATTTTATCTTTTCCCATTTTTACAGAGATGGCTTCTTCAAAAACAGAAAAAGTTCCTCCAAAGCCACAGCACTCATCTTTCCTGTTTAACGACATTAATTCTAATCCGTCAACCTCATTTAATAATTCTTCTTCAATAGAAAAATAAGGTTCAACTTTTTCGGAACAAGAACCTAATTTTAGTCCTCTTAAACCATGGCAGCTTTTATGTAATCCTACTTTGTGAGGAAATGATGCTCCTTCTATTCTTTTTCCGAGTACTTTTATTATAAACTCACACAATTCAAATGTGTTATTTCTAATTTTTTTGACTTTTTTGGTTTGAGGTATTACATCAAAATGTTCTATAATATGATGTACACAACTTCCAGATGGGCCTACTACATAATCGTATTCTTTAAAATTTTCAACAAATAATTGGCAAGCACCTTTTGCATCGTTTTCATAGCCAGAATTTCCTAGTGGTTGCCCACAGCAAGTTTGATTTGAAGGATAATAAACATCAACATTTAATTTTTCCAATAATTCTAAGGTGGCAATACCTACATTTGGATATAGCTGGTTAATATAGCACGGTATAAAAAGACCTACTTTCATTTGAAATCAATTTAAGAATAATAATTATAAATAACTAACAGTCAGTAATTTGAGAGTTAAAAATGTAGTGTGGTCGCTAAAACAAATCTTACATTACTCACATTCTTGGTGTTTTGAACTTTATAATCAGCATCAGGAGTTCCATAGGCAGCCGTGTCAAAAGATACTTCTCCTCTAAACTTAACTTTTCCTGCACCATAAACAATTCTTGGAGCAATTCTATAGCTAAAATCTATATCAGTTCCACGTGCATAAACGGGTCCGGTAATTGTTTTTTCTGCTCCGTAATTTTTGGTGTAACCAGCATAAACCCCCAAAGTTGTTTTTTTACCTAGTAAACCTGAATCTAAATCAAACCAATAACTTCCAGTTGCTAAATTTGTGTATTCTTGTTCACCATTGCTATTAACTCCTGAAACTCCGTAACCTCCTAACATTACAAAATTGTACATGTTTTGACCATAAATTGTTCCTAATCTAAGAGCTGCTTTCTTCATTTTAAGTTTACTAAAAATAGCGTATTGATAACTACCAATAGTTTCTTCAGATTTATAAGTTGATCCTCCAGATGTAAATGATAATTGTGGTTTTAAGGTTTTATAACCAATAGTAGCTCCTATTAAAAAATTTGATTTTAATCCAACAACATAGGTTGCATTTAACTCTGGCATTGCTGCATTTCTTTGGTATTCAGTTGAAGCTCCATTTGGACCAGTTGATTTAAAATCAATTTGAGTAGAAGCCGCTATTGAAAGTTTTGAGTTATTTGTAGGAGAATAACTATATTTTAGTTGAGCATTTCTACTTAATGTGAAATATGGAATTGCCGCACCCCAAGAAACTACTTGTGGATATACATCAGTCGAAAACATTGGATGCCAGTAATTTCCAGCCAATAATTCAGATTTTTCCCAGTTTAATTTAACCATAGCATGTCGTAAACGAAATAGCCCAATTTTATCATTCCCAGTTCCAACAAAATCACCTTCAAGTAAACCAGAAACTTTTGCGTTTAAAAAATCTGGAGCAGTGATTTTGATTCTGGCTCTTGAATGAATATTTAGCATATTAAAACTTGATTGAGCATTGATATCCTCTCCGTTATCATCTAATAGTTCTTTAGCAGGATATAAAATAACATCGTTTTCACGTGCATTCACAGTTTGTCGGGTATCATAAATACTCTCTGCCCAAATATGACCGCTTACTTTTACTGAAAATTTATTTTCTTCTTTCTTTTCTTGTGCTTCAGCATTAGTTGGTATTAATAAAAGCGTGAAAAATGTTAAAAGGATATATTGAAATTTCATAATTTTAATTTTAAATGTTATTTTTTGGTGTTGTTGCTTCATCAATTAAATTGACAATGGATTTAAAGTTTGTTTTACTGTGTTTGCTTAATCCTATTTCACAAGTTCTGCTGGTTGCATAACCATCGGTGACAGAATTTGGGATTTGTTCATCTAAATTTCGTAAACCATGTTCATTAAGTTCAGGGAAATTAAATCCTCTATTTCCTGCGAATCCACAGCAATTAGTTTGTGGAGTATATACTTTGGTAGAACATAATTTGGCTACAGAATATAACTGATCATCTATGCCCATTTTTTTTAAACTGCATACTGAAAATACAGCGACTTCTTTGTTAACCGGTTGAAAAGTTAGTCTATCAAGTAAATATTCAGTTGTAAAGTTTACTAAGTCATATAATTTTAAAGATGAATTCTCTAGTGATTCCATCATTTGTAAAGAACAAGGACTCATATCACAAATAATTGGATATTCGCCATTGTTACTTGCCTTTTGGAGACTATCTAATAATTTATCAGAAGCTATTTTGGCGGCATCTGCAAACCCTTGTGATTTAAATGCGAGTCCACAACATAAGTCGTTTCTGTTATTTGGGAAAATTATTTCGCAATTAGCTTTGTTTAAAATATTAACAGTTTTATTAAAAACTGTATCATCCTCATCATATTGTTTTGAAGCACCCATTGTTCTGTTAATACAACTTGTAAAATACACAACTTTTAAGGCATTTGGTTTGGGTGGAAAAGCTATCTCTTTTTTGAGTTTTGTTGCCTTTGGAGTAAAAGAATTCCATTCGGTTTTTTGACCTAAAACTGTTGTTGCTGCTCCTACAAATTTACCAAAGGATTTATCTCCAATTATATTTGAAATAGTATGGCTAACCTTTAAACCAGTTCGAACAACTTTAGAAACAGAACCCATGTTATTTGCAACTAGTTTCGCTATTTTGTTCCCTGATTTTTTCTCAGCCCTAAGACTTTTTACATATTCACCAGTATCAATTTCTACAGGGCAAGCTAATTTACACAACCCGTCTGTTGCACACATAGAATCGAAAGAATATTCAAAAGATTTTTCTAATTCGAGAGCATCTTTCGTAAAACCTTCAGCTTCAAGCCTGCTTTTTTCACGTGATAAAACAATTCGTTGTCTAGGAGAAAAACCTATATCATAGGATACGCAATTTGGTTCACAAAATCCACATTCTATACATTTGTCTATTTGAGCATCAGCTTTTGGTAAAGGTTTTAAGTTTTTTAGGTGAATTTTTTTATCATTATTTATAATTACACCCGGATTAATAATTTCTTTTGGATCAAAAATTTGCTTGATTCTTTTCATTAATGAATAAGCCTCATTTCCCCATTCTTTTTCAACAAATGGTGCCATATTTCTACCTGTACCGTGTTCAGATTTTAAAGCACCATCAAATTTCTCAACTACTAAAACAGCCAATTCATCCATAAATTTTTCATAACGTTTTACTTCAGAAGGAATTCCAAAATCCTGAGTAAAAACAAAATGAAGATTTCCTTCTAAGGCATGTCCAAAAATTACAGCTTCGTAGTATTCGAATTTTTTAAATAATTCTTGTAAATCTAATGTTCCTTCAGCCAATCTTGAAACAGGAAAAGTAATGTCTTCAATAATTACAGTGGTACCTATTTTTCTAATTGCTCCAATTGTAGGGAACAAACCTTTTCTAATTTTCCAATATTTGTTGTAAATAGAAGCATCTTCAGTAAATTGAAATGGTAATTCAGGTTTTATATGTTCAATAGCTTTCTCAATTTCCTTAATCTGATCGTATAATTTAGCTTTTTCTGAGGCGCCTGTTTCGACCAAAACGGCGGAAGCACCATGGCTTAAAGTAGGTAGATAATCTGGAACACCTTCCATATTTTCAACCGATTTTAAGCTGGCTCTATCCATTAATTCAACGGCAGATACAGGGGCTAATTTTAATATTGAAACAACATTACAAGCCATTTCAATGTTTTCAAAAATCATTAAAGCACTTGATTTATATTTGAAATCTTCCACAGTATTGTAGGTAATTTCAGCTATCATTCCCAAAGTTCCTTCTGAACCAATCATTAAATGTGTTAGCACATCAATAGGATCTGAGTAATCAACCAAAGCATTTAAACTATAACCTGTCGTATTCTTCATTTTGTATTTATGATGAATACGATCTACTAATTGTTTGTTGTTTTGAGTATCTTTTATAATTTCAACTAAGTCATTATATATAGTAGAATGATGGTTTTTAAAAGCATCAATACTTTCTGGCTTTTTAGTGTCTAAAACAAAACCATCATAAAAAATTACGATTAAACTTTTAACTGTTTTATATGAATTTTGAGCAGTCCCGCAACACATTCCACTGGCATTGTTCGCAGCAATTCCACCAATCATTGCTGAGTTTATAGATGCTGGATCGGGACCAATTTTACGGCCATAAGGTTTTAATAAAATATTTGCTCTGGAACCTATAACACCAGGTTGTAATTGAATTGAGTTTCCGTTGTCAAGCACCTCATAACCAGTCCAAAATTTGGAGGTCAAAATAAGGATTGAATCTGAAATTGCTTGTCCTGATAAACTTGTTCCAGCAGCTCTAAAAGTTACCGGTAAATTTAATTCATTAGCAATTTCAAGCAAGAAAGATATTTCTTCAATTGATTTTGATTGAATAACAATTTTAGGTATCAATCTATAAAAACTGGCATCTGTTCCGAAGGCTAATGTACTTGCCTTATCGGTGTAAATTCTATTTTTATCAACCCTTGCTGAAATTTTATCGTGAAACTGAAGATATCTTTCTTGTAACATAATCTATTATTTTAATGATTCTAAGTAAACGGTTAAATCATCTGTAATTCCAAATCCGTAAAGCATAATTAGTCCAATAATTCCGGCAAAAATAACGTAATAAAGGGTTGGTAAAATGGTTCTTCTTAATATAAATCCTTCTCTTCCTAACATTCCTACAGTTGCTGAGGCAGCTACAACATTATGAATAGCAATCATATTACCAGCTGCCGCTCCAACTGCTTGAAGGGCAACCATTACTGATCCTGTTAAACCTAAAGTTGTTGCTGTAGAAAATTGAAATTGGGAGAGCATCATATTTGAAACTGTATTTGAACCGGCAATAAATGCTCCTAAAGCTCCAATTGCAGCTGCAAATGCAGGATAAACTCCTCCTACGGTTTCCGCAACCCATTGGGCCATTGCTATTGGCATACTTGAGTATCCCATTTCGTTAACCCCAGAATTGATTAAAATTCTTACCATTGGAATTGTAAATACTAAAACAAATCCAGCTCCAACTAATGTTCTTGTAGATTCTCCTATTGCCTTTGTTAATTCTTTAGTTTTCATATTATGAATAAAGTAGGTCAATAACACAACCATTATCATAATACCTCCTGGTAAATAAAGAGGAGAAAAAGATGTACTAATACCAACTTCACCTAAAATATCTTTGAATGAAACAGTCACAATTTTTAGTGCAGTTTTAATTCCTAAAGAAGGTATCCTGCTCAATACAAGAAAAATTGCAACTAATAAATAAGGAAGCCAAGCTCTTTTAAGTGATAGTTTTGAAGTTGTACCAGCAAGTCTTGATAATTTAACTTCTATATTTCCCATCCAAGTTGAAGGCCAATTTGAAGCAGGTTCAAAATCCCAAGTATCTTTTGGAACTAAAAAGTTTGATTTTGCAGCAGTAACAACTATCACTAATCCTACTAATGCTCCAATTATTGAGGGAAATTCTGGGCCTAAAAATACTCCTGTTAATGCATAAGGAATTGTGAATGCCAGACCAGCGAAAATTGCAAATGGAGTAATAGATAATCCTTCGGTCCAAGATTTATTTTTTCCGAAATATCTAGTTAACATCATACACATAAACAATGGAATTAAAGTACCAATTATTCCATGTATAATAGCAACCTCAGAAGTGATTAACATTAAAAATTGCTCCCAGTTAGTACCGGCATTAGCTAATTGGGTTGATAATTCTGTTGTTTTTAAACCAGCATCTACACCTATTACTATTGGGGTTCCTACGGCACCAAAGGAAACAGGAGTTGATTGAATCATCATACCTACAATTACTGCTGCTAATGCGGGAAAACCTAAACCAACTAATAATGGAGCGGCAATTGCAGCTGGTGTACCAAAACCTGAAGCGCCTTCAATAAAACTACCAAATAACCAGGCTATAATAATAACCTGAACTCTTCGGTCGGTACTTATATTTGTAAAGCCTGCTCGTATTACTTTAATTGCCCCTGAATGTTTAAGTGTATTTAGCAATAAAATTGCTCCAAAAATAATCCATAATATGGAGGCTGTGACTCCTAAACCTTGAAGTGTTGAAGCAAAAATTCTGTTAATAGGCATTTCCCATGCAAATAATGCTATTATAAATGTTGTTAAAAAAACGATTGGCATTGCTCTTTTAGCTGGCCATCTTAAACCAACAAGTAAAATACCTGCCAGAAGAATTGGGAAGAAAGCCAAAAGTGCTTGAATTGGTAAGCTCATGATAATTAGATATTAGGTTATTATTAAATTCATTTGTATATTATTCCTTATTATTTTATATTTTTTGCGAATTGCCACGTACTTAAATTTTAATTAGAATTTGAATTGTTTTATTCTGAATGGAGTAAAAAACACTTTAATTCTAATATTTTAACTAATTTCGCATTGAATTTTGTTTAATAAAATACGCTAAAACTTGTTATTTTGCTAATAAAACCAGGTGTTTAGTATGGTTAACAGTTGTGCGAAATCGTTTTCGTAAAGGTATTTTGATTTTTGAGTGTGAAAAAGAAGATTATTTGCAGATTGTAGTATAAAATTTGCATTTGAAGAATGTTTAACTAAAAATTTGAACCTATTATGAAGTCTATTTTGTTGAATAAAATAAATGACTCCTTTCAAAAGTCTTTTATTATTCGTCCCAAAATCTATCCTCAGGCCTATAGTTTATGGCATCATCATAAGGAATATGAGGTTCTTTATTTTGTGAAAAATTCTGGAACAGCTTATGTAGGAGACAAAACAATTCCTTATAAAGGAGGAACATTGTTGCTTTTAAGTGCAAATTTACCACATATGTTTGTACCTAAATTAAATTCGGAAGAACATCCTGATAATGTAATTGATGCTTATGTGCTTCATTTTTCATATGAAATGATCAATACTATGATTGAAAATATTCCTGAATTTAAATCCATAAACAATTTGTTTAATAATTGGAAAAGAGGAATGGTTTTCAACAATATAAAAAGCAATGAACAGGTTTTTAAATTAATGAAAGACATTCATGAAGGAAGTAATTATAAACGTATTACTCTATTCTTTGAATTATTAAATCTTTTGGAAACTGATAAAAGTTTCGACTTTATTGCAAGTGCCGGTTTTGTAAGTGCTACGAGTTTACCTAAAGGGCGCCTTGAAAAAGTATACGATTTTACAATGGACAATTTTAATGATTCGACTATTAGTCTTGATAAAGTTGCTGATTCAATTAATATGAATAAAGCCGCTTTTTGTAGATACTTTAAAAAGATTACACATAAAACGTACTTTCAGTTTTTAAATGAAATAAGAATTGGGAATGCTTGTAAAGTTTTAATTGAAGAAGATAAAAGTATTACAGATGTTGCTTTTTTAAGTGGCTTTAATAATATGTCTAATTTTAATAGGCAATTTAAGCTTATTATGGGACAGTCTCCGAGTTCCTTTCTTAAACTAAGAGAGTTAAAACGATGATTGTTAAATTTGAAAGATGATTCATAAAAAAAGCGCCATATTAATGGCGCTTTTTTCTAAACCAAAATTAATTAATTTTTTCTTTCACAAGCTAACAATGTATTTTTCATTAACATAGCAATTGTCATTGGACCTACACCGCCAGGTACAGGTGTTATAAATGAAGATTTTTCACTTACACTTTCAAAGTGAACATCTCCAGCAATACGATAACCTCTTTTCTTAGTTGAATCTTCAACTCTGGTAATTCCAACATCAATAATGGTAACACCATCTTTTACCATATCACCAGTTAAAAATTCAGGGATTCCTAAAGCAGCAACAATAATATCTGCCTGTAGGGTTAATTCATTTAAATTTTTTGTTCTACTATGAGCAATTGTAACAGTTGCATCACCAGCTGCACGTTTTTGGCTCATTAATATGCTCATTGGACGGCCAACAATATGACTGCGTCCTATTACAACAACATGCTGTCCTGAAGTTTGAACATTGTAACGTTCTAATAATTCTAAAATTCCAAATGGAGTTGCTGGTAAAAAGCAAGGCATATCTAAAGCCATTCTACCTACATTTGTTGGGTGAAATCCATCTACATCTTTGTCTGGATTTACTGCCATTAATACTTTTTGCTCATCAATATGTTTTGGCAATGGTAATTGTACAATGAAACCATCAATATCGGCATCGTTGTTCAGTTTTTCAATTTCTTCTAATAATTTATCTTCTGTAGTATTTTCAGGAAGATCAATTAATGTAGAATTAAAACCAACTAATTCACATGCTTTAACTTTGCTATTTACATATGTCATACTAGCACCATCTGTTCCAACTAAAACAGCAGCCAAATGAGGTGTTTTTTTACCTTGTTCTTTTAATATTTTAACTGATTCAGCAATTTCAACTTTTAAATCTGCTGAAGTTTTTTTCCCGTCAAGTAGCGTCATTTATTCTAAATTTAATTTTTTGATATAAAAAAAGGCAAACATAAATGTTTACCTTAATATTTTTATTTGCCCATTCCTTTCATCATTTGCATCATTTGTCGACTTCCGCCTCCTTGCATCATCTTCATCATTTTACTCATTTGAGTAAATTGCTTTAGCAATTGATTTACTTCTTGTATTGTTGTACCAGATCCCTTCGCAATTCTCTTTTTACGACTGGCATTAATTGTTTTAGGTTCAGTTCTTTCTCCTGGAGTCATCGAATGAATAATTGCTTCAATTCCTCTAAAGGCATCATCATCAATATCAACATCCTTCATCATTTTTCCAGCACCTGGAATCATACCCATCAAATCTTTCATATTACCCATTTTTTTGATTTGTTGAATTTGCTTCAAGAAATCATCAAAACCGAATTGATTTTTGGCTATCTTTTTTTGAATTTTACGAGCTTCTTCTTCATCATATTGTTCTTGGGCACGTTCCACTAATGAAACAACATCTCCCATTCCCAATATTCTTTCAGCCATACGATCTGGATGGAAAACATCAATTGCTTCCATTTTCTCACCAGTACCAATAAATTTAATTGGTTTA
>Ga0193953_1001352_pt1 | contig 11423 bp, 9 predicted proteins | sample BB_4_MG_FD_140325 | JGI IMG/M metagenome (GOLD analysis project Ga0193953, IMG submission 140325) | Microbial mat bacterial communities from the Broadkill River, Lewes, Delaware, United States - BB_4_MG | ecosystem: Environmental > Aquatic > Freshwater > River > Microbial mats | place: USA... | reverse complement strand
TTATCGTTTAAGCTGGCATATTGATCAGGAGCAGACCGTTTAATAGCAGCTATAGCGGCTGACTTTTCTTTCTCCAAGTCACCCAGCATATCTTTAATCTGTATAACCGAAGGATGCAGGTCTGTATAACGCAACAGCAAGCTATCCAAATTATTCTGCATCGCTGTTATTCGTTTATCGATAGCTACAACCTGAGGAGAAAACTCTATTTGGCTAGAAAGGAATACGGGTTCTTCACCTTCTATTTGACGTTGCAGTTCATCACGGCGATTCTTAACGGCTTTCAACTGCAACTCAGCAGATGCTAACTGCTCGCGCTCAAACTCTAAGCGCTTGTAGTAGTCATCCATTTCGGAAGGAAGCAAACCAGAATTACGCTGCTTAAAATCAGAAAGGCGAGCTTCAGCCTCGGTCAAACGCTGCTCGTAATCTGCTATTTGTTTATTCAAGAAGTCTTGGGCACCGGAGCTGTCTTTACGCTTATCGCCTAACGCGCTTTCCACAAAAACCGTCAACATAGATTCAACGACTTTTTTTGCCACTTCACGATCTTCGTTTTTAAACGTCACTGTATATAGAGAAGCGTTACGCCTATCACCCGAAAGAGAAATGGATTTTTTTAAATCGTCCATTACTTTCTCTTTTTGTTCTTCATTACGAACAGCTAAATCCAAATCAGCCATTCGCATCAGCTTTTCAAGGTTTGGACGACTTAACATCGTCTTGCTCATCAATGCGATTCGCTCATCTACATCAGGCTGAACCGCCAATCCCCTAAGCAAAGGTCTCAAGACGGTGTTCGTATCAACATGAACCCTTGCAGAAGCGAGATACTGTTCAGGCGTTAACGCAACGACAACCCACCCAACAATGGCTACCATCCAAACAGCAGCCAAGGAGATCCAACGAAAACGCCATACACCCCAAACATACTCAGAGATTTGGGAAATTATTTCACGCATAAACTAATGCCTCGGTGTTATTCTGACTAGAACCAAGCTTCTGGAATGATCACAATATCACCAGGCATCAGCGCTAAGTTTGCGCCAATATCGCCGTCACGCAACAAGCTATCAAGTTTCAAACCATAGGACGTTTGCTCTCCATCAAAGGAGCGTACAAGCACTGCTTTGTCTCCATCTGCAAACTCATTTAATCCACCCACTGCGACCATTAAGTCCAGTAAGGTCATGTGTTTACGATAAGGAATACTCAGCGGCGTAACACCTGCACCCACAATCCTAACTTGCTGTTCTGGTGTGGCCACAAAGCCATTAACCATCACAGTAACAACGGGGTTTTTGATATATCGCGAATAGACACTCTCAATCTCTCTAGCAAGCTCTGTGGATGTTTTTCCACTGGCTTCCAAGTCTTCAACCAAGCGTGTTGTGATTTTTCCATCTGGGCGAACAGGCACAGAACCTGACAACTCTTCGTTGCCCCAAACAAATATTTGAAGTGAGTCTCCAGCCCCGATCACATATTCGTAATCGGGTTGAGCAAGCCTTTGCTCATCAGAAACTGATGGTAAAGAGGATGACGTTGAACACCCTGAAACTAATGCTACCGCCATGGAAAGCCCAACTGCTTTCAACCACGCGGCCTGTTTCCTTTTAGATACAAGCACTTACGATCCCTCCGTAACATCCATATTCAAACCAGCCCATAATTAGCTGATTCTCCTGCGCTCTAATCAGTAAAATCTACCACATAACGCACCTTTGTCGATAGACTGCGTCAGTTTTTTATATTTCGATACTAATTACAGACAAGTTTACATTAACAAGATTACGGAGAAATGAACGCGAATCGAAAGCGTATAACTTTTACCTCATGCTACTTGGCCTGATGACACATTCTCATAAGCCATTGGCTGATCTACTCGTGATACCGCTATCACATGAGGAAGCCCTTCAAACCCAGGCTCAACGGGCAGCTGGATATCATCTAACACATCATAACTGTAGCCCACTTTGTTATGATATCGTTTATAAAACCTAGCTTGCGTTTTGCCAGAAACAAAAAAAGCGTAGCTGTAACCCAAAGATCCAGCAATCCCAATCATCTTGTCTACCAACATCACCAAGTCGACTTTATTTCTATATTCAGGCGCAATAACCAATCTAGACCACTGACAATAATTAACATCACCAGCGAGTAACTCATGGCATGATGCCTTCAAAGAGAAGCCGTCTTGCTCTACAGGGAGAAATCCAGGACCATGCTCTTTATTTCCTGTTAACCGCAAACCTCCAACACAATGATGGCCATCCTTGATCACCAGTGTTAATCCGTTACGATCAAAAATATCTTCACCGCCATTAAATTCGACCAAGCCGAGGTCTTTTCTAAAACAAGACTCTCTAATGCGGTAATAATTTTTTAACAATAGTGGATGGCTAGTTAATTCAAAAGAAAGCTGCATTAATTTTATCTCTAGGCAATTAATCATGTTTATACCGCTCGAGACCTGACATGAAAATTCTATGCCAAAAAACATCAACTTCAGCAAAGACAGGTTATATAGCGACGATTAAACTGTCACACGAATATCAGGCAAAGAAATCCATTTCCAACTTGTCTCTCATTTGCGACATTTAAAGACCGATAATCAAATAAACATAATTATCAATCACTTACAGACTCACAATAAGCGACACTTTTCTTACACAAAAAAATGCTTAAACATTTTATATATTGCATAACGGCTTTAATTTAAAAGCGTTTAAAAACATATCAAAATTAAAGATAACATCAAGAACTTTTTAAAGGATAAATAAATAATTTTAAGACTCTAAAAAACAATATCATTTAGAGAGTCAACCACAATAGGATAATCATCAGCCAAAGATACCCCATGATTATAGCCGTAAGATACACCAAGAAATGTCACCGCCGCGGCCTTCGCAGCTTGAGCATCTGTAACAGAGTCCCCAATCATCAGGGCTTCATCTGGCCTAATTTTCAATAAGTCTAATTGATATTCAAGCGGCATAGGATGAGGCTTTTTTTCCTCAAGACTATCTCCTGATAACACATTCCAAAAATATTTTTCTAAATCTAGCGCTCTTAACAGCGGCAATGTGTATCGACCGGGCTTGTTCGTGATAAGAGACAAGAAAATATTTTCCGAGCGGCACTTTTCTAAGAAACTAATAACCCCGGAATAAACATAACTGCGTTTTGAGTAAGATTGGCTGTAAGCTAACTGGAACTGACTCAGCACCTCTTCAAACTGGTCACTAGCCATTTGATCTGCCACTGCCCGCTCAATCAGAGCATTAACCCCATTACCTACCCATCGCCTAACATTGTGTTCACCAGCCTTATGCAAGCCGACACTTGTTAGCGCCTCATCAACTGACGCAGCAATATCAGGAACACTATCAACAAGCGTACCATCCAGATCAAATATGATCAGAGAGGGCAAGCCCCCTCCGAATAAGGGTCGTATTAGCAACTTACCGAACCCACTTTAGCTAATTCAGCTCGCATTGCCGCTATAGTTGTTTGATAATCATCCGCATTAAAGATAGCGGAGCCAGCCACAAATGTATCTGCCCCGGCTTCTGCTATTTCACGGATATTTTGAATACCCACACCACCATCGACTTCTAGACGAATATTCCGACCACTCTTTTCTATTCTTTCTCGTACAAGCTTCAACTTTTCGAGCGTGCTCGGAATAAATTTTTGCCCACCAAAACCCGGGTTAACCGACATCAGCAAAATCATATCAACCTTATCCATTACATAATCTAAATAATGCAATGGTGTGGCCGGATTAAACACCAGACCAGAAAGGCAACCTCCTTCACGTATTAATTGGAGCGACCTATCAATATGCTCAGATGCTTCTGGGTGAAAAGTAATATAGCTGGCTCCCGCCTCAACGAAGTCTCCTATAATCCGGTCAACAGGTTTCACCATCAGATGTGCATCAATTGGAGCGGTAATACCGTATTGGCGCAGCGCCTTACACACCATAGGACCGATCGTTAAGTTCGGCACATAATGATTATCCATCACATCGAAATGCACAATATCAGCTCCCGCTTCTAACACGGCATCAACTTCCTCGCCCAAACGCGCAAAATCCGCTGATAAAATGGAGGGGGCTATTTTAAAATCTGTCATCGTTACTTTTCCAACAAGTTAGCATTTTCTGCTATTGTAACTGACTAGACGCCTGAATAAAGATAATCCATTACCGACTACTCGAGCCCACTATGACTTCGCCATTGTCTAGCTTGTTTTTTTCATTTTTATTGATATTCGCCACCACACTTCCTTCTCAAAATTCTCAGGCAGCAGAGACTGAAGAAACCAATACAACACAAGACTCAGCGAGCACCAATCAGCCCGATGATCTTTCTAGCGAAAAAGCTCCTCAAGAAAGGACGGAGCCACTACCACAAGCCGAATTAATCAACGCGCTTTACCAAGACTCTCGCATAGCAGGCGATGAGATTTTAGACTTAACTATAGACTCACCTAACTTCCCTGCACTTTTCAAAGAAAGAAATATCGCTTTAAAACGCGGCATCGTCATCATTTTTCCTGACAGCCGAACACATTCTAGCTGGCCCGTTTTCATCCAGACATTACGCAACGAACTACCGCAAGATGGCTGGGCCACACTCTCCCTTGTACTGCCTATTCCACAAACTCCAGATTTACCTTTACGCACGTTACCTAGCCTCAAACGGTTATCTAACGCATCAGAAAGCGGAACCGAAGACGCACAACAAGCATCAGAAGAAACGCCAGTAGACACCCCTAATAATGAAACGCAAACACCAGCAGACGAGCCAGTCGCAACAGCAGAAGAGCCAAACACATCAGCAGAAGCGGCCAGCTCGGCTGAGCAGTTAAATAACGCTACTTACATTTCGCAACTGGGCTTAGCTGCCATTCAGACAGCACAAGCGCGAGGCTACGAAACCATTATTCTGCTGGGAGTTGGGGATGGAGCTGTTTGGGCAGCCGCTTTGGGCGCTAACATTAAAGACCAAGTTGATGGTGTTGGGTTGTTGATGCTCGACGCTGAGCAATCCATCGATATAAATGCTCAAAGTTTACGCTCATTAGTCCCACTTCTTGAACTACCGGTAATGGATATTTATGTAGACACGCCCTTTACTAGTAGCCCACAAAACACATCAGCCTCTCACAAGTTACGTCAACGCGCTGCCTATAGAAGCGAACTTTCTTTTTACAAACAAAGCAGGCTTCCAGCAACGAGCCGTACTATCAGCGACCAAGATTGGATGTCTGCCTATATAAAAGGGCGCTTACGCACCCTTAAAAAAGTAGCTGATAAGCCTCAGGAAACCGAGCGCCCAGAGGAACCTTCTTTAACTGACCAGCGTCCCGGCTGATACAAACTAGCGTCAAAGAACACGCCTAAGCTTTGCGGGCAGACTTCACTCGGTCATATGCAGCTTGGATTTCCTGCGTTTTCTCTTTTGCAAGCTTCATCATCTCTGGCGGCAGGCCTTTTGCCACCAGCTTATCGGGATGATGTTGACTCATCAGGCGTCGATAGGCTTTTTTGATTTCCGCATCAGACATATCAGGTGTAACACCTAACACCCCGTAAGCATCTTTAAGCATGTCGGCATCTGATGTAAAAGGTGATTGATAACCTGCTCCTCCACCATGCGCCCCTTGATTAAATGTCTGTTGAGCTTGCATGCGCGCCATTAATGCTGACATCTCTTGTGCCGACATGCGCATTAATGCACATACCGACTGAATAACTTGCAACTCATTTTGAGAGACTTGCCCATCGGCTAAGGCCGCTTGCAACTGAATCTCAATAAACATAATTTTCACAGCCGCTTGACGTTGCAACAAGCGAGATAACGGTGTCACAACCGCCGCCAAATCAAAATCTTCAGATTTGCCTTCGTTAAAAAATTGAATGGCTTCACGCTGACGCTCTTCATTCAGATTCATTCTCGCCATCACATCACGAGCAAAGCGAATCTCATCCTCAGTCACACGGCCGTCAGCTTTTGCAACATGCCCCATCACGGAAAAGGTAGCTTTAAAAAAGATCATTTGCGGTGAATATTTACCGGATACCAATTTACTGACCGCTCGATTGATCAAGCCACCAATAACACCACCAAATACCAATCCCCAGATGCCACCCGAATACAAACCAATGACAGCACCAATAATAATACCCGTTCGGTATTTCATCAGGGCATTACCTACAGCAAACCCCGTCACCTCTGATTTATTTTGCATCAGCCTTCCTTAATAAGTGTTCTGCATCTTTTAGCCGTTGCTCTGTCCCAATATCCATCCAAAAGCCGGTGTGCAACTGGCCTGTTAGCAACTGCTCTTGCGCCGCTGCCCTAAATAAAGGCGCTAATGAAAACTTAGATTCAACCACCCCATTAAAAAGCGCTGGATTAATGACACTGACACCAGAAAAGGTATAGCGTTTTCTATCAACCTCTAACGCACTTCCTTCTTCTGTTGCAGGGTTCAAGACCTGCCCGCTGGGTATTAAATCAAAGTCTCCATCTTTATTGTGCTCAGGGTTATCAACCAACACCAAGTGAGCAGTGCGAGGCCTCACCGATAGCAACTGAGTGTAATCACAATCAATAAGCACATCCCCGTTAATCAATAAAAAGGGCTCCCCGTCATCCGACAACCAAGGTAGCGCTTTAATAACCCCACCACCTGTTTCGAGCGGCTCATCTTCACGGGAATAAGTTATTGTTACTCCCCAACGCTTACCATCGCCCAAGGCTTGTTCAATTTTCTCCCCTAACCAAGCGTGATTGATGACAACATCAACAACCCCTGCTTTAGCTAGTGCCTCTAGGTGGTATTCGATCAACGGCTTTCCATTAACGGGAATCAGAGGTTTAGGCATTGTTAATGTCAACGGCCGCATCCTTGTTCCCAATCCTGCAGCCAAAATCATTGCTTTCACAACTGAACATCCTTAAAACAATCTAGCTTTTTCATACTCGGAACTATCTGCTCTCGCAACCATCGCTCAACCGCCGCGCATTCAGCGTACTGTTCTGAATACCTATGCAGCCCCTCCAACACGTATGACAGCACACGTGGTATGTCCTCTAAGTAGGCCGCCTTTCCATCACGGATATCTAATCGCGAAAAAATACCCAACACTTTGATATGACGCTGGAGCCCCATAAAATCAAACCATCTCAAAAAAGCAGCGTCAGTCACAGACTTATCGAGAACCCCTCGCTGCTGTGCTTTGATTCGATAAGCACTTACCCAACCAACGACCTGCTCAGAAGGCCAAGCAACATAACAATCTTTTAACAAAGACACCAAGTCATACGTTATAGGACCAGCAACAGCGTCTTGAAAGTCAATAACTCCTAAGCGCCCTTCCTCTAGGCACATTAAGTTTCGGCTATGAAAATCACGATGCACAGTCACAACCGGCTGTTCAAGAGCACTGGAAACCAACACAGCAAACAGATCATCCAGCATCTTCTGCTCTTTTTCGCACAGCTGTCGCTTTAATAACTGACCTATAAACCATTCATTAAACAGAGACATTTCTCTTCTCAATAATGGCTCATCATACTGAGGCAAGCCATCATTCCCGACGTGTTGAATAGCCAACAGCGCGTCCATAGCGGCTGTATAAAGGCCATCGACCGACTGAGCACTGAGCTCTCCAAAGAGCAAGCTATCCCCAAAGTCTTCCAGCAACATAAAGCCTTGGCTAAAATCAACATGAATCACTTCCGGCACAGGTATGCCACTGTCTAACCATGTACGTGCAACTTCGACAAATGAAGTGCTATCTTCTTTTTCTGGCGGAGCATCCACAAGGATCCAAGAACGATCCTCATTTGTTAGTCTAAAGTAGCGACGAAAGCTAGCATCGCCAGACACTGGCGTAATCACCCACCCTTTATCAAATGGCACCTTTTTTGAAGCAACTAAACTCGTTACCCACTGCTCCAATTGCAAAAGCCGTTGTCCCATCGTGCGGTTTCCTCTGGCACATCCTAGTTTGAATGTTTATTATTCCAGACTTTGCACCTAAACAACATCGCACCACAAAGTGCTCAGGCGTGGTAACACCCTGCTTTTTAACTGGGAAACGTCGGATGCCCTTACAAAAATCACCTTTTTTCCTTTTCATCAGCCTCATACTGGCGCCTGGCGCCTATGCTGACACAGAGAAACCGCGACCTTGTTTAACTAACCTACCAAAACAAGAAGCCTGTGGTGCTAGCAATGGAGCTGACAACCGTCCTGCATCCCAGTATTCACAGCTAGATTGGTTCCCCTATGCCCTCGGCACAGCACCAGGAATATGCAGTGGACGCTACATAGAACCAGCAAGCATATCCTCAGACGAAGATACAGATATTCTTGACCAGCCTATTATTATCAACGCCGAGCAAGGAAGCTCGTCACTTGGGCAGGGCACTAAACTCGAAGGTAGTGTAGATATAGCACAAGGCAATAGACGCTTGCAGAGTGAGTCAGCCACTTACGACCAAGTAACAGGCCAACTCGAACTAAACGGAGGTGCCTCATACCGAGAACCGGGCCTACTACTGCGAGGCGAAACAGCCGTTGCTAATACCAATACATTGGAGACCACTTTAACAGGGGCCCAATATGTTATACACGAACGTCAAATACGTGGTGATGTTGAGCGCATTACTCGCCGCCAAGACGAATCAATACTGATTGAAAACGGCAGCTACACCGTATGCCCACCGGGCGACGAAGCGTGGAAGTTACAAGCAAGCGAAATTATCTTAGATAAAAGCAGCGGTTTTGGACTTGCAAAACATGCAGCGTTGCGTGTTGCCGATGTCCCTATTTTATATTTACCCTACTTTTACTTTCCGATTGATGACCAGCGACATACAGGCTTTTTATACCCAAGCATCAGTATGAGTAATGATGACGGCGCTAGCATTAGCACGCCCTATTACTTAAATTTATCCCCCCAAATGGACGACACCATCGTCCCTCATTACATAGAGAAGCGCGGCTTTTTGTTAGAAAACGAATTCCGTTACATGAACCAATACACCCATAACACTCTAACAACCGCATTTCTTCCAAATGATAATCTTGAAGACAGAGATAGATGGTTGTTCTCATTTGTGCAACCAGGGCGCTGGACCGACAAGCTAACCAGCGAAATCAACTACATTCACGTCAGCGACAACGACTACCTAGATGATTTATCAACGCTCGCTGACATCGACGGAGATAGCCACCTAAGTAGAATAGGCCGAGTCACCTATACAGAAGAGCTATGGCAAGCTGACTTTTTATTACAAGGCTACCAGACTGTTGACGAAGACACCGACCGCCCCTACCAACGGTTACCAGAACTAACCTTCAACGGTGATACAGACAATAACGAACGCATCATGAACGCGGCACTTATTGCCCAAGCGACCAACTTTTACCGTAACAACAGCGGTTTTACCGGTATAGAGCGCGCTAATGGCGGACGCCTTCACTTAGAACCCGAAATCTATGCTAATTTCGTCAAACCGTGGGGCTACATCAAACCCAGCGCAAAACTATGGTATTCCAATTACAACCTAACTGATGCAGATGATTTCGACTCCAACCCGAGCACCTCGGTACCGATTCTTAGCATAGATTCTGGCTTAGTCTTTGAACGAAATACTGAGTTTGTGGGTACAACTTATAAGCAAACGCTAGAACCGAGGCTTTATGCACTGTATGTTCCTTACGAAGAGCAAAGCGGCATACCTGATTTCGACACGACAGAATACAATTTTAACTATCAGTCCCTCTTTCGAGAAAACCGATATAGTGGATACGATCACATAGGCGATACACAACAAGTCTCTCTTGGACTCACTACACGTTTGTTTAGTGATTTAGGACGAGAAACGCTAAGCGCTAGTATTGGCCAAGCTTATTTCTATTCGGATCGCAAAGTAACACTCGATGATGATGAAAGTAATTATAGCAATGGCGATTCATCCGATATTGCAACCGCCATCAACTGGCGGGCTAATAAGCGGCTAGATCTGTCGATAGATGCAAATTTTGACCACAGCGCCTTTCGCAATACCGAAAACAACTTATCCCTTCGCTATCGAGCGGATGAAAACCGAATATTTAATATGAACTATCGTTACGCCGAAGGTATACGTGAGCAAAGCACGTTTGGCTTCATGTGGCCTGTTGATAAAAACTGGTCAACCTTAGGGGTTTGGCAGTACGATTGGTTCAATAAAAACGACGTAGATCTGGCCTTTGGTGTCGAATATGAAAGCTGTTGTTGGCAAACACGTGTTATTGTCCGCAACTGGCTAAAAGACGATGATGATAAAGATACGGCACTCTACGTCCAATTTGTACTCAAAGGACTCGGGAACCTCGGCAGCAACGGTGGATCCAGCCTTTTAGAAAAGATTACAGGTTTTAAACAGCGTGATGATAACAATGAAACTTTTTAATGCAGGGTCAGCAAAATACTGGCGCACACTATCGATTGGCTTACTGGCCTGCTCACCTTTATTACAAGCAGCTCCCGAAAAACTAGATGGCATTGCGGCCATCGTTAACGACGGTGTGGTACTAGAATCCCAACTCAAGGATCGTGTAGCCATAGTAACCGAACAACTTCAATCTCGTAATCAACGTGTGCCGCCTAAGAGTATCTTAGACTCACAAGTTATCGACCGTCTCATATTAGATAATTTACTTTTACAGATTGCTGAACAACAAGGCATAAAAGTATCAGATAGACAGCTTAACGAATCTATCGCTTCTATTGCCGCACGAAACGGTATGGATTTAGCGCAATTCCGCAACGCACTTATTGCCGAAGGACGCGACTACGTTTCGGCTCGCGAGCAAATTCGCAAAGAGCTGCTTATTTCTCAGGTTCAGCAAAGCAATGTTAGCCGACGCATCAAAATATCAGATCAGGAAGTGCAACATTTTCTTAAAACTGACAGCGCTGGTTTAAATCAGCCAGAATTGCTACTCAGCTTTATCCTGATCAGCATTCCTGAGCAAGCATCTCCAGAGCAAATCCAAGCTGCCGAGTCTAATGCATCGCAACTCCATCAAGAGCTGCTCAAAGGCGCCGACTTTGCTGAGGCTGCAATTGCCGCCTCCAGCGCACCTAATGCGCTTAATGGTGGAGACCTCGGCTGGCGTAAACAATCCGAACTACCAGAAGATATTGCTCAAGCACTAACCAACATGCAGCCAGGCGACATCAGCCAACCCATTCGTTCACCTAGCGGATTTTATATCGTACAGCTACGTGATAAACGCGGTGGTGAAATCCAAATGGTCGAACAAACTAAAGTGCGACATATCCTGCTTAAACCAAGCGAAATACGCTCGGCAGAACAAACGCAACGCATGATCAACAGCGTTGCAAG
>Ga0193953_1001351_pt1 | contig 11425 bp, 8 predicted proteins | sample BB_4_MG_FD_140325 | JGI IMG/M metagenome (GOLD analysis project Ga0193953, IMG submission 140325) | Microbial mat bacterial communities from the Broadkill River, Lewes, Delaware, United States - BB_4_MG | ecosystem: Environmental > Aquatic > Freshwater > River > Microbial mats | place: USA... | reverse complement strand
GGCTTTTCCTTTCTTCCTTCAGTCGAAGAAAGGAAACAAAGAAGACCGCGACTGCAGCACTCGCTTACCCACTATAGCTTTGTTGATGAGACAGAAAGAACTCGCTGTGCTCAAACAACTTTCTGTCTTTTCATCAACTTCAGCAAGTGGGGTCCAAGCTCCGTTGCTGAGGTCGAAACCCCAAACTGCGTAAAAAAGCTACTAAAAGCGATTTCCTTGTGGAATGAAAGTCTGCTATTCCTTATCGTGCTACTTTTTTTTATCTTTGATGCTTTCAACGGAAAGCTACTAACATTAACAAATAGTAATTATTTTATCATGATGAAAAACAAAGCTAGCAAAGCGGCACTTTTGGTGGCCGGTGTTGTGGGATGTATGTCTTGTAACCAGGTATCAACGAAAGTGAACACAGCTGGTGAGTCTGCGCCAACAGACCTCATTCAGTTTGTAGATCCGTTCATCGGAACGGAGAAGATGGGGCACGTTTATCCGGGTGCCACTACCCCATTTGGAGCGGTTCAATTAAGTCCGGCCTCCAACATTCAAACCATGTTTCTGGAAGATGGCAGTTACAACAAACCCACTTATAAATATTGTGCCGGTTATCAGCATGACGATGAAACGATTTTTGGGTTTGCACATACCCATTTCAGTGGTACCGGCCACGCTGATTTAGGGGATTTCCTGGTGATGCCCACCACCGGTGATTTAACATTGGAACCGGGAACCATTGACGGCGAACCGGGTTTTCACTCTAAAATTCAGCATAAAAACGAACATGCCGAACCGGGCTATTACAGTGTGTTGCTTGATAAGTATGATATTAAAGCTGAATTGACCACCAGTGATCGGGTGGGTTTTCACCAATACACCTTCCCGGAATCGGATAATGCCCACATCATTCTGGATTTGATCTATAACATTTATAACTATGATGGTAAAGGTGTTTGGACCTTCGTACGTGTAGAGAATGATCATACCATTACCGGCTATCGTCAAACCAACGGTTGGGCCCGCAACAAAACGGTATATTTTGCCATGGAGTTCTCGAAGCCCTTTAAAAGTTATGGGCATAAACGCTACGAAGAGGTACCTTACAATGGTTTCTACCGCCGCTTCAATGAGGAGGAGAATTTCCCGGAGATGGCTGGTCATGACATTCGTGCTTACTTTAATTTTGATACGAAAAAGGATGAACAGATCCAGATCAAATTCGCCTTATCTTCTGTGAGTACGGAGGGGGCCATGAAAAATCTGAAAGCCGAAATTCCTCACTGGGATTTCGACCAGGTGAAAAAGGAGTCGCAGGAGCGTTGGAATAAAGAATTGAATAAAGTGGTGGTGGAATCGTTGAGCGAAGACAATCAGAAAGCCTTCTACACCTCACTCTATCACACCATGTTGAGTCCGATTGTATACGAAGATGTGGACGGTCAGTACCGCGGTTTGGATCAGAATATCCATCAGTCGGAAGGATTCACCAACCACTCTATCTTCTCGTTGTGGGATACTTACCGTGCCTTACACCCGTTGTTTAATATCATTCAGCAGGAGCGTAATAATGACATGATCAAATCGATGATTGCCCATCACGATCAAAGTGTGCATCACATGTTACCCATCTGGAGTCATTATAATAATGAAAACTGGTGTATGATCGGGTATCATGCCACTTCGGTGATTGCTGACGCCATTGCCAAGGGCGTTGGTGATTTTGATAAAGAGCGTGCATTACAGGCTTGTATCAACACATCTACGGTTCCTTATTTTATGGGCATTGAGGATTACATAAAGTATAAGTATGTACCGGAAGATAAACATGGCTATTCGGTGTCCATCACTTTGGAATATGCCTATAACGACTGGTGTATTGCCCAGGTGGCAAAAAGCGTAGGTAATGAAGCCGTTTATAAGGAATACCTGGAGCGTTCGACCTATTATGAAAACGTGTATGATCCGGTTATCGGATTCATGCGCCCTAAGCTATCCAATGGTGAATGGAAAGAGGGATTTGATCCGATGGATACGCATGGTCAGGGTTTCATTGAAGGAAACGCTTATAATTACGGTTTGTATGTACCTCAGAATGTGGATCACATGGTAGAGATGATGCGCGGCAAGGATCATTTCTGGCAACACCTGGATTCCTTATTCGAGATGCCTATAGCCGATAAATACATCGAAAATCACGAGGATATCACCCGCGAAGGCATTATTGGTAATTACGTGCATGGCAACGAACCGGGGCATCACATTCCTTACCTGTACAACTGGACCAGCAAGCCCTGGAAGACTCAGGAGAAAGTGCGCATGATTATGGATACCATGTATGGGACAGCCATTGATGGCTTGTGTGGCAACGATGATGCCGGTCAGATGTCGGCCTGGTATATTTTCAGTTCATTAGGTTTCTATCCGGTTTGTCCGGGATCGGATCAGTATGCCATTGGTAGTCCGTTGGTGAAAAAGGCCACCTTGCATCTGGAGAATGGCAAGCAATTGAACATCAACACAGTGAATCAGGCCAAAGAGAACGTGTATGTACAGAAAGTAGTGGTAAACGGCAAGGACATTGACCGTAATTACTTATTGCATAGCGAAATTATCAATGGCGGTGAAATTGTATTTCACATGGCTAACACACCAAATGAGGCGTTTGGGGTGAAGAAATAATACCGAATATATTCGGTACAGATTATCGGCATTATACCAAAATCATTAAGAAACCGCTTCCTTGGGGAGGCGGTTTTTTTTGTGTCATTCCTCCGGGATTTTTATAACGTTGGTAATATGGTAAACCCAAGGGGTCAGCTTAGCCCCGGCGGGGCGACAGACTTTTCTATTGGAATAATTCAAACCCAAAATGATCTGTATATTCAATTTCGAATTTCTTCAGAAAAGTCCCGCTGGGACTGGTATGAATGGTTTTAGTTGAAATCAGGTATTAAGATTGATTTTAGAAACTTCTTAAGGTAGTCTCAGAGAGACGACAGTTTGGTAGCATGGTAACGTGGTCAACGCAAGGGTTGAATATAGCCCCAGCGGGGCGACAGGCAGTTCTATTGGAAAAAATCAAACACAAATTGATCCTTATATTCGATTTCGAATTTCTTCAGAAGAGCCAAATATTCCTCTCGGAAACTAACTTGTCGATGATGGCGATCTTGTTCCAGGATATAATTAATGACCCGATCACGCTGAGATCGGGAGTATGAGAAAGCTCCATACCCTTCTTGCCAATTAAAATGACCAGGAATGAATCTTTGTGTATTAATCCATTTTGAGGAGTTCGCTTTCACAACACGGATTATCTCTGACAAAGAATGATTGGGCGAAAGCTCAAAAAAGAGATGTACATGATCTTTATACCCATTTACGGCCAGCGAGAATTGATTCATGCCTTTTAAAATTCCTGCCATGTAGGTATACAGCCTGTTTTCAAATTCGGGAAGGATAAAGTTCTCTCTTCTTTTAACAGAAAATACAACGTGGATATTTATCTGGGAATATGTATTTGCCATGTTTTTCATTTTGAGGGATGATTAGTATTGAATTTACGGCTTTTTATTTTTGTATGTGTCATCCCGCCGGGATTTTCATAACGTTGATAATCTTTCTACCATACTGCCGTCCCGCTGGGACTGGTATGAATGGTTTTAGTTGAAAGCAGGTATCAAGATTGATTTTAGGAACTTCTTAAGGTAGTCTCAGAGAGACGACAGTTTGGTAGCATGGTAGCATAGTAACATGGTCAACGCAAGGGTTGAATATAGCCCCGGCGGGGCGACAGACTTCACAATCCATCTTATTAATTTTCAAACCATGTTTATTCAATCTGGCTTTTAAAATAAATGTCGGATTCTTTTCCCATTTGAAATCCCAATCGTATTCGTATTTTTGCAGCGCCAACTGAACCACCTGATCAATAACAATCAACTAATAAACGACTGACATTGACATTTGATCCATTCTCAATAGATTTACCCATTACCGAGATCATCTCGGAGACACGGCAAAAACTAACTGATTCCAATACTTTAATCGTAAATGCCCCTGCAGGAGCTGGTAAGAGTACACTATTGCCTTTGGCTTTAATGGAGGAGTCCTGGCTGGCCGGTAAGAAGATTCTGATGCTGGAACCACGTCGGTTGGCTGCCCGCACCATTGCTGCCCGTATGGCCGATCTGTTAGGCGAAAAAGTGGGCCAAAGTGTAGGGTATCGTATTCGTTTCGATAATTGTACTTCTGCCGATATCCGTATTGAAGTGCTCACAGAAGGAATTCTCACCCGTATGTTGCAGAGCGATAACGAGCTGAAAGATGTGGGCTTGGTGATTTTCGATGAATTTCATGAACGCAGTTTATTTGCCGATGTGGCCCTTGCCCTGTGCCGCGAATCACAGCAAGTCCTGAGGACAGATTTGAGAATCATGATCATGTCAGCCACCTTGAATATGCCACAGCTCCAAAAACTGTTGAAGGCCCCTGTCGTTGTGAGTGAAGGACGACAGTATCCGGTGGAGATAAAATATACTGGCGACCGGGATGAGTATTTATTACCCGAGTTGACAGCCCGTACCATTGTAAAAGCGGTTCGTGAACAAGAAGGTGATACTTTGGTGTTTCTTCCCGGAGAAGGAGAAATTCGGAAATGTGAAGAATTACTCAAGAAACAGTTGCGTGATTTTGCCATTCATCCATTGTATGGTCAATTACCGCAAGGCAAACAATTCAGTGCCATCATGCCCAATCGCAATGGAAAACGTAAAATTGTTCTGGCCACTTCCATTGCTGAAACCAGTCTGACCATTGAAGGCATAAAAACCGTAGTAGATACCGGCTATGGACGTACTTCGCGCTTTGATCCGGGAACCGGTTTATCACGGCTGGAAACGGTAGAGATCTCCAAAGACATGGCGGATCAGCGTGCCGGACGTGCTGGTCGTTTGAGTGCCGGTACTTGTTACCGCATGTGGACCAATGCCACCCATCATCACTTACAGGAACACCGCATTCCGGAAATTATTGAGGCTGATTTAGCCTCTTTAGTATTGGATATGGCCCAATGGGGTGTGACCGATATTCAGCAACTCACCTGGCTCACGCCTCCACCCAAACGCACATTGGTGCAAGCTTCTGACACTTTGCATCAACTGGAAGCTCTGGAGAACGGACGCATTACAGAGCATGGTAAAAACATCCATCGTTTACCCTGTCATCCACGGCTGGCACACATGTTATTGATGGCCGAAGAGGATGATCATTTGGCGCTGGCCACTGATGTGGCAGCTGTTTTGGAAGAACGGGATCCGCTGAATAAGGAAGTGGGTATTGATATCAACCTAAGAGTTGAAGCACTGCGCCGTTTTCGTCGTGAGGGGAAACTACCCCGGAAATTTACGCGCATTGAGAAGATTGCCGCCTCTTACCGAAAGCTTTTTAACATTGATGCTGATAATGGCGAGGTGGATCCTTATGAGACGGGTGTCCTGTTGGTACATGCCTACCCGGAACGAATTGCGCATGCCCGTCCTGGTAATAATGCCCAGTTTCAATTGTCCAATGGCAGTTATGCCGCAGCCGGACATCGGGATGATCTGGCTCATGAATCATGGCTAGCGGTGGCGCATGTGAATGCCCGCGATGGATTGGGTAAAATATTTCTGGCGTCGCCGCTTAATCCCAGAGATCTTGCCCCTTTAGTTAAAACACAGGAAATTATTACCTGGGACACGCGACGCGGTGGATTAATTGCTTCGGAGGATTTACGAATTGGTTGTATTGTATTGCAATCCAAACCGCTGCCCGATCCGGATGAGTCGTACCTGGTAAAAGCCATTTCAGAAGCTATCAAGAAAGAAGGGGAAACTTTATTGAACTTTGATAAAGAGGTACAACAGTGGCAGAACCGGGTATTGAGTCTGCGCAAATGGCAACCGGAACAAGGCTGGCCGGATGTGAGTACTCCTGCCCTTTTGATGACCAATGAAGAGTGGTTATCGCCTTATTTAGCAGGCATTAAAAAGCCTGATGACCTTAAAAAAATAAATCTGACAGAAGTACTGCATCATCATTTAGATTGGGAGAAACAAGCAGCGTTAGACCAACTGGCGCCGCAACGCATTGAAGTACCCAGTGGCTCAAGGATTAAAATTCACTATCAGGGCAATGGAGACCAGCCGGTATTGTCAGTACGATTACAGGAAATGTTTGGATTGGCTGATACACCCACTGTGAATAATGGGCAAACATTGCTTCTCTTGCATTTGCTATCACCTGGATTTAAACCCATGCAGGTAACGAGTGATTTACGTAGCTTCTGGGACAATGCTTATTTTGAAGTAAAGAAGGAGTTACGCATCAAGTATTCAAAACATGCCTGGCCTGATGATCCGTGGACAGCAGAAGCGATGCGTGGAGCTAAGCGGCGGAAAAAATAATCATTACTCAACCGGTGACTAGCTATAATAACAATTAGTTACCGGCTGAGTAAGCGTGTTGATTCATCATCGGATGGCTAAAAAATCAGGTATTCACCAAATCCCGAATTTCAAACTGACACTCCTCAGAGAAATCAATTTTCAGCGAATCAAACTCTTCATCGAGTACCATCTTATAACCCGATATCAATTCACCGGGCATGTTTTTTTGGCCTTTATTCTTTTTTCGGTAAGCTTTTATTTGCTTACAATCATCACGCAGAATGGCAACTAAACATTCCAGTGCTTGATTTTCATATATCTCGTAATCGCTTTTTATCGTTCGTAATATTCCCATGGATTATATCTTTTAATAGAGCTGCAAATATACACTGAATACTAAGGCAACGGTTGATCCACTTCTTCTAATTCACTTTCATAATCGATGCGGACATCTTCATGCAAGGCAGAAAGTGCTTTATGAATACCCTTTAGTTGTCGTTCATACAAATTCACCATCACTTTACTAGCTCTGAAAGAGATCCCACAGTCGCGCATTTGCTGACAGAAGAAAATCAATAATTCCACTTCCGTCTCTTTCTTACCGGAATGCCGGATGTATTTGGTAACAAGGCGATGAATGCGGCGGATGCTTTTTTTGATGTAGTACAAGGTATTGGTATTAATGGTTGTGAACTCCTGCTCTACCTCGCTTTTTATTTGTTGGATATAGGCTTGCTCATCATCCGATTCAAAGAGGAGATAATTTAACAGCTCTTTGTTATCCTTTTTATACTTGGCTATTCGCAGACAGTGTTCGATTAGCACCTCACGGGGCAAGTTTTGCAACTCCTTTTTTAACGTACTGATCGTATTAATTTTAATTGGCATCCTGACAATTAATTCCTTAATAAAAGAGGAAGTTTAGACTCATATAAACTCCATCATGGTGTAATTATTTAAATGAGAAAAGTAATTTCGTTTTCATTAACTCAATTCAGGTGGTGGTGATTCGATCCAAAGCAGTTCACCTTCATTCCCCTGACTCAATTGTACCTGATTGGTAACCTGGGCATTAAAATAGAAGCTGTCACCTGGATAAAGGCTGTACTCCGCTTCTTCTAAGGCAAATCGAAAAGTTCCCCTTATGATATAGCAAAAAACCTGACCTGGATGAGGCGAGAAAAAACCTTCCACATCAGACGATTTGGAGAAATGCACCAAATAGGTTTCCATTTGTTTATGGGAATCATGATGTGAGAGCAGGTACAATTGACTGCCGCTTTTATTCTTTCTCACAAATTTACGCTCATCAACAGTAATAAGTGGATTGTGAGATAGCATTTCGTTTTCACCAATTAATTCACCAACGGTCGAATGCAGATTATCTGCAATGCTTTTTAAAGTGACGATGGACGGAAAAGCTTTTGCATTTTCTATTTGCGACAGTGCACTGGCACTGATACCCACTTTTTTAGCCAGCTCATTGAGCTGGTATTGGTGCATTTCACGTTTCTTCTTGATGCGTTCGCCTAATCGTTTCATTTATATCTTAATTTCCTTGAATTAACCCACATAGTATCTATCGAAACTATCTTTTCGGTATAAATATACTAAAGAATGATGGCTGTTGGTGCTATTTACTATATTTTACCAGTATATCCAGCCATTGAACGGATCCATCTTTTGCCTGGTAAAATTGTGCATAGAAACAATCCTCCTCCGGCTATACTTATTAATAGTGAGATGTTGGATGCCACAATAAAATTATGGTGCTGATCAAACAGATATCCGCCCGTCACTGGTCCTAAAACACCTGCCAATCCATACCCTAAAAAGATAAACGGATAATACCTGCCCAAATTTTGAACACCATATACATGGGCAACTTCTTTGGCCAGCAAGACAAAATTGGAGGCAAATCCAAAACCCACCAACAGCACTAATGCATAAAACACATGAATTGGGACACTTTCATTACCTAAGAAATAGGTCGCTACACCCTGAATCAACAAAGCTAAAGGTAGTAACACACTATTCGGTATTCGATCACTGATCATCCCCCATACCAAACGACCACCAAAATTTGCCGCAGAGAATAATACAATGGCTAGTGATAATTGACTCCTGGTAAATGATGGATCACCCATTAGTTTAATATTACCAATCACCATCAGACCTGCAAAAGTACCCATTAACATGCTCATGAACATGATTGGAAGGATGCCGATAGAGGTATCTTTTCCCTTTTCTGAACTTTGACTTCGATAAGCAATAGTGGGCATTAAATAGGCCATCACACAAATTAGTATCCCATAAATGAGTCCAATCAGCCCAAATAACTGAAGGACATCATAACCCAACATCAGTATCCAATCACCCCAAATTGTCAAGATAATGGAGCCTCCTCCAAATCCTGCTGATACAATACCGGTTACCAATCCTTTTTTAGTTGGTAAATATTGCACTGCTGACGTTAAAGATATCATGTATCCAAAACCGGTTGCGATGCCGCTTATCAGACCAATGCCCAATAATATCGACCAAAAATTACCAGATGAAAAAGCTGCCAACAGATAACCGGTACAAAATAAAACACCCGTTAACATCAGTAAGCGTTTATAACCGATGCGTTGCACCAATTTATGAGCGACAAGCATTGACGTGGTGAAAGTGGCAATTACGCTGCCAAATACCCATTGTGTTTGTGAAGCACTGAATCCGTAATCCTCTTGCAATCCCGGAATAACGATACTCCAGGCATAGATTCCACCCAAACACAACATGACGGTAACTGGATATAATAAGAATGTCATTTATTCGATGAAGTATTAACAGTAAAAATTAGCCCGGCTACTTGTTGTATTTAAATAGCTGGGCTTTCGATATTGACCGGAAAAGACTATACTTATTTCTGATAATTGTAAGATGCTTTTCGTAAACGATCCATAATGGCGCGCCCTATTCCGATCTCCTCCACTGGTTGAATATAAATCTCACGAACCTGGTCATCATCTTCCATGGCATGAAGTGTTGCAAACAGATTGACCGCCATTTCGTTTAAATCTCCACTTTTCGACAAAGCCATGCTTTTTACTTCTGACCATTGTGGCATTTCACGGGCATCATTTACGATTACTCCACTCCCAGCCGGCAACGTTGTTGGCATCCCTTCTTTCAACACATAGAGTGGTTTCAAGGGGGAATAATGACTTTTGATCATCCCCGGAGCAGGCAAGCCTTTGGTGTCTAATTTGGCTTTTTCATCTACTACATCCACCAAACTGGCAATGGCTTCCTGTGTAATGGCACCATTTCGCAGTATTTTCACCCCTGCTTCAGAAACAGACACCACTGTTGATTCCACACCAATGGTGGTAGCCCCTCCGTCTAGTATATAATCAATGGTTTTCAGCTGTTTGCTGACATGTTCCGCTTTTGTTGGACTCAAACAACCAAATTTATTGGCACTGGGAGCGGCAACCGCTTTACCGGATTGACGAATCAACTCCAGGGCCATGGGATGCGATGGCATGCGCACAGCGACAGTTGATAAACCGGAAGTCACCAAATCCGGCACATGAGGCTGTTTATTATGAACAATTGTTAAAGGTCCTGGCCAAAAGGCTTCTGCCAATTTATAAACACGTGGATCTATTGGCCCCAAAAACAACTCATCCAGCTGTTGGATTGATGCAATGTGTACGATGAGCGGATCAAAAGAAGGTCGCTCCTTGGCTTCAAATACCCGAGCAACAGTAGCTGCATTGAAAGCATCAGCCCCTAAGCCATAAACTGTTTCAGTGGGGAAGGCCACCAATTTGCCTTCCCTAATGAATTGGGCCGCCTGGGCCATATCTTTTCCTGTGCAAACCATGAATGGGTTGTTATTTAGTATTTACCAAGTTCAAATCGTCAGCCATCAGTGTTTGACGGTTGGTTTCCTGGGCTTCTTTTATTTTGTCAAAAACAGCTGGATTCGCCATACCAATGATTTTGGCAGCAGCTAAGGCTGCGTTTTCAGGATCTAACACGACCAATGGTGCTACTCCTGATGGCATGCGCAGACTGGAATACAAATCAGCACCTGCAAATTTATCGCCATATGGCGGGCAGGCAATCACCGGGCAATGGGTTTGTGCATCAGCAAACGCACTTAAGGCATTACTGCGTCCTGCCACTGTAATAAACACAGGATTTCCTTTTTCAGCTTCTTTAATCACTTCTAAACAAGCCAAGGGTACCTTGTGAGCCGAGGCGATACGCATTTCAACTGCAATTCCAAATGATTCCACCGAACGGGCTATGTGACCAGACCACTCCAGGTCAGCTTTTGAGCCCATGATAATGACTACTTTACTCATAATTCAAAAGATGTATTATTCTAATAGCTAGCTATTACTTGTTAAATATAAATTAAAAACGATCCAGTATAAAGTAAGGTAATCCAAGAATTGAAGAAAATCTGTGAATTACCTGTACTTTCCTTCCTACTGTTTTCTATTAGGTGCTTCGGTCATAACTTTTGCCAACATGATGTTCAAATTAGCATTCGCATCACCATCCCCTTTGTGGTTTTAATTAATAATTAAACATTAATAATTGATTTGATATTTTAATAAGGATGTTTGATCTGAATCAGCGCAGCATACTCTTCAACTGATGCATCATTCAAGCAAGCCTCAATAATTTGTTTACCCAACGGTGACAGACCAGGCTTATTGAATTTCTGAACTTCGCGCTTGAAGAATTCATTCAATTGGCGATGTCCTTCATCATAGCCTTGCTCACCAACTTCAGGTTGCACATAGGTTTTAAGGAAACGCGATGGGATTTTGGCACCCTCAATCGTCAAATAATTCATTTCATAACCAAGCAATGATGATCTTGCTGCCTGGTACTGATCTTCACGCAAATGAGCATTTCCTCGACGCGTTAAATACTCGCGCATCAACAACTGAGGTTTAAAACCTACTTTCCAGGCGCCGATGTGTTGGTTAGGTGCC